>QWCN01007054.1_pt1 | contig 11555 bp, 10 predicted proteins | sample 1972711 | NCBI WGS metagenome assembly QWCN01 (sample SAMN09866707, study PRJNA288562) | Human gut metagenome isolate term1_stool, whole genome shotgun sequencing... | isolation source: gut | host: Homo sapiens | place: USA: California | reverse complement strand
AGTGTCCAGGATATTTGGATAAAGAAGACCGATGGCTCTAACTATTACCAGTTTACACCATCGGTCTTCTTAAGTCCAGCTAACCCTTGAACAGTAACAATAAATCTTAAATAAATTTTATAATTACAGGATATCCTTGTATATCTGAGCAGAACATGTTACATTCATTAAGTCGGAATCTTATTTCGCAGGATTCCATCTGAGAGTTACTTTTTTCTTATCGTCGTTCGACGAAAACATTCCATTTTTGATCAGATCTGTAAACAGAACGGAAGGGGAGATGCCTATGACTGTGTGAACATATTCCTGGGCAGAAACAACAGTAAAGCAGAGTAAAAAGGAGTATGTTTTTATGAAAAATAAAATATGGAGAAACTGGAAAATGACAGGTGCAGCCCTTATCATGTCCTGTTCGCTTCTGATGGGAAGTGGGAGTGCGGTTCTGGGAGCAGAGTTGGCGGAAAGTGATATTTTTTTGGAAGATGTGGAAGCAATGGATCCGTCCGGAGAGTCTGAAACAGAGCAGGAACTGGATTTGGCGGAAGTGGTGGATGAGATAAGGACAACGGAAGCCGCAGAAACTCTGGAAATAACCGAAATACCGGAAATCACAGAATTTCCCGCGGCAACAGATGCACCACCGTTCATCGATTCGGAGGAAAAGGATCAGACACCATCGTACAAAATGTGGATAACACCGCAGCAGACCCAGATCAAAGCTGGGAAAGAACTGCTCTATACGATCTCAGTGGAAAACACGGGTAAATGTCTTCTCAAAAACATCTGCCTGCAGACTGCTTTTTCGGATACAGCTCTGGAGGGAACATGGGAAGAAGCAGAAGGTGCAGAAATTCAGGAAAACAACCTGAAACTGGAAAAGCTGGAAATAGGGATAAAAAAAGAATTTTATTTTTCTGTACAGCTTCCAGAGACACAGTCGGGAAAGATCTGCCTGTATCTGAATGGAAGTGCAGAATATGAAGAGGAAGAAACGGGCGAACTTAGAAGTCTTGTCTCAGCGGAACAAAGCAGCGAGACAGAAATCCTCCCGCTCAAAGCAGATTTTCAGGTCACAAAGACGGCTGACCGCACAATGGCAGTGCCGGGAGATAAAGTCACTTTTCAGATATGCATCCGAAACACCGGGGAGAGGACACTTCACTCCGTGGTCACGACAGAAAAATTCCAGCTTCAGAATGTTCCGGTGAGATTTCTGGAAGCAGAGGGGATCGTACTGAACAAAGCCAGGACAAAAGCACGGATCGAGAAGATCGAGCCAGGATGTTCTGTGGGGCTTCTGGCGGAGGTGACGCTTCCGGAGAAACTGAAAGACCAGAAACTTGTAAATGAGGTCAGCGTGACAACGGCAGAAACAGGGGAACGAAAAGTAACATCAAAGGCTGAGATCAAGGTATACAAGACAGCAGAAACACCAACACCAGAACCAGAGGCAGTTTCAGATGAAGGTGCACCAAACCAGAATGCAGAGACAAAAGGGCAGGCAGCTTCCACGCATCCAAAAACCGGGGATCCCATGAAGCCTGTCCTGTGGCTCATGATGATCCCCGGTTTCGCTCAACGATGCCACCGCATCGCCTCGTTCAGTCGCCTTGTCGATGAAAAAACATTCTGCGTTATTTAACTGAAAGTCAATGAGACAGCACACTAGATTAAATAAGATTACAGATTACAGGATATCAATGTGTTCTCCTGCAAGAGCTTTGTTCATGCTTCGAACAGCACAGAATTTACCGCACATACTGCAGGTATCACTGTGGTCGTCCTCCGGAAGACGGTCGTCGCGGATTGCTTTGGCTGTCTCCGGATCAAGGGCGCAGGCAAACTGTGCATCCCAGTCAAGAACACGGCGTGCATCAGCCATCTTGTCATCGATATCTCTGGCGTGCGGGATACCTTTGGCGATATCTGCCGCATGGGCTGCAATCTTGGAAGCGATGATTCCCTGTTTAACATCATCAACATTCGGAAGTGCCAGATGTTCAGCTGGTGTTACATAGCAGAGGAAAGCAGCTCCGTTCATAGCGGCAACGGCACCACCGATCGCTGCTGTGATGTGGTCATAGCCAGGTGCGATATCTGTAACGAGAGGTCCAAGTACATAGAATGGAGCACCCATGCAGATAGTCTGCTGTACTTTCATGTTGGCTGCAACCTGATCGAGCGGAACGTGTCCCGGTCCCTCGACCATAACCTGTACGTTGTGATCCCATGCGCGTTTGGTGAGCTCACCAAGACGGACAAGCTCCTCGATCTGGCATACATCAGTAGCGTCAGCAAGGCATCCCGGACGGCAGGCATCTCCGAGGGAGATCGTAACGTCATGCTCTTCACAGATATCAAGGATCTCATCGAAGTATTCATAGAACGGGTTTTCTTCGCCGGTCATGCTCATCCATGCGAAGACAAGGCTTCCGCCACGGCTTACGATATTCATTTTACGTTTGTGCTTCTTGATCTGTTCGATAGTCTTGCGGGTGATTCCACAGTGAAGAGTAACGAAGTCAACGCCATCTTCTGCGTGCAGACGGATCACATCGATGAAATCATGAGCAGTCAGTTCAGAGAGGTCTCTCTGATAGTGGATGACACTGTCATATACCGGAACAGTTCCGATCATTGCCGGACATTCATGTGTCAGTTTCTGACGGAATGGCTGTGTGTTTCCATGGCTGGAGAGGTCCATGATCGCTTCAGCACCGAGGTCTACGGCTTTCATGACTTTCTGCATTTCAATGTCATAATCCTTGCAGTCTCTGGATACACCAAGGTTTACATTGATCTTGGTGCGGAGCATGCTTCCGACACCTTCCGGGTTCAGGCAGGTGTGGTGTTTGTTCGCACAGATGGCAACCTTACCTTCTGCTACGAGCTGCATCATTTTTTCTACAGGCATGTGTTCCTTTTCTGCAACGGTTTTGATCTGTGGTGTTACGATGCCTTTTCTTGCGGCATCCATCTGAGTTGTATACTGAGTCATAAGTTTCCTCCTGTTTATGTAAAATTTAAAAGTGTTTAATTGTAAAAATAAGAAGTATGCTGTCCACCGAGGGCATGGTCTACCGGTCCGTGACCATTTCCGAGATCAAGGTTTACCCGGAGTGCTTCTGTAAGATATTCCTTGGCTTTGGCAACAGCATCACCGAGGGAATATCCCTTGGCGAGATTGGCTGCGATCGTGCTGGAAAGCGTGCAGCCTGTTCCGTGTGAATTCGGATTGTCAATACGTTCACCTTTGATCCAGAGCGTTTCGTCTCCGGTGTAGAGGAGATCGTTTGCATGGTCGGTTCTGTGCCCGCTTTTGAGAAGGACTGCGCAGTGGAATCTTGCAAAAAGTTCCCGGCATGCACGCTCCATCGAAAGGTCATCTCCGATAATAAGTTTGGTCAGAACCTCAGCCTCCGGGATATTCGGGGTAATAAGCTCTGCCAGCGGGAAAAGTTCTGCCTGGAGTGTTTCTTCGGCTTCCGATTCCATCAGACGATGTCCGCTTGTAGATACCATGACCGGATCCAGAATAATATGTTCTGGTTTGTACTGGCGGAGTTTGGAAGCAACACATTCCATAGCCTCCGGAGATGGAAGCATGCCGATCTTGACAGCATCCGGGAAAATATCTGAAAATACGGCGTCCATCTGTGCGGCGATAAAATCAGCCGATGTTTCCAGGATTCCATATACTCCGGTAGTATTCTGGGCAGTCAGGGCAGTGATCACACTGGAAGCATAAACGCCGTTCATGGTGATCGCCTTGATATCAGCCTGGATACCTGCGCCGCCGCTGGAATCGCTTCCTGCGATAGTCAGTACTGTTTTCTTTTTCATAGTAATTTTCCTCCTGTTACAAATGAGTTTTACGAATAAGCGGAAAAATAGATTTTTTGCTCGGTCATATCCATGAGGGACATGTGAAACCGTCCGATGCCGCCGCCATTCTGATCTGTGCGTTTCCCGGCTTCCTCTGAGATTTCTTTCCAGAGCTGACCGGCCGTGGACGCTGCCTCAAAAGCAGATGCTCCGCTGCAACAGAACAGGGCGCACAGGGCAGAGAGCATGCAGCCACCGCCCGTGATCCGGCAGAGCCTTGGATCGCCGCCACTAAGCAAAATGGTCTGCTCGCCGTCCGATACGATATCTATTTTTCCTGTGATAAAAAAGGTGCAGTTATAAAGTCTGGCAGCAGTCCGGGCGAGCTGTGTCAGGTTCTGCGCATCCATATGCAGGCTGCTTTCCACGCCGCCGTGGGAAAAATGTGTTTCCTGTTCTGAATGAAAAGAACAGAGCACAGCCGCTTCTTCCTGATTGCAGCGGACCACAGCCGGATGCACCTGATCCAGAAGCTTCCGGAGTTCTCTCCGGCGAAAAGAACTTCCGCCCACACCGACCGGATCGAGAACAACAGGATGGCCAAGCTGATTGGCACGTTTCCCGGCAAGGATGCATGCCCGGATCTTGGCTTCATCGGGGACACCGGTGTTGAGAAGGGTTCCCTGACAGAAAGTAGTGATCTCAGCAGCCTCCTGTTCATCCTGCGCCATCACGGCACTTCCGCCGGCAGCGAGAAGGATGTTTGCAACATCATTCATCGTGACCGGATTGGTCAGACAGTGGATCTTTGGCTGTTTCCTAAGGATCGCAGCCAGAATTTCGTTTCTTTCCATAGATTACCTCATTACTGTGTCAAGCACCTGGCTTTTCTCGAAGATGCGGAGAAGCACATAGGCGAGGATGCTGCCTGCCAGAGTAGAGATAAAGAACGGGATCATGTATATCGTAAATCCGGCAGGGGCAAGTCCCATGGCGAAACGTGCAACCGGGTAAGCGGCAAGTCCGCCGAGAACGCCGGTTCCAAGTGCTTCCGCAGCACAGGTGAGACTTAATTTCCTGGTGAAATGGTACATAAGTCCACAGCACAGGGCTCCGACCATGCTTCCCGGAAAGGCAAGAAAACTTCCGATCCCAAGCAGATTTCGGATCAGGCTTGCACAGAATGCAATGCCGATTCCCCACCACGGTCCGAGAAGGACGGCAGAGAATACATTGACCATATGCTGTACCGGCGCACATTTGCTTCCTGCAACCGGAACACTTAAGAAGCTTCCAACTACGGCAGCTGCTGTCAGTACACCGGCAACGGCGAGCTTCTGCGCGGCATGTGTATTGCTCTTTGACATTGTTTTGACCTCCTTTGTTATTTATGAAACATCTGGTCTGAAAAAATAGCGCAAAAAAGGAGAAATCCGCGGGGAATTCTCCTGAAAAATCTTCAGTATTTCCCTACGTTGGCATTATCCAAATCAGGTTGTGGGTCGAAACCAGTCAGTTTCCTCTCAGCCAGCTTCAGCCAGCTCCCCTGTTTCATATATGATTTACGCTATTATTATACAGCCCGTTACAGGATATGACAAGAAAAAATTCGGACCGCTTTTTATAAAAAACGGACACAGACCGGACATTGAAAAAGACTTCGACCTGTGATATCCTATAATGGAGTATATCCCGAAGTGAGGAGGATCAGAATAAATATGAAAGTTTCATCATTATTAGAGAGATTGGAATATACCTGCTGCCAGGGCAGCGTGGAGCAAGAAGTCAGTACTGTAGAGTATGATTCCCGCAAAGTGATCGAGAATTCCCTGTTCATCTGTATCAAAGGTGCAGTTGTGGACGGACATAAATTTGTACCGGATGTAGTTGCGAAAGGAGCAAAGACACTGGTAGTCCAGGACGATGTGGAAGCACCGCAGGATGTCACTGTGATCAAGGTAGAAGATACACGCTATGCAATGGCGTTCATTTCTGCCGCATATTTCGGACATCCGGCAGAACAGCTCAAGACCATCGGAATCACAGGAACCAAAGGAAAGACCACAACCACCTACATGGTCAAATCCATCCTTGAAAACGCCGGATACAAAGTCGGCCTGATCGGAACCATCGAGGCGATCATCGGTGACGAGGTGATCCCGGCAGCCAACACAACTCCGGAATCTTTTGTCGTTCAGAAATATTTCCGCAAGATGGTAGATGCAGGATGTGACTGTGTAGTAATGGAAGTTTCTTCACAGGGACTGATGCTTCACAGAACACAGGGCTTTGTTTTTGACTACGGTATCTTTACAAATATCGAACCCGATCATATCGGACCGAACGAGCACAGAGATTTCGCACATTATCTTGCCTGCAAATCCATGCTTCTCCGCCAGTGCAAAGTCGGCATCGTAAACCGCGATGATGAGCACTTTGAGAAGATTATCGAAGGTCATACCTGCAATCTGGAGACTTATGGTTTTTCACCGGAGGCAGACCTTCGCGCAGAAGATGCACATATGGTCGGCGGCAAAGGATATCTGGGAATTTCCTACCATGTCAAAGGTCTTATGGACTTCCCGGTAGAAATCGATATTCCAGGTAAATTCAGCATTTACAATTCCCTGACTGCGATCGCCATCTGCCGTCATTTCAAGGTTTCCCAGGAAAACATCATCAAAGCTCTCAAAGTAGCGAGAGTCAAAGGACGTATCGAGATGATCAAGGTATCCAATGAGTTTACTCTGATGATCGACTACGCGCACAATGCGATGGCACTGGAGAGTCTTCTCACAACTCTGAGAGAATATCATCCGCACAGACTGGTGTGTCTGTTCGGCTGCGGAGGAAACCGTGCAAAATCCCGTCGTTATGAAATGGGCGAGGTTTCTGGAAGAATGGCAGATCTGACCATCATTACCTCAGACAACCCGAGATTCGAGGAGCCGCAGGCGATCATCGACGACATCAAGACAGGAATTGCCAAAACAAACGGCAAATATGTAGAAATCTGTGACCGTAAGGAAGCGATCGCCTATGCGATCCATCATGGAGAGCCAGGCGACATCATTGTCCTTGCCGGCAAGGGACATGAAGATTACCAGGAGATCAAAGGAAAGAAGTATCCTATGGATGAAAGAGTTCTGATCGCAGAGATCCTGAAGGAGGATCAGGAAAAAGATCAATGATGTATGCAGATATCATTGTAGATATTTCCCATGAGAAACTGGACCGCAGTTTTCAGTATCGCGTTCCGCAGGAGCTGGAAAGCCAGATCCATATAGGAATGGTGGTATCCATTCCCTTTGGCAATGGAAATCATGAGCGCAGAGGCTATGTGATCGGTCTTTCCCAGGAACCGAAGCTGGATTCGGCAAAGATCAAACCGTTTAAGAAAATCTGCAGCAGTGAGGAAACAACCGAAGAAAAACTGATCGCACTTGCCGCATGGATGAAAGAACGATATGGTTCTACGATGGCACAGGCACTCAAGACAGTGCTTCCTGTAAGAGAAAAAGTCAAATCCAAAGAAAAACGCTATGTCCTTCTCAATGTTGACAAAGAAGAAGCTCTCACACTTGCACAAAATCTCGAAAAAGGCAGATGCAAAGCGAGGGCCAGACTTCTTCGGGCACTCTGTGAGCAGCCGAAACTTGATTACACCCGGGCTTCGAAGGAACTGGGCATGACCACGGCAGTGATCACACCTCTCGTTGAACAGGGGCTTGTCCATATCCAGCAGGATGAAATTTACCGTATCCCTATCGAGGAAGGCACGATCCCAAGAGAGAAACTGTCAGATCTTACCGAAGCGCAGCAGAAAGTCCTTCGTCAGATCCAGGAGGAATGGCAGCAGGAAAATCCGCGCCCGGTACTGATCCACGGTGTCACCGGAAGCGGCAAGACGCAGGTTTATATGAAACTGATCGAGCAGGTGACCGCAGAAGGGAAGCAGGTGATCGTACTGATCCCGGAGATTTCCCTGACATACCAGACAGTACGCCGCTTTTATGGATGGTTTGGAAACAAGGTCTCTGTCCTGAATTCACGATTATCCATGGGTGAGCGGTATGACCAGTTTCGGAGAGCAAAGCTCGGAGAGATCCAGATCATGGTGGGACCGCGTTCCGCTCTTTTTACACCTTTTTCCAACCTGGGACTTATCATAATTGATGAGGAACATGAGCAGACTTATAAGAGTGAGAACAGCCCACGCTACCATGCAAGGGAAGTCGCCGTACAGCGGGCGGTGCAGGAGGGAGCGCATGTAGTCCTTGGCTCAGCGACTCCGTCACTGGAAGCGTACAGCAGGGCTGTTTCCGGCGAATATCTGCTGACGAAGCTGACAGCACGTTTCGAGAATCGTCCGCTTCCGGAAGTATCTGTCGTGGATCTGAGGGAAGAATTAAAAGCAGGGAACCGCTCGATCCTGAGCCGTAAACTGAAGAATTCCATAGAGAAACGTCTGAGAAATAACGAACAGTCCATTCTGTTCCTGAACAGGCGCGGGTATGCGGGCTTTGTTTCCTGCCGTTCCTGCGGGGAGGCTCTCAAGTGTCCGCACTGCGATGTCGCACTGACAGAACACAATAATGGAAAGCTGGTCTGCCACTACTGTGGCTATGAGAGACTGCGTGTGGAGCAGTGTCCGTCCTGTGGTTCGCCTTATATCGGCGGTTTCAAAGCGGGAACACAGCAGATCGAACAGGTCCTTCACAAGACTTTTCCGAAAGCCCGTGTTCTCCGCATGGATTACGACACTACAAGAAATAAAGGAAGTTATGAGCAGATCCTGTCATCTTTTGCCGCCCATGAAGCGGATATCCTGGTGGGAACCCAGATGATCGTCAAGGGACACGACTTTCCAGATGTGACTCTGGTTGGTGCAGTGGCGGCTGACCTTTCTCTGAATGCGGCCGATTATCGCTGTGCAGAGAGGACATTTCAGCTTCTGACCCAGGCAGTCGGAAGGTCTGGACGGGGCAATAAGCCGGGAGAGGCAGTGATCCAGACATATCATCCGGAACATTACAGTATCCAGACCGCGGCAACCCAGGATTATGAAGCTTTTTACCGCGAGGAGATGAGCTACCGTCTTCTGATGGATTATCCGCCGGCGGCACATATGCTGTCGATCCTTGCGGCAGGAGAAGATGAGGAACTTTTGAGCCAGGGCATGGATTATCTCGGACGATTCGTAGAACGGATCGGGGAAAAATACCACCTTCACGTGATCGGTCCTGCCTATGCATCCGTCGGGAAGATCAACGATGTCTACCACAAGGTCATCTACCTGAAACATCAGGAAGAACGTGTGCTGATGGACATCAAGGATAAAGCAGAAAAATATATCGAAGTAAATTCCGGTTTCCGGAAATTATATATACAGTTTGATTACAGCTAAATTACAAAGGACAAAAGAAAGGAAGAAAGAAATGGCACTCAGAACAATCAGAACAGAAGGAGATCCAGTACTGAGAAAGGTAAGCAAACCGGTAAAGGAAGTTACACCAAAGATCGTAACTTTAGTAGATGACATGCTTGATACCATGTATGAAGCGATGGGAGTAGGACTTGCAGCACCGCAGGTAGGAATCCTCAAGAGGATCGTAGTTATTGATATCGGGGAGGGACCGATTGTCCTGATCAATCCGGAGATCCTTGAAACCTCCGGCGAACAGACAGGAGATGAAGGATGCTTAAGCGTTCCGGGTATGGCAGGACAGGTGACCCGTCCGAATTATGTCAAAGTAAAGGCAATGAACGAAGACATGGAAGAAGTAATCTACGAAGGAACAGAACTTCTCGCAAGAGCTTTCTGCCATGAGATCGACCACCTCGATGGCAAGATGTACACAGACCTGGTAGAAGGAGAACTTCACAGAACCAGCTATGACGAGGATGAGGAATTCGAGGATTTCGAATAACAGACGAAAAAAGGAGCATATTATGAAAATAGTTTATATGGGAACTCCGGATTTTGCAGTGCCGCCGCTTGCCGCACTGGTGAAAGCCGGATATGAGGTCACGGCAGTTGTGACACAGCCGGACAAACCGAAGGGAAGAGGCAAGACACTTATGCCAACTCCTGTCAAAGAAGAAGCCATGAAACATGAGATCCCGGTTTACCAGCCGGTCAAAGTACGTGATCCGGAATTTGTGGAAACCCTCACAGGACTTGCACCGGATATCATCATTGTGGCAGCTTTTGGACAGATCATCCCGAAGACGATCCTGGATCTTCCGAAATATGGATGCATCAACATCCATGCTTCCCTGCTTCCGAAATACAGAGGTGCAGCACCGATCCAGCAGGCAGTCATTGACGGAGAGAAAGAATCCGGCGTGACGATCATGAGAATGGGAACCGGTCTGGATACCGGAGATATGATTTCCAAGATCGTTGTACCGATCGAGACAGAGGAAACAGGCGGCAGCCTTTTTGATAAACTTGCGCAGGCAGGGGCTGATCTTCTGATGGAGACACTTCCTTCTATAGAGAACGGAATTGCCACTTATGAGAAACAGCCGGAGGAAAGTCCGACACCGTATGCAGCGATGATCACCAAGAAAATGGGACTTATGGATTTTTCAAAGAGTGCCGAAGAACTTGAGAGACTGGTCCGCGGTCTGAACCCGTGGCCGAGCGCCTACACCTTCCTCAATGGTAAAACACTTAAAGTATGGAAATCCACAGTAGAAAAGGGCGCAAATGGTGGAAAAGCCATACCGGGAACGATTACAGCGGTGGATAAAACAGGAATCCACGTAGCCTGTGGAGAAGATGTTCTCGTCCTTCGCGAAGTACAGCTTGAGGGAAAGAAGCGTATGGAAACAGATGCTTTCCTTCGCGGATATCAGGTAACTGCAGGGACGATGCTGAAAGATCATAAGGAGTGATGCGGATGTACGGATATGGATACGGATATTATGGATTTGACTGGACCTATGTGCTGCTGATCATTGGAATGCTGCTGTCACTTGCTGCATCTACAAGGCTGAAAAGTACATTTTCCTATTATCGCAAAATCAGAAGTGCATCCGGTCTTACCGGAGCGGAGACAGCAGAGAGAATCCTTCGTGCGGCAGGGATTACAGATGTACATGTAAGAGCAATTTCCGGAAGCCTTACAGATCATTACGATCCAAGGACAAAGACTGTAAGTCTTTCCGAGGATATCTATGATAAAACTTCACTGGCAGCAGTTGGAGTAGCTGCGCATGAGTGCGGACATGCAATTCAGCATGCAATCGGCTATGCACCACTTGAATTTCGCAGCGCGATCGTTCCGGTGGCGAATTTTGGGAGCACGCTTTCCTGGCCGTTGTTTCTGATCGGACTTTTTTCAGGAATCCGCCCACTGGTAACAGCAGGAATCGTTCTCTTTTCACTTGCGGTTCTGTTTCAGCTGGTGACACTGCCCGTAGAGATCAATGCATCTTCCAGAGCTTTGAAAATGCTTCAGAGTACAGGGATTCTTGGAAGTGATGAGACAAAAGGTGCAAGAAAAGTACTGACAGCTGCGGCAATGACCTACGTAGCTGCACTGGCTGCTTCCATACTGCAGCTGCTGAGACTTTTGATACTTGCAGGAGGAAGAAGACGAGATGACTAGTGGAATCAATACAAGAGAAATGATCATGGAGATCCTTCTTCAGATTGATGAAGAGGGAGAACACAGTCATATTGCGATTCGTAATGCGCTTTCCAAATATCAGTTTCTGCC
>QWCN01005972.1_pt1 | contig 11560 bp, 8 predicted proteins | sample 1972711 | NCBI WGS metagenome assembly QWCN01 (sample SAMN09866707, study PRJNA288562) | Human gut metagenome isolate term1_stool, whole genome shotgun sequencing... | isolation source: gut | host: Homo sapiens | place: USA: California | reverse complement strand
CCACTTATCTTTATATTCTTTTACCGATATGTAAGCATATTTTATATGGTTTTCTGTTGCATATATTTTTGCCTTGCTACAAGCATTTTTATACTTGATCAATTTTTCTAAGCTCCCATTCATTGGTGCTATTCTTCCAGTATTTTATACAAATCTTTTTTTTGTTCAATGCAACTGTTTAATAATTGAATGTACTCATCGTAATTATCAAATTCATATTCCATATCTCCATTTGGATCATAGCCAAATAATTCTTCATATTTATCCCTAAGTTCTAACAATTTGTGTGATGATATTCCATAATACATTATTTCATCATTCCTTTTATTCTTTCTATCTCAAGCATTTCCATGCTACCTCACCCCTAACATTTCATTAAACCAACGTTGCATATCTGTATCAAATTCTTTCACAATTGCAATGACATAAGTCAAACTAATGTTATAAATTTTCTTTTTTATAATACCGTTCACTTCTCTTTTTTATAAAATCGTCTATTTCATCCTGTTTTTCTTTTGGAATACGTTCCCAATAGGATTCACGAATAAACGAACACGAACTTACATCGTTCGGAATAAATGTCTTTTTTATAGGCGGTTTTACACCATGACATAGCATCGGATCTTTATCCTTAAAATGACATTCTCCGCAAATTAGTTGTAAATCAGGATTGTCCCATGAATAATCATTCATCCAATATCACCTCACACCATACTTTTAAATCTTTTTCATCAGGGAAGATCGTGTTATTTTTATTTCATTTTCAGAAAAATACCACCAGTGTTTCTACTGGTGGCATACAATCGTTATACTGAAACTACCTTTGCTTTTTTCCACATATCAAGAGCCATCGCATCTGTAATGTTAAATAAATACGGTTCATCCCCTTTTTTAGGCACACATACATACGACACGCCATAGCATGTTTTTTTACATTTTGGAGCAAATAACCACCTATCACTTGTTTCTTTTGCCTCGTTGACACATGCATAATCATTTTCTAAGAAGAATTTATTTGCTATCTTGTATGCTTCTTTAAATTCAACCATAAAATCACTCCTTCTCGCATGCATTAATACCTCTATTAGAAATAATTGCATTATCTATTCTAAATAACAAAGTATGATCATATTTACTTCCATTCCGCTTGTTCTTTATTATAATATTTTCCTAATTGAACGTCAAGAAAATCAATTCTTGAGTTTCCGTACTTTTATCCCCAAAACCCCATTTTCATAATCATCGTCATAAACAACTTTCAAAAAATGCCAAAAATATAAGGAATCCTTTCCTGTTTTGTAGTAAAATTAAGGTGTCAAATCAAAATGATACTAAACAAAAAACAGGAGGACTCCTTATGCTTAATTCTACAACAAATACTTATACTTTGAAACGGGAAATTTTAACTTTTTCAAAAAAATTTCAAAACATTTTTCCAAACCAGATAGAAAGTTTACCGCTGATATGACCTACGGCATGCTTGCCTCTCAAAGCTGCCTTCTGACAGACCTTGTTGACCAGCTTCATGAGAATTCAAAAAAAGTTAATTCTGTGGAGCGTCTCACCAGACACCTTAACAAAGGAATTCCGAAAGATGCTCAAAAGTCTTATCTGACCTTTGTTCGTGATGGTTCTAAAAGCACTAATACTAAAACAGTTTTTGAAAAAGGCTATCATGTAACAGAAGCCTGTGTTCTTACCGGCAACAATCATCCCATAAGTATTTTTTCAAGAATACATTCTTCTAAAGAAAAAAATGATACCTCTACCAATGATGTCACTTTCTCTGCAATGGAACGTGGTGCTTCTTTGTTCGGCAAAGCAACCTTTGTTATGGATCGGGGTTACGATGATAACAAGATGTTCTTAAAGCTCGATGCACTTAAACAGGATTACGTTATCCGTCTGAAATCGAACCGTAAGCTCTTTTATCACAATAAATGGGTCATGGCTACAGAACTCAGAAACCGTAGAAAAGGAAAGGTCCGTATGCCATTGTATTACAAAGGCAAGACTCACGATGCATATCTGTCTCATGTAAAAGTTCAGATAACCGCTTCTAAAAAAGATATATGTACTCTTAAAATTCAAAAAATATAAAAAGAAATTCTATTTTTTCGACAGAAACAAAATAAAGAGTGACGAAGCCGCATAGACGTGCTATAATAGATTTATTATAATTGTTCAGCACAGGTCAAAACACTTGCTGTTTTGACCGTAAGAAAGTGATTCAGGTGTGCCAAAATCCCTTTGCGTAGCAAACTTTCACGGATTTTGGCATCGTAACTATGAAGATGCTGAATAGTTACGACTTATTATAAAAAGAAGGACAATGGGGCAGATATGAATAACGAACCGAATAATACAAATACTAATGCAAATAATGAAACGATCAAAACAGAACAGTTGATCAAATATTACAAAGAAGATCCGGTACAGGATAATTTAAGAGCACTGGTACATCAGATGAAAAAGACATCTTTCTTTGTACCGGGAATGTTTCCGGATACACCGGAGATACAGGCAATGAAAGAGCAGGCAAAAGAGAATCCCGGTGTACAGGTCAGACTGCCGGAAGGAACCGCACCGATCCCTACATTATTATCCAATGCAGAGGGTGAGATGTATTTCCCAATCTATACAAACATTGCACAGATCCCGAAAGAACCGAAATTTGACCTGATCATGAATATGCCATTCAAATCCTGCTATACTTTAGCATTAAATGAAGGCATGGGAACCAAAGGATTAGTGTTGAATCCATTTTCAGATAATCTGCGTTTCAAAAAAGAATTATTAGAAGCAATCAAGCAGGAAGATGAGATGTTAGCAGCAGGAGCAAAGCAGGTCAGGATCTCACCGCGTCAGTTCCAGAATATGATGCGCCAGAAAGCAGAATTCCGTGATCTTCCGCTCCGGTTATATGGCGGTAAGGCAGAATTTGTACAGCAGTTAAGTGATGAAAAAGAAGCCTTAGTCAATGAAATCTATCAAAAGGCATTCCAGCAGCCGGAATTATATCCATATGGCGAAAGTGATTTTTCCGTTATGGCGTTAAATATCAGCGATGAATTATTATTAGTCAGAATCGATCTGCCGGAGATCAAAGATCAGGTGCAATTATGCCATCGGATTTATGTAACATTGAATCCGGCAACAGAAGAAGTCAATTACTTTACGATCGAGCAGGGCAAGGAAAAAGGAGAACGCAGATTTGGCGGAATCACCAGTGAACAGAAACATGTAGAATATGGTGAGGCTCCGGTGGAAGGTGCAGAGATACAGCGGGTGATGGATATTTTAGACCAGAATAAAGAGCAGACAAGCTAAAAGATATATGATTTGCGAAGAAGCAAAGCCAATGGAAGACAAAGATTCCGTTGGCTTTTTCATTAACAGAAAGAGAGGGCGCAGATGAATCTATTTGATATTATAGGACCGGTGATGGTCGGACCATCGAGTTCCCATACAGCAGGAGCGGTCAAGATCGGAAGGGTATCAAGAAGGCTGTTAGCAGAAGAAATTGAAAGTGCAAAGATTTATTTTCATGGTTCTTTTTTAGCAACCGGACAGGGACATGGTACAGATAAAGCATTAGTTGCAGGATTGTTAGGATTAGATGTAGACGATCCAAATATCCCTGACAGTTTTGCCATTGCAAGGGAAAAAGGAATGCACTATACGATCAGTGGAATTGATCTGGGAGAAGCACATCCGAATTCTGTAAAAATGAATTTAACAGGCGTATCCGGCAGAGAACTTGAGATCGTCGCAGCGTCTATCGGAGGTGGACAGATCCGTATCTGTGAAATGGACGGTCTGACGGTTAATTTCAGCGGAGATCTGCCGACACTGATCGTACACAACCTTGACCAGCCGGGACATGTTACAGAAGTGACTTCCATGTTAGCACATAAATCTGTCAATATTGCAACGATGCAGTTATACCGTTCAAACCGGGGTGGCAATGCCGTTATGGTCATTGAATGTGATCAGGAAATACCAAGAGAAGCAATCGCATGGTTAGAGCATTTAGAGGGTATCATAAAAGTAACGTATTTAAGTCTGTTGGAGGAAGAATATGTTTAGAGCGTTAGGAGAAATTGAAGCTGCGGTCAGAAAGCAGAATAAAAATTATTACGAAGTGATCTTAGAGGATGACTGTAAGGAGCAGGGAATCACAAAAGAAGCTTCGTTTGAAAAAATGAAGCATATGTACCAGATGATGCAGGAGGCAGATCTTGCGTATGATAAAAAGCAGTATTCTGCATCAGGACTCGTTGGAACCGATGGAGAAAAAATGGCACAGGCAAGGGCAGCAAAGACGGTTTTGTGTGGAGATTTTATCGGTGAGGTCATGGAAAAGGCAATTAAGATGGGCGAATCGAATGCCTGCATGAAAAGAATCGTTGCGGCACCTACCGCGGGTTCCTGTGGAGTCATCCCAGCCGTTTTTTTGACTTTACAGAAAAACAAAGGATTTTCTGATGAGCAGATGACAGAAGCTTTGTATGTAGCCGCCGGAATCGGCGGCGTGATCGCAACGCGTGCATTTATCGCAGGGGCAGCAGGCGGCTGTCAGGCAGAGATCGGATCAGCTTCCGCAATGGCAGCAGGAGCAGTTGCTTATCTGATGGGGGCAGATGAGAAAGGGATTTCTAACGCAGCAGCGTTGGCACTTAAGAATTTATTAGGCTTAGTTTGCGATCCGGTAGCAGGACTTGTCGAAGTTCCCTGTGTCAAAAGAAATGTATTAGGAGCTGTGAATGCATTGACTTCAGCAGATCTTTCCATGGCAGGGATCAACAGTAAGATCCCGCCGGATGAAGTGATCGATGCAATGCGTTCCATAGGAAAAGCCCTGCCGGAATCTTTAAGGGAAACCGGACAGGGCGGTCTTGCAGCAACACCAACCGGTGAAGCTGTCAAAGATAAATTTTCAAAGAAAAAATGATTATTTATTGCTTCTGCGCCAGATCTTTAATTTTTCAGCTTCAGCGATCAGCTCGTCCCTGAAATCAGGATGGGCGATCGAGATCAGTGCTTCGGCACGCTGCCATGCGGACAGTCCTTTTAAATTGACCTTACCGTATTCTGTCACAACATAATGTGTATTTGCACGCGTATCTGTTACGATAGAACCCGGATTTAAGGTAGGTACGATACGGGATTTCAACTGACCGTCTTTTGTCTTAAAAGTAGAAGAACAGCAGATGAAACTCTTACCACCCTTAGAAAGGTAAGCACCTAATACGAAGTCAAGCTGTCCACCGGCACCGCTGATCTGTTTGATCCCGGCGGATTCTGCATTGATCTGTCCGAAAAGGTCAAGGTCAACGGCATTGTTGATCGAAATAAAATTATCCAATGCAGAGATGGAGCGGATATCATTGGTATAACTTACCGGTGCACTTAAAAGTTCCGGATTTTCGTCCAGATAATCGTACATTTTTTTCGTACCGCATCCAAAAGCATATGCCTGACGGAAACGGTCAATGTTCTTTTTAGAACCATTGATCTTACCTGCTTTTGCAATATCAACAAAAGCATCTACATACATTTCTGTATGGACACCTAAATCTTTCAGGTCAGAATCAGCGATCATGGAACCAACTGTATTTGGCATACCACCGATACCAAGCTGTAAGCAGGCACCATTTGGGATTTCTTCCACGATCAGTTTTGCAACAGCAGTATCAACATCTGTAGGTGCACCGCCGCCACCCATTTCTCCGATTGCAGGATTTTCACCTTCTACGATAAGATCTACCTTAGAAATATGGATGCCATTTTCAAAACCGCCAAGACAGCGAGGCATGTTTTCATTTACTTCTACGATGATCTTTTTGGAAGTTTCACAGACAGCCATCATATGGGATGCATTAGGACCAAAATTGAAATAGCCATGTTTGTCCATTGGTGCTACCTGAAACATTGCAACATCATCTTTATCTGCAAGATCATAATAATAACGAGGCAGTTCGGAATAACGGAGTGGAGCATAGAATGCACATCCCTTTGCAATCAGCTTACGTTCAATACCGGACATATGCCAGGAATTCCATGTGAAATGCTCACCTGCATCTTCACGTTCAAAAATGGCAGGAACTTTTAAGAGGATACCACCTCTTAATTTGATATCTTTTAATTCATCGGTTCTTTTTGCAAGAGCCTTATCTAAGGCATCCGGAGTTCCGGTACACCAGCCGTAATCTACCCAGTCACCGGATTTTATCACTTTGACTGCTTCATCGGCAGTAACAAGTTTCTGTGTATATTCTTTCGAGTAATCCATATATACCTCCTATTGACTTTGTTAAATTATTATCTTTCTCCATACTAGCACTTTAATAAAGAAGATGCAAGTTTCGAGAACAGCTTTTTAGTGCCGCTAAGCAGGAGATGTTACTTTCACACCGGACAGTTTGCCCTAGAGTTCGAGCGACACAGGCAGGATTGTTCGAGAAACAATCCTTAAATTTCACCAAAGGTATTTGAAGGATGAAGGAATAACTATAACTGGAAGATCGTAAATGATAGCCATGTCTAAGAAATGAAATTTTCTTGATGTACCACAAACGTAAATTGCCTGTGTCCCTCAAAGTATAAATAAAAACTGTGGCAGCGTCCGTATGCCCTTTGCAGGTTTCATTGACCGGCTTTCGTGTGTGCCTTAGCAGGTGGTGGCATAAGCGCAAAAACTGCCCAACTGTCCGAACCCGATAACGCAAAACATTTCACAGTATGCAAGGTGAGTTTTGGGCAGTTTTTGGAATAAGCGCTTATGCCACCACCTGCTTAGACACACCAGAAAGCCGGACTGAAAACCTGCAGAGGGCATACGGACGCTGACGCAGTTTATCAATTCCCCACCTTGACACAGGCTCACTACCTACCGTATAATTACACAATAAAGGTACTACCATATTTCTATCAACAAACAAGATAAAAAAGTTAAAAAAACAAGTAAAAAAATCAATTTTCTAGTAAAAAAACCGATATATAATAAAAGAGAAAATATTTTTCAAAAAAGGAGAAAAGGTATGAAGAAAAAAGGGATGAGCAGATGGTTAGCAGGAATGTTAGCCGGTGCAGTGGCATTTACCGGAATACCGGTAAATAACGTTAGTGCAGCCGAAACGACAGCAGAGTTGTTAGCAGATTTTAATTTTAACAGTGCAGCAACAGACAATGTCTTTTCCGGTGGCAAGGCAATAGCAAATGCAAAAGGAAGTTATAGTTTAGAAAAATTATCTACAACAGATTCCGCACTTTATTTAGACGGAACAGATTCTTATCTGGATCTGACAGCAGCAAATGGGGACGCACTGTTAGCAGGTAAGGAAAATATTACGATTTCATATGATGCAAAAGCAGATAAAGGATCAAAGAGCTGGTCATTTTTTGCGGCACCAGATGCAACAAAGCAGACCTATTTGAAAGAGCATTATTTTGGAGTTGGACAGACAACTACAAAAGTAACAGTAGAACGTTATCATAACTCCGGTGCAAGACCGGATAATAGTTTGTCAGGAACAGTGACAAGCGACTGGCAGCATATAGATATTTTAATATCAGAAACAAATACCGCACTTTATATCAACGGTACAAAGGTGCAGGAGTCTGACAGCGATTATAAATTAAGCGATATCCTTGGAACAGAGGGCGGTGTCGTTCAGGTTGGAAAAGGAAACTGGGATGCAGGCGAATATTACAAAGGTCTGATCGATAATTATAAGATTTATGACGGAATCTTAACTGAAGATGAGATCACTGCACAGTATCAGGAATTTGTAGCGGCACAGGAAGCAATCGCATCCGGTTCAGAAGAATTGAAGTTAGAGCAGGCTTATGATGCTCTTACATTAGTAGATACCGATGATGTCAGAGGTAATCTGCCACTTGTCCGTACTGGTAAAAATGGTTCCACGATCGAATGGACATCAAGTAATACAGCAGTGATCACAGATACTGCAGATGGTGGTCTGTACGATGGAGGAATTGTAACAAGACCAGCAGCAGGATCAGATCCTGTAATGGTTAAGCTGACAGCAACGATCACATATGGCTCTTTTGAACCAAAGACAAAAGAGTTTACGGTAACTGTACAGCCAAAGACAGCAAACTTAGATACAGATTATTCCGCAGGATATCTGTGGACAAACTTCGGAACAGAAGACGGTTATGAGAAGATCTTCTTAGGATATAGTGAAGACGGTCTGACATGGTCAAAATTAAATAAAGTAGACGGAGTTGCAAAATCTATTTTGACAAATGATGCAAAGGGCAGCGACCTTGGTGTACGTGATCCGCATCTGATCCGTTCTGTAGATGGAGATAAATATTGGATTCTTGGAACAGACCTTCATGCAGAAGGCGGCGGAGCCGGTGGAAGCGGCTGGAATCAGCTGAGTGCAAGTAAAAATCTTGTTGTATGGGAATCCACGGATTTGGTAAACTGGAGTGAACCACGTTTAGTTTATGCAGGATTTGATACCGCAGGCTGTGTATGGGCACCGGAAGCGATCTATGATGATACGACAGGTGATTATGTTGTTTACTGGTCTGCAAGAGATTATTCCAAGCAGGATACAGAAGAAAATGCACTTCGTGTTTATGTATGCCGTACCAGAGATTTTAACACTTTCTCAGAACCAAAAGTCTGGTTAAGTGAAGATCAGGATAGCGGAACAGAAGTAAATATCATTGATACCACGATCGTCAAAGATAATGGTAAATTCCATCGTTTCTCTACATCTGACTGGAATACCGTTATTGATGTCAGTGATACCATAGATACGGATGACGTATTAGATGTCAGAACCAGTGAAGAGGAAAGTAAACCATCCGGTTCCTGGAAACGTTTAGTCAAGAGAAGTGGAAGTACAGCAGCCGGTTTTGATAGCCGGGAAGGATTTACCGTATATCAGCTTCCAGATGGAAAATGGTGTGCAATGGGTGATCATGATGGTTATCAGGCATTTGTTACAGATGATCTTTCTTCCGGTAAATTTACAAAAACAACGGCAGACTTTGTGGATGGCAAATTCCGCCATGGTACGGTTGTACGTCTTTCAAAGGCAGAAGAAGTAAGGGTTTTAGAAGCATATAAAGCAAGAGAAAGCGAAGGACTTGATGAAAAAGAAGCATCTGATCCTGTTTTAGAATACAACTTTGAAGGTGAAAAAACTGCCCAGACAATTACAGATACAGGAAAAGGAAATACAACTGTATGGAATGGAACATTATTTGGCAATGCCAAAGTTGTCTATGATGAAACGGTTAAGAGCAATGTCTTACAGTTAGATGGTACAGATGGAACGTATGCAGAAATTCCGCAGGGATTTTTCGACAAGCGGAACAAAATGACAATCTCCATGGATGTCAAATCAGAAAAAGACAGCGGTAATTTCTTTACATTTACCTATGGACAGAACAGTACTTATTATAATTTCTTAAGAGTACGTGGCACAGAGATCCGTGATGCGATCACAACAACAAGTTATAGTTCAGAACAGGAAGTAAAGGGCAGCGGCGCAGCAACCGGTACATGGCAGAATGTGGTACTTGTTGTAGACGGAACAACCTTAAAGCTTTATGTAGATGGAAGTCTGGTATCTGAGAATACAAATACACAGATCACAACAGCTTCTTTAGGAGAAAACTTATTAGCTTACCTTGGTAAATCCATGTATTCTGGGGATGCATATTTCAAAGGATCTTTTGACAACTTTAAAGTATACAACCGTGCATTAGATGAAACAGAGATTTTAGATAATGTCATTGATAAAGTAGCATTATTAAAAGGTGCTGTGATCGGTACAACACCAAAAGATCCGGCTACTACGATGGGAACAGACGACCACACAGCAATCTCATCTAAGATTGATACAGATACAAAAGAGATTACTTCCTGGGTGAAAAAATCAGCAAACAGAGCAGCGATTCCGGTAACACTGAATCTGCTGACTAAGAATGTGACAGCAACGATCAACGGACAGCCATTCGTAAATGGAAGTACCGTAGATCTGACAAAAGATGCAGTGGTAAATATTGCATTAGCAGACAGAACAGAAACTTATACCATTAAGACACCAAAGCTTGCAGGCAATGCAGTCCTTCCGGGACAGTATGCAGATCCTGACATCGATTATTTTGAAGGAAAATACTGGATCTATCCTACAACAGACGGTTATGCAGGCTGGTCAGGTGAAGTATTCCACGCATGGTCATCCGATGATATGATTGACTGGGTAGATGAAGGTGTGATCTTAGATACGAAGGATAAAGATCCGGGAACAAATGCAAACGGAGTAGATATTGCAGCATCTGCATGGTCAGACGGAAGTGCATGGGCACCGACGATCGAAGAAAAAGACGGAAAATATTATTTCTATTATTGTGGAAATGTGAATAGTTCTTACACAGGAACCTGCGGCAGTGGAAAAGCCATCGGTGTAGCTGTAGCAGACAATCCGGAGGGACCATTTACAGCAAAAGAAACACCGATCGTATATCCGAGCATGGTAAACAATGCAGGTATCGGATTCAGTGGTCAGGTGATCGATCCTTCTATCTTTACAGATGATGATGGAACTTCTTATCTGTTCTTTGGAAATGGCGGAAGCGGCTGTGCATTTGCAGAACTTGAAGATGATATGATGACCATTAAAGCAGGTACGTTAAAGAAGATTACCGGCATGAAGGATTTCAGGGAATCTGTAGTGGTTATGAAACGTAACGGACTTTACCACTTCACATGGTCCTGTGATGATACAGGAAGTCCAAACTACCATGTAAACTATGGTATTGCAGAAAAATTAGATGGAAATGTAACATACAAATATACATTATTAGCAAAAGATACAGATAACGGTATCTTAGGAACAGCACATCAGTCATTACTTTATATGCCGGATACAGATAAATGCTACATTGCATATCACCGTTTCTATACACCACTTGGCATTTATACCAGCGGTTTAGGTTATCATCGTGAAACCTGTATCGATGAAGTTACATTTGATGAAGAAACAGGACTTATGAATCCGGTTACACCGACCATGGAAGGTGTAGGTGTCAGAGCATCTGACGAGGAAACAGCTACGATCAATGCAAATGCAGCAAAAGCTGTTATGGAAAAGATCCAGACAATCGGAACCGTTTCTTTCAGTGCAGATTCGAAAGCGAAGATTGATGCAGCAAGAGCAGCATACAATGCACTGACAGCAGAGCAGAAAGCACTGGTAACAAATGCATCTGTCCTGACAGCAGCAGAAGCAGAATATCAGAAATTAGTAAACAGCAAAGACCAGACACCATCTGGCGGCAATAACAATAGCACTGTTGTACAGCCGACAGTACCGGATACAGTTGTTGCAACAGCACCTACAGCAGAAGGCATTATGGAGAACAATTCAGGACTTCCAGGCGGTAAGGCAGAAGAATCGAAAAAATCCACATATGCTGCATTATCCGCAAAAGTATCGAAGTCTACAAAGAACAGCAATAAAGTACAGTGGACAAAAGTCAAAGATGCAGATGGTTATGTCGTATTTGG
>QWCN01005969.1_pt1 | contig 11565 bp, 10 predicted proteins | sample 1972711 | NCBI WGS metagenome assembly QWCN01 (sample SAMN09866707, study PRJNA288562) | Human gut metagenome isolate term1_stool, whole genome shotgun sequencing... | isolation source: gut | host: Homo sapiens | place: USA: California | reverse complement strand
TCCGCCTCCTTTTTCTCCAGCAGGTGAAATCCGTTGCTGTCTGTTTCAGCAGCAGATGTGCCCGTCATCTGTTCGCCGGGCGCTGCCTCAGGTTCCGGCTTTGCGCTGCCGGCTTTTTTCTTTCCGCCAACCTTGCTGCGGATCCATAAAATTCCTTTCCAGATCAGCCACACCAGTCCGATCAGCAATGCTGTGCCCAGGATTGCTGAGCCTGTCATCATAAAGCCGCTGCCCAGAATCGCAAAGCCGCTGCCAACCGCATGAAACATCGAAACAATTCCTGTCCCGATGAAAAACAGTCCGCCCAGAAGCAGTGCTGCCAGCACAAGGATCATTCCGATGCCGCAGGCTGCACTGCAGGCCAACAGACCGAGCACGCAGGCACCCAGTGCTACTGCAATGCCGACTGCAGCGGCAAGCAGTCCGAACCCTACCGGGACCACCACCGGCAGGGCACATAATCCGAGGAGGATCACCAGCACGATCTGCCAGGGCTTCCAGTTTGATTTTTGCTGTGTTACAGATTGTTTTGTTTTTGTTTCGTTCATTGCTATTCCTCGCTTTCTCTTTCTGAGTACAAGCATACCGACACAACAAAAAAAGCTCCCGCAAAAACTGTGGAAGCTTTTCCAAAACAATTCTTAAATTTTTCTAAATCGCAGTTTAGCGCGTCGTCCCTCTCTCCTCTGTACGAAAACCCATTTTAATTTCTTTTCCCGCAGGATTTCCATTCATCAGCTCCAGCAAAAGCCGCGCCGCCTCCTGTCCGCTGGTCTGGTAAAAAAAGTGCACGCTGGAAAGCTTCGGCGCAACGATCCGCCCGGAAACCGTGTCGCCCACGCCGGAAATCGCAACCTGCTGCGGAATCCGGATCTGCTGCTCCTGCAGCCAGCCAAGCGCGCCGAGCGCTACAGAATCCGTTGCCCCAAATACTGCATCAATCTCCGGATGCCGCTCCCATAAGCGTCCCATTGCCTCATAGCCGTCCTCAACAGAAAAAGCACTTTCCTCATAAAAGCTGTTGTCCCAGTCTATTCCCTTTTCTTCCAGAACATCCAAAAATCCACGGAAACGTTCTTCCCCGGCTGCATGATCTCGCTTCGTCACACCAAGACACGCCGGATGCTTCGCATCCTTTAACATCATACGCGCGGATTCCTTTGCTGCAAGATAATCATCCTGATAGACGCAACTGTAGCCTTCCAGCTTCTGTCCCAGCACCACGACCGGAACCTGCAGCGCGCGCAGTGCACGCTTGTGCGCCGGTGTGAAAATCGTCCCGATCAGGATAATCCCGTCCACCTGATTTTCGGAAAAGAGCTTTAAATACTCCACTTCCTCGCGTTCCTGGTTTTCCGTGTTTGCCAAAAGCAGCCAGAAGCCCGCCTGCTTTAACTCCTTGCTGATCCCGGAGACCATCCCGCTGATGGATTCGGAATTGATCTTCGGGATGATCACACCGATCTGCTTCGTCTTTTTGGTACGCAGCATCTGTGCCTGCGCAGACGGTTTATAACCGGTCTCCTCGATCACCCTGCGGATCTGCTCCCGCTTTTCTGCACTGACATAGCCATCGTTAAAGTAACGGGAAACGGTGGCCCGGGAGACATTTGCCAACTTTGCAATTTCATTTATGTTCATTTCAAAAAATCCATCCTCAATCTCTGCAGCATTTTTCTTTTGTGAGATTGATCTCAGTATAACATTCCGTCTGAAAATCTGCAAGCAGAATACAGCGCCTTATCCCAACACCTCCCGGTATACGCGCAGCACATTTTCTCCCATGACCTTATCACGCTGTCTGGCGGTAAGCCCTGCCTTTGCAAGCGCATCCTCCAGAACCGGCATTGCGTCTGCGCCCGGGAGCTCTGCATGGGTCCGAATTCCGTCAAAATCGCTGCCCAGTCCCAGGCAGTCCTCTCCGCCGACTTTTATGATATGTGCCGCATGGCGTGCCACGTCTGCAGCTGTGCCCGGATAGTCCTTTTGGGCATTTAAAAAGGACGGACAGAAGTTCAGTCCGGTCACACCGCCTTTTTCTGCCAGCAAACCGATCATGTCGTCCGTTAAATTGCGCACCGCCGGACAGATTGCGCGGGCGTCGGAATGGCTTGCGACAAAGGGACGCTTCGCATGGGACGCCACGTCATAAAAGCCTGCGTCCGACAGATGGGACACATCCACGATCATTCCGAGCCGCTCCATCTCTTCCAGAAATAAAAATCCAAACTCTGTCAGCCCATCCTTCGTGTTCGGAACCGTCCTATCCGGCTTGCCATCCCCGGAAATGCCAAAATTCGGAAAACCGATCTCGTTTGGAAAATTCCAGGTCAGCGTCAACATTCGGACACCTCTGTCATAAAATTCCCGCAGCTTTTCCAGGCTGCCCTGACACACCGCGCCCTCTTCGATTGTCAAAAGCGCGCTTATGCGCCCGTTTTTCTGATTTTCCAAAATGTCGTTATAGCATCTGACCTGACCAATCTGCTCCGGAAACAGTGCCATCTGCCGATCAAAGCAGTCCGCCAGTGTCAGCGCCTGCTGATATGGATCTTCACAATTTTCTATACAGACGAACAGTGCAAAATTCTGAAGCAGGTAATCCCCCTGTTTCATCTTATCCAGACGAATATGCAGTCTGTTGTCCTGCAGTGTCCACCCTTTTTCTTTGTTTTCATAAAGTGCTGCGATCGTGTCGCAGTGCATATCAACAACTTTCATAAAATCCTCCATTCCGCAGGCGCTTTGTGCCGAAGGTGTCGCGAGGAAAACGTCCAGTTCGGCTCTGCGATCCCAGCTACTCTGTGATGCCTGCGTTACATATCGCTGTGTGACGAAAAAACCGGAACACACGTCCTGTGAGCCTATCACATGCGCATATTCCGGTTCTTTTATCTGTCTCAAAATTCGTCTTATTTCTTCTTTGTATCTGCAGGTGCTTCTGCATCAGCCTTTTCCACCTGTACGATCGCGCTCTTCTGCATCGGAATACGGCAGTTTTTGTTGTTGCCGAACTCAACGATAACGGTATCATCTGTGATGTCGATGATGATTCCGTAGAAGCCGCTGGTGGTCAGAACGCAATCTCCGATCTCCAGAGTAGAAAGCATTGCGCTGGTCTTCTTCTGCTCTTTCTTCTGCGGACGATACAGTACGAAGTAGAAAAATACACCAAAAACTACCACATACATTAAAATAAGCGGAATCATGCTGCCTGCGCTTGCTGACTCAGGTGCTGTCAGTAAAATACTCATTTTCTATATTCCTCCTGATTTATAAAGTAAAACCCTGCCCTGCAGGATTCTCCCTGCCCGGTCTCTTTACCGTAGCCTATTTTCCATCATACACAATTCTTTGCATGCCGTCAAGTTTTCGCTTCTTATATGCTGCAAATTCTCCCTTATCCAGCGCATCCCGGATTTCTGTCATCATCGTATTATAGAAATACAGGTTGTGCATGACGCACAGGCGCATGCCCAGCATCTCTTTTGCTTTTAACAGGTGACGGATATAGGCTCTGGAATACCGTCTGCAGACAGGGCATTGACACCCTGGCTCGATGGGCTGCATATCCAGCTCATACTGCGCATTGAACAGATTGATCTTGCCGAAGTTTGTATATAGATGTCCATGACGTCCGTTTCTGGTGGGATATACGCAGTCAAAAAAGTCCACACCGCGTTCCACTGCCTCCAAAATATTTGCAGGTGTACCGACTCCCATCAGATAGGTCGGTTTGTCCACGGGCAAATAGGGAACTGTCTCTTCCAGAATATGATACATTTCCTCATGGGTCTCACCGACTGCAAGACCGCCGACCGCATAACCGTCCAGATCCAGGTCTGTAATCCGTTTGGCATGCTCTACTCGGATATCCGAGTAAATTGCACCCTGGTTAATGCCGAACAAAAGCTGCTGCTTATTGATCGTATCGTCCAGGCTGTTCAGGCGAGCCATCTCTTTTTTGCAGCGTTCCAGCCATCTTGTCGTCCGGTCTACGGAAGGCTGCACGTAGCTTCTCTCCGCTTTTGCAGGCGCACACTCATCGAATGCCATTGCAATGGTAGATGCGAGGTTTGACTGAATCCGCATACTCTCTTCCGGTCCCATGAAGATCTTATGCCCGTCGATATGGCAGCGGAAGGTTACCCCCTCCTCTTTGATCTTCCGCAGACCAGCCAGTGAAAACACCTGAAATCCGCCGGAATCGGTCAAAATCGGCTTATTCCAGCTCATAAAGCGATGCAGTCCACCCATCGCCTTGATCTTTTCATCACCGGGACGCACATGCAGATGATAGGTGTTGGAAAGCTCCACCTGTGTGCCCAGTCCTTCCAGATCCTCCGTAGAAACCGCACCCTTGATCGCAGCAACGGTTCCGACATTCATAAAAACCGGTGTCTGGATCGTACCATGCATAGTTTCCATTACCGCACGTTTTGCACGTCCCTCCTGTTTCAATACCTTGTAGGTCATCTTTTCACTCATCTTAATCTCCATTCCAGATTTTCTTTAATTTATCATCCGCTTTTTGGAAAAAACCTGCGATCGCCGTACTTTTTTCAAAGGGCGCAAACAGTTTTTGCCGAAGCAGCTCGATCGCTGTACATACCAGGTAGATCGCTGCTATCACCCCAATACAGGCAAAGGGCAGATACCAGTGTCCAAGCCAGGCAGCGCCGTCGATTTTCGTCCAGAGACTCTCCCGGATATAGTAGTGATCATGGATCAGGTAAACGCCAAAGGACGCACCTGCAATCCGATTGATCAGTCCTGCCCCTCTTCCCGGTGCAATCCTCAGATTCAAAAATGCAAGAAACAAAAAAATCGACGCAGCTGTCACCAGAATCGAGCTATAGACATAAAACACACTATACCCCCACATCAGATCGTCCAGAAAGCTGATCGCGCCAAACGGAGAGGACAGCAGTGCCTCGATCACAAACCGGCTGAGGGGAATCAGCAGGGAGGTTCCAACTGCAGGCAGGAACCATTTCAGGAATTTTCCATCCGGCTGATAATACAAACGGATATAGGCTCCGCACAGATAAATCGTCAAAAACCACGATATACTTACACCGCCGGCGGTATTAAGGGCCGAAGAAAAATAAAAAATGTTTGGCCACACAGACACCAAAGCCAGGGCCAGAGCACACGCACAGGCAAGCTGACGCTTAGTCAGTGCCAGGATCAGCTTATTCATCACCGGTGCCAGCACATACATGCCTACATACATGGAAACAAACCAGTAAAAATCCGATGAGATCGGTAAAATCGAATAGACCAGATATTCCAATTCATGGGGTACATCTGTAAAAATCCAATAAATCGCCGTAATTCCCAAGGCATAAAACAGTACCTGAACCGCCATTTTTACAAGCTTCCAAAGGCTGAATCTCGATTCCGTCAGAAAGTAGCTGCTGATCAACAGATACAGATTGATACAGGTAAAGGAAACGCCAAACAACGTCCAAACCAGATAATAAGAAGCAGTCCCCATCTTCGCAGCTCCGATCAGATTTCCATGGTTCATCAGGTGTGCCGTCACAACAAATACCATGGCGAGAAGCCTGAGAAGCTCCAGATTTGCCTGTCTCGTTTTTTTCATAAATCAGATATACCCCGTTTCTCTAGAAAATCGTTTTCACCATGCATAAATAAAAATTAGTATAACAGATTCCCTTGTATCCGTCAAAAAAATGTTTTATACTATAGGGAAAATTCCCTTATCGAAAGGAGTGTGTTTCATGTCCGGTTCTGTTTTTGGCACCATTTTCCGCGTTTCCACATGGGGAGAATCCCATGGCAAGGCGATCGGCGCTGTCATAGATGGCTGTCCGGCAGGCCTTCCCTTATGTGAGGCTGATATCCAGCCTTATCTCGACAGGAGAAAGCCCGGCTCCGGCAAATATGTCACTCAACGAAAGGAGGCTGACGAGGTTCAGATCCTCTCCGGCATTTTCGACGGAAAAACAACGGGAACTCCGATTTCCCTGCTCGTCTATAATACCTCTCAGCGATCCTCCGATTATACGGAAATCGCCCAGAACTACCGCCCCGGACATGCAGACTACACCTTTGATGAAAAATACGGCTTTCGTGACTATCGCGGCGGCGGCCGTTCCTCCGGAAGAGAAACGACCGGACGTGTTGCCGCCGGTGCAATCGCCATAAAGATCTTAAACCGGCTCGGTATCGATGTCTGCGCCTATACCCGTTCGATCGGTCCTGTTTCCATTCATCCGGATACCTTTGACCGGGAAGCAATCACTCAGACCGCTACTGGTATGCCGGATAAAAAAGCTTCCGCCGACGCAGAAGCCTTTCTCGAAACCTGTATCAAAAATCAGGATTCCTCCGGCGGTGTGATCGAATGCTGTGTGACCGGTCTTCCTGCCGGGATCGGCGATCCGGTCTTTGACAAGCTTGATGCAAGGCTTGCTTCAGCGATCATGTCCATCGGTGCAGTCAAAGCTGTTGAAATCGGTGACGGCATCGAGGTTTCTTCCCGCAAAGGCTCCGAAAACAACGATGCCTTTTGCACAAAGGATGGACAGGTTTCCAAGAAAACCAACCACGCCGGCGGTATTTTAGGCGGCATCAGCGACGGCTCTCCCGTCCTTCTGCGCGCTCATATCAAGCCAACTCCATCCATCTTTCAGCCACAGCAAACCATCGGCCGTGACCATGTTGAACGTATGCTGCAGATCAAGGGACGCCACGATCCTGTCATCGTTCCCCGCGCAGTCGTGGTTGTAGAAAGCATGACAGCCCTGACCATACTGGACCTGATGCTGTCCAATATGGGGGCACGAATGGATCATCTTGAAAAAATCTACACAAAATAAGCACTTTTGTTTTCTTTGGCAGAAGCTCTGCACCAGCTGCAACGCCAATGATTTTTCTTTCCTATCAACACACGTTTCAAGGCGCACCCATAAAAATTCCCCACCGGCCTTTGCCGATGGGGAATTTTCTGATTCTATTCTTCTTCCAGTCTGTGGAAAATAACGCAGTTAGGCTGATCCACCTTGATCTCCGGCCCGTTCATAACGATCAATCCGGTATCCGGGTGCACTGTAAAGAATGTCATTGTATTCGATTCGTGATTTAAGGAAACCAGATGTCTATTATCCGGGAACAGCATCGCATCCTTCGGATATTCTCCACTGATAGGCAGACAGAACAGTTTCGTCAAAAGTCCGGTCTCCTGATCAATCTTGTACATTACGACGCTGTTATCTCCCGCATTGGAGCTGATCAGATACTGGAAATCCTCCGAAAGATTCAGCGCACTCGCTGCGGAATTACTCGCATGATAATCGTTGACTGTGGAGATCGTCTGTACCTTTTCAAAGAACGGATTGCCCTTTTTTTCTTCATAGGTATAAACATCTATGATATTTTTCAGTTCATGAACGATGTAAAGAATCCTTCCGTCCTTGCTGAATTTGATATGACGGGGTGCAGATTCCATTTCACTGCGGATAACATCTGCCAGTGTCAGCTTACCGGTCTGATGGTCGAGGCGGTATACCTTGACATGATCCATGCCAAGATCTGCTGCACACAGATAATGATTGTCTCTCGTCATCTTCACACAGCTGACGTGGGGACGGAAATTCCGCTCTGCAATACTGCCCAGTCCACGATGGAAAATCTCATCGGTAATCTCTCCGACGCTGCCATCCTCCTTTAAACGCAGCGCTGTGATCTTGCCGTCATGCCAGCCTGCCACGAACAGGAAACGATCTTCATAATCTGTGGAAAGATAGCAGCCGCGCATGCCATTAATGCCCGCCATGTTGATCGGTTTTAAATGTCCATCCTTTAAAATTTCATAGGATTCCACACCAAAGTCTGTAATGGAATACAGCCATTTACGGTTGTGCGAAATCGTCAGATAGGATGAGTTCGTAATCTCGACACGATCCTTTAATGTAAATCTTCCATTTTCTACATCTACATCATAAATCGTAATACCATGATTGTCTCCCATTGTATAGGTAGAGACATAGGCAACGTACTTTTTCTGATTTGTCATGTTCAAACCTCCTGCGGCAAAAATGTTCTGCTCATTTATTTTACCATACCTGTCCCGTTTTTGTTAATCCCTTTTTCACTTTTCGTTCCAGTTCCATCCTTGCATTCACAACGAACCCTCCAAAACCGTTTTTGGGCGCCTTGGGGTGGTCCCGCACAGGGACAGGCTGCGATGCAGCCGCAGACCGTTTGAAAGCGCCGGTACTTGGGCAGCGTGCTTTGCTGCCTTATGTACCGCTGCGCTTTCATCCGAGCAAAAGCGTGTCTGCGCGCACGCAGCCTTGCCCCTGCGCGGGAATAGCCCAAGGCGCCAAAAATCGCCCTAAAATGGCGTTCTGCCTGCACCCGCGAAAAAACTATGTAAAATATTATTTTCCCCATTGACAGACCCGTCAAAAAACGTATAATAAAGCTCAGTGCGTTTGTTTAGTATCATTAAACTTTTTGTTTAAAATAACTATGAAGGATCAGACATGAAAATCGGAGCAAAGGTAAAGGAACTGCGAGTGCAAAAGGGACTGACACAGGAGGAGCTGGCTGACCGGACAGAGCTTTCCAAAGGCTTTATCTCTCAGCTGGAGCGGGATCTGACCTCTCCTTCCATTGCAACCCTGATGGACATCCTGCAGGCACTGGGAACAGATTTAAAGGATTTCTTTAATGAAGAACCGGAAGAGCAGATCGTTTTTAAAGAAAGCGACTACTTTGAAAAGCTGGACGAAGAATACGGCAACAAAACCGAATGGATCATTCCAAACGCCCAGAAAAACATTATGGAGCCCATCCGCCTGACGCTTGCACCGGGCGGCAGCACCTATCCAGACAACCCCCACGAAGGGGAAGAGTTCGGCTATATATTAAGCGGCAGCATCACGATCCATATCGGCAAAAAGAGCTACCGCGCCAAAAAGGGCGAATCCTTTTATTTTACGCCTAAGTCGACACATTATATTTCGGCAAGTAAAAAGACGGGAGCAAGCCTGATCTGGGTTTCCAGTCCGCCAAGCTTCTAATGCTTGAAGCTGACGCAAACGATAAACACACCGTCAGGAAAAGTCGTCTTTTGCGCTGACATTTCATTATTTGAAGGAAGGGACAGTATCCGCTGTCGGATACCGCATGGGAGAAGTACCAATGAGCAACCGGCTGATCGATTTACAGCACATCACCAAAATTTACGATGACAACACCGTACTGGATGATCTGAACCTCTACATCCGAGAGAACGAGTTTTTAACCCTCCTTGGCCCCAGCGGCTGCGGAAAAACAACAACTCTGCGCATTATCGGCGGTTTTGAAAAGCCGGATAATGGCTGCGTTTTATTCAACGGCAAGGACATCACAAACATGCCGCCCAACAAACGTCAGCTAAACACCGTTTTCCAGAAATATGCCCTCTTTCCCCATATGACGATCGCAGAAAATATCGCCTTCGGCTTAAAGATCAAAGGAAAGACCAAAAGCTATATTCAGGACAAAATCCGTTATGCCCTCAAGCTGGTCAACCTTGACGGCTACGAAAACCGTATACCTGATTCTCTAAGCGGCGGTCAGCAGCAGCGTATTGCCATTGCACGGGCGATCGTAAATGAGCCAAAGCTCCTGCTTCTCGATGAGCCCCTCGGTGCCCTGGACTTAAAGCTGCGTCAGGACATGCAGTATGAGCTGATCCGTCTGAAAAATGAGCTCGGCATCACATTCATCTATGTCACCCATGACCAGGAAGAAGCTCTGACCATGTCCGATACCATCGTTGTTATGAACCAGGGCTACATTCAGCAGATCGGTACGCCGGAAAAGATCTACAATGAGCCGGAGAATGCTTTCGTTGCAGACTTCATCGGAGACTCCAACATCATCGACGGCATCATGATCCGCGATGAGCTTGTTTCCATCTTCGGACAGAAGTTTCCCTGCGTGGATAAGGGCTTTGGCACAAACAAGCCCGTCGATGTTGTAATCCGTCCGGAAGACGTGGATCTGGTCAAGCCGGAAGAAGGAACGCTGACCGGAACGGTAACACATCTTATCTTTAAGGGCGTTCATTATGAAATGGAAGTAACCGCAAACGGCTTTGAATGGCTGGTACACTCCACCGATATGTTCCCGGTGGGCACAGAGGTCGGCATCCGCGTCGATCCCTTCGATATCCAGATCATGAACAAGCCTGCTTCGGAAGATGAGGAGGCGGTATCCATCGATGAGTAAACCAGTGAAAAAAAATACGATGCCAAAGGCGCCGTGGCCCCACAACAGGCTCATGGCTGCGCCATATCTGCTCTGGTCTGCCGCATTTATCATCATCCCGCTGTGCATGATCTTTTACTACGGGCTCACAGACAGAAGCGGTGCATTTACCTTTGAAAATGTCACTGCCATCTCCTCGCCGGAGCATATGAAGGCACTGATTACTGCACTCGTGCTTTCCTTAATCAGCACAGTTGTCTGTCTTGCGCTTGCCTACCCCCTTGCCATGATCCTGGCAGGCAGGCATGTCAGCCAGCAGAGCTTTATCGTCCTGATTTTCATCCTTCCCATGTGGATGAACTTTCTACTGCGCACCCTTGCATGGCAGACACTCCTTGAAAAAACAGGCGTCATCAACTCGGTACTGTCCTTTTTCGGGCTGCCGACTTTAAATATCATCAGTACCCCCGGCGCGATTATCCTCGGCATGGTATATAACTTCCTGCCGTTTATGGTATTGCCCCTGTATAATGCGCTGACAAAGATTGACCCGAATGTCATCAATGCCGCCCACGATCTCGGTGCCAACTGGTTCCAGACCTTTTTACGCGTTATTTTCCCGCTGAGCCTCCCTGGTGTCATCAGCGGCATCACAATGGTATTCGTACCTGCTCTGACAACCTTCGTGATTTCGAATCTGCTGGGTGGCAGCAAGATCCTGCTGATCGGAAACGTTATTGAGCAGGAATTCACTCAGGCAAGCAACTGGCATTTAGGCAGCGGTCTTTCCATTGTTTTGATGGTATTTATCCTGATCAACATGCTGATGACTGCAATTTTTGATAAAAACGGGGAGGGAACTTCCTTATGATAAAAACAACTGCCCACAAAATTTATATCGCCCTGATTTTTATCTTCATGTATGCCCCCATCGCAACGCTGGTCGTTCTTTCCTTTAACGCCAGCAAAACCCGGGCAAAATGGGGCGGCTTTACAACGAAATGGTACACTCAGCTGTTTTCCAACTCGGAAATCATGCAGGCACTTTACAACACGCTCCTGATTGCGCTGTTATCTGCTGTTTTTGCAACGCTGATCGGAACCATTGCTGCGCTATCCATTCAGGGCATGAAAAAAAAGAGCCGTGCTGTGTTGATGAGCATCACCAATATCCCGATGTTGAATGCCGAGATCGTAACCGGTATTTCCCTGATGCTTCTGTTTTTAACCTTTAAAGCGCGTTTTGGTTTTATCACCATCCTGCTCTCCCACATAACCTTCAATATTCCCTATGTGATCCTGAGCGTTATGCCGCGCTTAAAGCAATTAAACCCA
>QWCN01005967.1_pt1 | contig 11569 bp, 8 predicted proteins | sample 1972711 | NCBI WGS metagenome assembly QWCN01 (sample SAMN09866707, study PRJNA288562) | Human gut metagenome isolate term1_stool, whole genome shotgun sequencing... | isolation source: gut | host: Homo sapiens | place: USA: California | reverse complement strand
AGACGCACTCGAATACTTCAGCAGCGTCTCGATCAGATCCACGTGCGTGAGGACCATTCTCCGGCAGCAGTAGCGCTTCAGACCGAGCTTATCCAGAGCAGTTCTATGGATATTAGAAAAAGACGAGGAGAGTACGCAGCGTCCATATTCTCATCCTCGAGGTAATGCAGGTACGCTTCCCACTTATTACCCACAACCTTGAAATGAGGGATGGATCGGATTCGGATACCTTTCCACAAGTGAAACAACGAACTGGAATGATCATACGGGTCAAGAATAGTGAGAATGGGCTTTGGAAGAGAGACGTGGATTGGAATTGTGGGGGTGTGGGGGATGCCAATTCAAGGGCATTCCGTTGCAAATTGAATAGTTCTCTTTCGTTACAGTCGAAGTGGGAGTGAAACAAACAGAATACTGTCTATCCCTCTCCATCAAGAGTCTCTCAAAACCGCCAGAGTCTACAAGTGAACAGAATAGAAGGCGACTACTGTATACTCTACTATCCATCAAGCGCATGAATGCCATAGGGAGATCAACTGTCTGCACAGAAGGCAATCCTACTCTTTCACTCTTACAGTGCACCACCACCCTGTAGCATACAATAGAAGACATATCGGAAAGTGCTGCTGTCACTTTGGTGATTATCGGTGGTGATGGTCTTCAGCTTCGGTAATCCTACAGATTGATTCTTCTCACTGAGGCAAACCGACCATAATCAAGATGCCACTGTTCTGGTCACTAAAACTAAAGGCGCAATCACCAAAACGGATAGTGGTTAGTTCCGGGAGATCTGACAATCACTTCACCATCAACGAACCCACTCTCAAAGCGAGCAGATAAACAGTTCCTGCAGACATCTCTTCCAAAGACAGCGCGGGTCAAACTCGGCAGATCTACGGGTGATACTCGTTTCTGTTCCTCACTCTTCAGTTCCATATACCCATTCTGGAAGCAGCTGGCTTGGTGGCAATACAGCAAATCACCCACTCGTATTTCTTTCAAAGAATCGTTGTCTTCAATTAGGCACTTCAGTCCACTAATGAAGGAACCCTGACCGATCACCAGCTCCTCCACCGCATTGCAGTTCTTCAGCGTGAACTCGCATTGATTTGACTGCATGCTGTTTTCTCCGATGATCACTTTCTCCAGCTCATCCAAGTCGCAAATCTCGACCAAGATGGCGTTCTTAAAGCTGTAGTTCCCAACAACAATCGATTTCAGCTTTCTGAAATCAGAGAAAATGAGAATAATGTCTTTGCTGTCGTTGCCACATCCACTGTCCACGATGATCTCCTCGATCTCTCTGGAAATGGCCTTCCACTCTTCTTCGGAGTGGATGTTGGCATTGGGGTTGGGAAGGGGAAGAGAGACGTACTGCTCAAGCACGCCGACATCTAGGATGAGAATTGAGATGAAGGGCTACTGGAGATGTGCCAGTCTTTAAGGTTGAAGAAGGCGGCTGGGAAGTTGAAGGTAGTAAGCAACGGCATGTCTATTCTTGAGCCGGAGCAACAGAATGGACTCTCGAGGGTTACGTGTTCAGGCCATCTGAACGATTCGCTCTGCTCATTGGTGGTGGTTAGCGTAGTGAGTTTGGGCAGGTCTACGCCTCATGCCATCCAATCAAAGACACTTCGCATGATGAGGGTATTGTCCTTACGACCAAACACACAGGCATCATTTCCACACTGAATCGAGGTCAGTTCCGGCAAGTCTATTTCGTCAATCTCTTCTCACTTCACTCACTATCAAACACAACGCGGGAGCAATTCAAGAAAGCAGCACCACCAATCCTAACAGTCTCCAGTTTGGGCAAGTCTATTCCTCATTACGCTCCAACAAGCAACACCCTTCACGACCAACTCCCCAGAATAGAAGGACTCATTATATTCACGTGGCTCTCCGATCACAATCTCTTTCAGTATGGCGTTGTTTTTAATGATACATGACACATAGGAACGCATTGCTCCATCTCCGATTCTCAGAGAAGAGAGCACAGGACAGTCCCTCACACATAATGAGCCCTCGATGCCGAATACACTACAGAGAAAGAGTGCTCGTTCCAGGTGTTGGAGTCCAGACAGGGTGATTGCGCTCACATGATTCAAGGAACGGTCATTCACAGTAAGCTCGCGAAGAAACGGCATGTATTTGAAGTCAACAGCCGTCAGTTCCTCGTAGTTCCAGCAGAATTTGCCTATAATCAGCTCTTCGATTCGGTTATGGAGAAGCACAGTGTTTTCATTCCCCTCCGTGATCTCAATGCGCTTCTCCATAACCTCGTTGTTCATCCACTCTCCATCATACACGACTCTTCCATTTCGGTCATACTGCACTCCATGTCCCCAGCGCTTTCCTTCGCACAGTTCTCCCTTGTATTCCATCACTCCGATATCGGAATAATAGTGCGTACCGTAGCATACACCCAATTCGCCAACACGGAACCCTTCATAGATTCTAGCATTGTCTTTGTCGTACAGCACACCCCAACCGAACGGTTGATCATTCAGTACATCTCCTTCCCATCTCTCTCCTTCATCGCTCAGATTCAGCACCTGATTGTGCTCAATACCACTCAAATCCTCATTATTTACGATAACGAGTGTCTTGGTTTCTGTATTGGCTCGAATAACCATGGTACTGTTCAATTCAATCAACTCGTTGTTTTGAAGGTGCGCAATACCGGTGTCCAGAAACCATCCATTCTCTTTTCTGATAAGCGTGAAATACAACGCAGGAGAGTGAGACCACAAGTGTTCACGCAAAGAGTTTCCATTATTCATCCACAGGGCCTGTATTTCTTCGTTGGATATCGGTGAGGAAGTATCCATGTTCACAACGTCTGAAGTGAGTTGGGTGTGCTACCCCACGTTTTATTCCATTATGTACAATACAAATATGTGTGCTCCCACGAGTGCCCTAAACACTGTGAAGGGATGGAGAAAGAGGCGTTATGTTAGGAGAAAGGATTTTTACTTGTATCCTTTGTATCGATGGAAGTGGTAATACTGTGTTTTGCAAAGAGTGAATGAAATGAACAATCCCATACGCGAATGTGTAGAATGATTGAAAGGAATAGAGAAGGTGAGAAAAAGAAACAGTAATGCGTAACCATCTAACTCACTCAAGAATTGAAGGGATTCAACAACAAACAGTCATGCAACAACCACACGCCTATTCAAAATAGCACCCCAGAGCCCCAATATCTAAGCATGATGAAAGCTAATGACACAGACTCTCCTGCTCCACATCCTCAGCATTGGAAAAGGCTTCCCTCGCAAGTGTCACATCCTCCAAAGCAGGCATATCTACGAGTCATCTCTCCTTCCCCCACGCACTAAACAGGCGAAGGGTCTTGAGGTTGTAAAAGGAGAGAGAGTACACCGGCACGAAGGACCGAATGGGCTGATGTGTGAGAGAGACCAGTTTCGGCAAGTCTGCGTCTCAACCAATCCCCATGCCTACTCTTCATCGACAGCAGACCCGGGTCCGCGTTCTCTCTCCCTTTAAACGTGTCGATGCCGATCACAATCACCTCCAGAGCGGGCAAGTCTCCAACTCACACAATCACTTCGGGCCTACCCTCAAACACAGCGCTCTGACATCCCTGGAAACAGCGGCTCCCAAACGAAGCAACCCTCAGTTTGCGCAAATCTATCTCTTCACCTCGCGCACACCCATTACTCGTCATTCGCAACGACGTCGTGGCAAAGGAAGAGAACGACATGAACTCTCTGAACCTGCCAATTGACACTGTTTCCAGCATGGGACACTTCTCAATAGAGCACGTCTTGAAACACAGGAAGGAAAAGTCGCCAATCACCAACTCCCTCATCTTCGGGCACTTCTCCAGCTCAAAGGACCCGTCTACGCATTCTCTGAAGCAGTTGTCCCAGATGACCACCCTCTTCAGACTCTTCATTCCAACCATCTTCAGACTCTTCGCCCACATGAAGGAGTAGTGATGGATTTCCAGTGTCGCCAGCTTCGCGTAAGAAGAGAGGTCCAGATTGAGCGTCCGTTTGTTGCCGTTACAACACGCATCGTCCACCACCAGCGTGGTGAGCGTCTTCGCCAGCGAGTTCATGTCCCTCAGAGTGCGGACGTTGGCGCTGGGCGTGTGGGTTGGAACGGCCGGGTGCGTTTGGAAGGCGCCTGCGTCTGGTGGTTATCGAGAAGAAGGGAGGCTACTGCGAACGGTCCATTTGTCCAGCATAAGGAAGGGATTGGCAACGGCGACGTTGGTGAGCAAGGGAAGGTCTACGGCTGATTGGCGTGTGTTGGATACACTCTCTAAATGTACACGAATTGGGAAGGCAAGGGTGGGGTTCGCGTCGTCTTGAGGCTCCGCAACGATGGAGGTGAGTTTGGGCAAATCTACTGTTCAAATCCGGAGAAAGAGCTACTCTTCAGTGTGAGGGAACCTCTAATCACATGCTCGTCGAAGGCCATGGCGTCGTTATCCAGCGTAATGGTCTCGAGCGAAGGCAGGTCTGAAGGTTACGCGTGTGAAAAGAAGCTACCCTCAAATACAATGCTGGGAGGACACGAGAAGGAGTTGTTGGAGCAGTAGAAGGTCTTTAGCGCGGGTAAGTCTATTCATTCACTCCCACGATGTAAACGACGGGTCACAGAGAGCGATGCGCTGTAGAACAGGCAGCCAATGCCCTCGACGTCCCTGCTCCCCATTTCGATCACCTCCAATGCCGGGTTGTCTTCGATGATGCATTCGTCGAAGTCGCGAAAGCACTCCAACCCGATGCGCAGCTCCTTCAAACGCTTGCAGTTGGCCAGTACAAAGAGGTAGGAGTCGTCCTCGATATACTTAGTGTTCTCGTGCTCCTCCGAATTCTCATGTTCTTCCTGACCCTTGAAATCCTCGTGCTCTTCCTGATCCATAGAATTCCCATCCTCAGCATCCTCAATATCACTGGGGTCGGGCTTCATTCGACTGAAGGATTGCCAGCCAATCACCACACTCTCCAAAAACTCCATGCCGATGATGGACACACTCTTGGCGTAGTTGAAGCACTCGTCGCCGATGGAGAGCTTGGTGAGAAGTGGCATCTTCGAAAAGTCCACGCAGGTAAGGGACTCTGTGTTGAAGCACATCTCGCCGATGATCAGCTCCTTAAGGTGGCTGTGCAGAACGGAACTCATCTCATTCTCTTTCGTTATGGACATACTATACCTTATTTGCTCGCCATTGATCCAATCTCCTTCATACACGACTTTGCCGTTCCGATCATACTGTGCTCCATGTCCCCAGCGCTTCCCGCCACATAGCTCTCCTTCATACTCAATCTTTCGAATATCCGCGTAGTAAGCAATTCCGTAGCACACATTCGAATCATGGTACCGAAATCCCTCGTACTGCACATTGTTGTCCTTGTCATAGAGGGTGCCCCAACCACAGGGTTGGTCGTCCAAAACAGCTCCTTCCCAACGATCTCCCTCATCACTCAGATTTAGGATTTGACTATTATCGGATGTATTTACAATAATCCCATTCACGGATATCAGTTGCGTTTCATGGACATTGACCACAGTGTCAAACTCTTCATTTATCTCGGCTATACTATCATCATCAAGCCGAGCGATTCCCTCTTGAAATACCCATTGCCCGTTTTCCAAAGCGAGGGTGAAATAGGAGTCGGAGCAAGGAACGGACCGAAGCATATCGAAAAAGTCATCACTCCATCCATAGTCAGAACTTCCAGACTCAACAGTATCCATCCGCTTCCTCATTGTGGAGAATCGCTGCTATGTGGGAGCCCCACCATTCGAATACACGTAGCACATCAAGGAAACCCAACAAATCGTTATCATTTCGATTCGAAAATTGTTCTGCGAAGTTGACAAGCGCAAATCCTAGCATTTCGCAAGAACAGGGTTGTGATGAAGACAAAGCGTTGGTACGCCAATAAGGAGTTCTACGACACAGAGATGGTGTACGTGCGCAATTTGGAGTAGCAAACGAGACTGTATCTGACGCATAGACTCATTTGTTCCGTCTTTGTGAATCCCATGAAAGAAATGAACATCATTAGTGACAATATGGAGCACATTATGTTTGGAAACATAAAGGCATTGCTTGTGGTCCATAAGCGTTTTCTTCAGGAATTGACGAGCAACTGCTATGATATCGACGGAAACGACCATTTCGAAGACGTGTCGATTGGTGGTATCTTCAAGTTTTACATCCCCTTTCTGAAGCTGTAAATGCCAGTAATACCCATTATTCCTAGATACACCGACTATATCCGTTGTCAGAAGAACTTCAATTCTGTATATGCTCGCGTCATGAAGGATAAGCGAATCACTGCCTTCCTGGATCAATGCTTACTGGATCCTCGCTGCAACGGAATGAATCTATCGGTTCGTCGCTGTATTTCCTTCTCATCTGCAGAGCTTCCTGATCATGCCGATTCAGCGCATTCCCCGCTATCGACTGCTCCTGCAAGAGATTCTCAAGCATACCGATCCTTCCAAGGCGGATCACGCTGCCCTTCAGGTAATCGCTCCTTCTTCCCTTCATTTCAGAGAGCCATCGACGCTATCTCCGAGACAGCTCGCCAATGCGACGAATCCCTCGACTGGGACGCGGACGAGGCGCTCCTTGATGCCATTCGCTCACGGCTTCTCCCGAATTCGCCCCTTTCTTCTTCCTGCACTATCCTTCGAAAAGTGGTGGCCACCCTTGTGAGCCCGACTGCATCGCCCGATCGCGTCAGAGCTTTCTTCTTGACAGACCGACTCCTTCTCACGAATGACTACTCATCTCTATCAACATTCACTATACGCATCACTCTTCCCCTCATTCTCTGCCGGTTCGATCCGGCCCCCGACGACTCTTTTCTCCTCCGCATTCTCTCCAAGTCCCACCAGCTCGCCCTTCGCTTTCAGAACAGCTGCGAGGTCAAGGACCTTGCCGCCCTTCTCGCCACTGCCACTGCCCGCCTCCACGCCCACTGTGCCCATTGCCATGCCGCCCTCGCACCCGCGCATTGCTGCCTCTGCCAGAAGTGCAGCGCCATCGTCTGCGAGGACTGCGGCGGCACTGTGGCGGAGCTGGAACGTGCCATGGGTCAGGAGGACAAGGACGATCCCGTGGAAGCGTGGGAGAAGGCGGGAATCGACGTGAACGCGCTCCTGTGCGCCAGCTGCTTCCAGTACGCTCGATACTACGCGCAGCCCGGACTGACGTTGCAGGAGGCTATCGCGCAGGGGAACGGAAAGGAGCGTGGCGTGTTTGTGTCGCCCCAATTTCCCCCCGTTTTGGAGGTGCCCGATGAGGAGCGGAAACGCTTGCCGGCCGGCTGGGAAGTGGCTCTGACGAAGGAGGGAAGGCGGTTTTACTTCAACGCGGTGCTGTGGCTGTCGTCGTGGTGCTTTCCCTCGGCATCTTGGCGGAATGATGCGCCCGTCGGGTACGCGAAGTACTACGACGAGAACGGAAAGGCGTTCTTGTACGACGCAAAGAAGGGAGGCATACCGACGAAGCTGCAGAGGAGAGAGTTCCATGGTGTGTGCCCGTGCTGCGGGTACGATTGCAGGGAGTGCAGACGTGTTGCCTGTCCGGCGTGTAATTCTAGACTCGTGTGCTCTCTTTGTTAACAAACAGCAAATCATTGCGGCTAGTTCTGTGGATAAACGATTGTGTTGTCTAGGTTGGCCGGATTCTTGTCCGTGGGGTAGAACACGAATCCGCTCTCAAACGGCGACAGGACCAGGGCCTGGTTCATATCGGTGTTGTTCATGATGTAAATGATGCCGTAATCGCAGAAGATTCTCCATTCGCCCCTAGACTTCACTGGGCATTGGCGTGTTCACCATTTGTAGACGCACTTGAACCGAACACGGGTCTCCTCTTGTATAGTTGATCTATCTAACGTGTGCAGCGTTTGGTCCACCATTTCGGAAGAACTACGGGTGAACGTCCTCTGCAGAATGGGACCTGTACACGCACATTTGCCGTCCACTGTAATCCCGAACGCGGAACCTGGAGTTGATTTCGCCATCTGTTGTTACCATCCATTGCTTGTGAAGGCGAGTTCGATGCCAAGCCCCTTGTCGTCTTCAAGGAAGGCGTATCCGGGGATTCTCTGAGGGTGAGAGGGGAGGGGAAGCCTACGTCGAAGTCCACTTCCCACACGCCGATGGTGAACTTCGTTTTGATCAGGCTCTCAACAGCGACAGCGCGTTGCATCACGTTGCTACTGCTTACGAGGGGCAGAGGAGCGCACCGGATGTTGTTGAACGTTTTCCCTCGATCAATGCTCCTGAAGCTGCTTATCGACCGGATGTAGTACATGTGCTGGGGTGCAAAAGACGAGGGAGAGGGGAATTCCGTCTTGAAATCCCGCTCATAGAAGTACTTCCATAGAATGGAGCTCGAGGTGAGCTCCTGCAGGTGCGAATTCGTACCCGATAGTTTCACGACGTCAGGGACTTTCAGATAGAGAAGCGTGTTCTACGGGGAACCGAGCAGAGGAGGCGATCACGAGTTCGACGTCGTAGCACAGAGCATCGATGAGAGAAGGATGTAGATAGGACGTCATTACGATATAATGAGCGAACCACAGACACGGAGATCGCAACACGCCATTGACAACAAACAGGCCATATGGAAACGCCAACATACGTGATCTGCTTAGCCTTGATCTTCTCGTGAAGGCCGTACTCCGTTACCTTCGCTCCATGCTTCTTCTTCCTCCCCGTAAGCCGCTGCACCACAAACACCAGCGAGATGCACACAAGCATAGTCAGTCCCGCCAGGACGCAACTCGCCATGATCCGGTAATGTCTGTAGCTCCCGTCGCAATAAAAGTATAGCACCGTCGAAATCTCCCCGCTCTGGTTCTTCAACACGACGGTCACCTTGTAGTTCCTGTACACCTTCTCCGCCATTCCCGAAATCGTGCCGGTTTTGGGGTCCAGCACGATGCCCGCCGGCAGCCGGTCGTTCGTCAGCACCTCCGTCTCGGCGCCCACGGTGGTGGGCACGATGGGCTCCAGTGGGACGTTCGGCTGGATGCGGTAGTTGGTCTCGGGGTACTGCAGGACGGACGGCTTGCGCGGCACGCAGGCGTTCACCTCCTCCCCCAGCTGCCCCGCGTGACACAGTCGCCTCATGGACCCGCCGTACAGCGACGTCGGCAGGCAGGGCGCCTTGGCGTACTTGCCCTCGAAGGCGGGCGGGAACACGCTGTCGCCGGGGCAGCCGGGCGCCGGGCGGTCGAGGAAGGGTACGAAGTCGGCGAGGCTGAAGCGCATGCTGCTGTCGCAGGCGGCGGGCAGCGCGGGCCGCGCGGGCGCGTCGTCGACCTCCAGCCAGACGGCGGAAAGACTGCAGGGCAGCGCGAGGTGCGCCTCGAAGACCTCGCCGGGCTGCGTTAAGTGGTGCGTGGCCTGGTGGAGCAGGATGGGCTGGCGGTAGCCATGCACGTGCCCCAGCAGGCGCCAGCGCGTGGGCGCGGCGGCGAAGCAGCGCGCATCGGCGACGAGGCGGTAGCCGGAGAAGAAGCCCTCGCCGCTGTCGAAGGTCCAGCCGTGGCGCGTGGGCAGCGCGTCGGCGAAGAAGGCGGTCTGCGGGTCGTTGTCGAAGAGCATCGTGTCGTCGAAGCCCTTGCCCTCCGCGGCGTAGCAGTTGCCGTTGATCAGCACGGAGGCGGTTGCCTTCTTGTACAGCACGTACATCGCCAGCTGGTGCACGTTGTGCTCGCTCACGCGCGCGATCTGCACCGCCAGGTGGTTGCGCGTGGTGTTCAGCGGCGTCCAGTTGAAGAAGACCGTCTCGCGGTGGCGGATCACTTCCTTCTGCTCCACGCAGTGCGTGTAGTCGCGCCGGTTCAGGTCGTTGCCCATGCAGTACTCGCGCACCAGCTTCCCGTTCAGGTACAGTCGGAACGCCTGGGCCGTCGCCACTGTCACCTCCACGCCGAGGAAGCGGTCCTTCAGCGGCAGGTCGAACGTCGTGTAGAAGTACCCGTTGCCGTCCACCGACAGCCGCACGTTGGCGCCCGTGGCCGACAGCCACTCGCGGCCCGCCACGTCGCCCGTGGTCCAGGCGGCGCTGACGTGCGAGCGCACGCTGTAGCACCAGACGTGCTCGTAGGGCTGCACCACGAACCCCGAGTAGAAGGGCAACGCCAGCATGGCGGCCGAGCCCGTGGGGTGCAGCGCCGCGACGGCGGTGTTGTCGTTGATGCGCACGAACACGTCGTGCACGCCCCAGGTGGCGTTGCCGTGGTTGTGCAGCGTGAGCGTGTAGAAGGCAATCGGCAGGCACAGCTGGCGGTGCGTCGTGCTCGGCGGCACCGTCTCCAGCGCGTCCACCACCTCGCCCGTGGCGGTGTTCGCCAGGCTGTAGCTCACAGGTGCGGCGCTGGTGCCCGCGCGGAACTCGACGACGATGCCGCCGTTGGGCGCGCTGCAGGGCTGCACCGCGAAGGTGACGGTGGTGGAGGCGAGACGCCCGAGCGGGTCAGTGGCGGTCACGGTGTACACGCCGCCCACTTGCGCGATAAGCATGGTGGCGGAGAAGTGGCCGTTGGCGGCGTTGATTTGCAGCGTGGGGGGCAGTCGCGGCGTGGTGGTGAAGTTGGAGTAGGAGGCCGTCACGGCGTGGTCGGGCACCGGGAAGAAGGACAGCAGCGGGATGGTGCTGGGCGTGTACACCAGCGGCTCCACCTCGTTCTGCGCGTCGTCGAAGAAGAACCGCACCTCGCCGATACTCACTGCCTCTGCAGTCTCAGAGGACTGAGAGGACTGAGAGGACTGAGAGGACTGAGAGGACTGAGAGGACGGGGCCACACGCAGCACGGACAGCGCGTACTGCGGCCAGGCGCGCATCTGGAAGGGGATGTCGAAGCACTGGTACTCGGCGCGCTCCCACGCCACCTGCGTGCGGCGGTCCAGCAGCACGCGCTCCGTCCCGCTCACGCCGAACAGCTCCCAGTTCCGCGGGAGGGCGGTCGGCACGTCGCCCGGGAAGACGCAGTACCGATTGAAGGGCTCGACGCGCGTCGCGGGGAAGAAGAACTGCGCGGGGCGGAAGGCGGCCATCGGCGCCGTGACGGTGGTGGTGGTGTCGTGGTCGCACAGCCCCGTCAGGGCGGGCTGCCCCACGTTCTGCGCCACCGCCAGTCCCGTGTCCCGCGGGAAGGCGGCGGCAGTGGGCGGCAGCAGCTGCAGGAAGACGTCGAAGCAGGCGTCGGAGGCGGCGGGCGTCCGTGTCTGCACCGCCAGGACGTTGAGGCCCGGACGCAGCGCGGAGCGCGAGCCGACGACGGTGTGCGGCGTGCAGGTGGTGCGACCGTCCTGCGGGCCGCTGGCGTAGAGCGCCGCGCCGTTGAGGAAGACGCGCACCGCCTCGCGCGCGAAGACAGTCAGCTCGAACCCGTTGCCCGGCGCCGGCGCGTACTCGAACGCCAGCCGCGTCAGCAGCTGCGCCTGCTGCGCCTGCTGCGCCTGCTGCGCCACGGCGGCCCGCGTGGCCCAGTGCGAGTCGTCGAAGGCGGGCTGGGTCCAGTCGGTAGGCGGGGCGTCGGTGGCGAGGAAGCGGCCG
>QWCN01005960.1_pt1 | contig 11573 bp, 10 predicted proteins | sample 1972711 | NCBI WGS metagenome assembly QWCN01 (sample SAMN09866707, study PRJNA288562) | Human gut metagenome isolate term1_stool, whole genome shotgun sequencing... | isolation source: gut | host: Homo sapiens | place: USA: California | reverse complement strand
GTCCTTGTCCATACCGATGCCGTTGTCGCTGACGGTCAGCGTGCGGGCGGTCTCGTCGGGCTTGAGTTCGATCGCAAAATCGCTGCGGCTGAGGCCGACTTTCTCGTCGGTCAGCGCCTGATAGGCCAGCTTGTCGATGGCGTCGGAGGCGTTGGAAATGATTTCACGCAGGAAAATTTCCTGATGCGTGTAAATGGAGTTTATCATGAGATCCAGCAGACGCTTGGATTCCGCCTTGAACTGTTTCTTTGCCATAGTAAATGTCACGTCCTTTGCAGATTAGCACTCATACTATCTGAGTGCTAATTGTATTCTAGCACACTTTTCCTCGTTTGCAAGGGGTTTTTGCAAAATTCATAAAGCGTTCACAAGCGGCTGGATAGGGCATGGTCAGGCTGCCCGTGCTTCCCATGCCAGCAAAAGCGCTTCCAATTCCGGCGTCAGCCGTCTGCGGCACTCTGCTTTTAAGTTCTCCGGTACACCATAGAACGTCTCGGCGATGCTGCCGGTGATGGCGGCCAGCGTGTCGCTGTCTCCGCCGAGGGACACCGCAGTGCGCAGCGCGTCTTCAAAATCCGCGCTTTCCAGAAACGCGGTGATCGCCTGCGGGACTGTCTCCTGACAGCTCTCCACATGATGGTAGTCAGGGCGAATTTCATCGCAGCTGCGGCTGAGGTCGTAGCCGAACTCGCGTTCCACATACGTCCGGATATCCGCCTTGCTGCTGCCGGTGCGGGCGAGGAACATTGCCGCGGCGGTCGCCTGTGCTCCCTTGATCCCTTCAGGGTGATTGTGCGTCACCTCGGCGGTGAGCTTCGCCAGATGCAGCGCCTGCTCCATATCCTCCGCCAGCTCCGCCGCAGCGGAAACCCGCATGGCGCTGCCGTTTCCATAGCTGTTGTAGGGCCGCGGAGCATCCTCATACAGCCAGCCGTTGAAGTGCGCGCCATAGCCCTTGTCCGGATAGGCGCGGCCCAGCTGCTGCATCTGGTGCACAAGCGCTGTTTTGATGGCTGCGTCGTCCTGCCCGCACGTGTCCAGCAGCGCCTTTGCCACAGCCAGCGTCATGACCGTATCGTCGGTAAATTCAGAACGCTGGCAAAAGAGCGGAAAGTCCTTCGACTTGTAATTGTTGAAGTCGAATTCATAGGGGCTGCCGATGATATCGCCCAGAATTGCGCCGTACATATTTGATTACCTCCCACGTTTTTTTACATCCGCGTCGATTCGCGCCTTCCATCCGGGGCTGAGCGGTCTGGACGCGCGGACGGTACAGATCGCTTCACTGATCACGTCATAGTTGAGCGCCGTGCCCACCTCGTCGCATTTGTAATCCACCGCACGTTCGGCGCTGATGCCGAAGCGGGCGGCTTCCTTCGCCGCGTCGATGTTCGCGCCGAGGAACAGAAACTCCCAGCCGTATTTTGTCTTCTGCCGCTCGATCATCCGCTGCACCGTCTCGTAGCTGTAGCGGCGGCTGGCGTTTTCATAGCCGTCGGTGGTGATGATGAACAGCGTCTTTTCCGGCACATCCTCCCGCCGGGCGTACTTGTGGACATTGCCGATATGATGGATGGCTTCGCCTACCGCGTCGAGCAGCGCTGTGCAGCCGCGTGCGAAATAGTCCTTCTCCGTCATGGGCGGCACCTTCTCCAGCGGCAGCCGGTCGTGAATGACGGTGCTGTCGCGGTCAAACAGGACCGTGGAGACAAGCGCCTCGCCCGCTTCCTTCTTCTGCTTGGCGATCATGGAGTTGAACCCCCCAATGGTGTCCGCTTCCAGCCCCGCCATAGAGCCGCTGCGATCGAGAATAAAAACCAGTTCTGTCATTATGAATACCCTCCTGTGTTTGTTTGTGTCCTGATTATACCGAACACAAAGGAGGATTTGGTCGCTTGGAAAGCGACATATTTTAAGCTTCGATTTTTTCTGCATGATTTCCAAGTCCTGCGTAGGGGCGGACGACTCTGTCCGCCCGCACAGAATGCAGCATTTTCCGGAAATCTATCATAAACCCGCAAGAACCTGTTTTTTGAATGTAGGGGCCGATGCCCATCTTCGGCGCTAAGAGCCGCGCGATGCGCGGTTGCGCCTCGAAACTAGCCTGCGGGCATCGCATCGGCCCGGCAGATTGCACCATTTTAACGGTAATCTTCGGCGAATTCGCAACTTCCTAACGGGCCGATGTAGGCATCGGCCCCTACAGGCGCGAATTCGGAGGTGTCTGCGAATCACGCCCCCAATAAGCTCTGGTCAAAGGCGAACAGCGCCTCGTTGATCTCGTAAATGTTGTAGTTCCGCTGGCTGATGAAATATTCGATGATCACGTCGAACTTGCTGCTGCGGCTGAGGGCATAGCCCGCGCGGGCTATGAGATCGCGTGTCTCCGTCAGGTCCATCTCCAGCGCGATGGCAAAGGCGAGGGCCGTGGGCTTGGATGGACGGTAGTCCGGGTTGCTGCGGATCTTGGAGAACAGCTTGCGGTCGACGTTGGCCCGCTTGTAGATCTCGGAATCCTTTTTGCCGCTGCGGTCGATGCGCGTCAGCAGCGTTTCGGAAAATCCGGCGTCCAGATGCCTCAGCCTGTCGTTCAGACTGCGGAGGGGCCGGGGGACGGACGGGAACGCCGCGCTTGGAGCTCTGCAGGTGGGCCTTACGTCTTCGTCGGTGATCGAATCCGAGTACGGACGCGAGCGGATAAAATCCGTATGCGCGTCTACATAGTGGTCGTCGATGTACGCAGCAATGTCCGCGAACAGCCGGCTGCTGATCTGGTAGGCACTGCGGTCGAAAATGACGAGATAGACCGTCATGTCGTGCTCCAGCAAAAACGCGCCGATGGCGTCCATCGCCGTGCGCAGCGCCTGCTCCTTCGGGTACCCGTAAACGCCGGAGGAGATCAGCGGGAACGCCACCGTCTGGCAATGGTGCTTCCTTGCCAGCGCAAGGCTCGTCCGGTAGCAGGAAACGAGCTGCTCCTGTTCGCCGTGATCGCCGCCGTGCCACACCGGGCCGACGGTGTGAATGATATATTTGCAGGGCAGGCGGTATCCCCGCGTGAGCTTGGCCTCGCCGGTCCTGCCCCCGCCGAGTCGCCGGCATTCAGCCAGCAGCTCCGGCCCGGCCGCCCGGTGGATGCAGCCGTCCACGCCGCCTCCGCCGAGCAAAGACTCGTTGGCTGCATTGACAATGGCGTCCACGCGCATAGTCGTGATGTCGTTTCGAACGATAATAAGCGGCATGACAGCGCACCTGCCTTTGACATATTTCAGGCCCGGAACGCCGCCCGGCCCGATAGAATCTGGATAGCAATATTGTACCAGCTTCGACTGGAAAATGCAAGAAAACACAGGAAGCGCGCAGAGGTTTTCCGGGAAGCACGGTTGCGCGGACTGCGGTTCTCTGCTACAATAAGAAAAACTGAGGGGAGTTCGGATATGAGCAGAACGGAGAATGTAGAGCTGGCCGTAGTATGTCTGCTGGAGGACGGCGGCAGGGTGCTGCTCCAGAACCGGAAAAAGGAGGACTGGCACGGCTGGGCGCTGCCGGGCGGCCATGTGGAGCCGGGGGAGTCGTTCGTAGACGCTGCCATCCGGGAGATGCAGGAGGAAACCGGCCTGACGATCCGGAACCCGAGGCTCGTCGGCGTCAAGCAGTTCCCAATCGAAGCAGGCCGGTACGTCGTGCTGCTGTTCAAGGCCGTGGAATGGTCGGGAACGCTGACCTCGTCGGAGGAAGGAGAAATGACGTGGATCGAATACAGCAAGCTCCCGTCCCTGCAAACCGTGGACGATCTCGAAGAAATGCTGCACATGATGAACACGCCGGAGCTGACGGAATTCCAATATCTGCTCCGCGGCGATGAATGGATTATGTCGATCAAATAGAGGAGGGCAGTTATGCGGTATCTCACAAAGGAATGGTACATTGCCTGTCAGACCGCCCCCATGACGCCGGGGGTGCAGAAGCGGCTGGACGAGATCGACCGGGCGTACTGCGCCGCGCAGACGCGCGAGGCGCTGCCGGATGGACTGCTGCGGCGCTTTTTCTTCCATGACGGCGCGGTACGGGAGATCGTCACCGGAACAGACCTCACGCTCCGCATCGACAGCCCGTATTCTGAATACCATACCGTGACCTTCCGGAGCGCAAAAATGAAGCAGGAGCCGCCTGTCGTCGGCGCGGTCTGGCTGTACCGGGAGCTTTACCGGCACAAGAGCGGGCGCGGCTACGAGGCGCACATCCTGTTCGAAGCCCCCGCAGGCCCCGTATACCGAAAAATCTGCGCCGCCGCCCTGATCGACACAAGGATCATCTGCGATGAGATCGAATTTGCGTAAAAAACGGGGGTGTCTCAAAAACCACATTGAGACACCCCCCGCGTTCAATTCCCGCCCGCAGGCGGCACGGTCTGCGAAGCAGACCACACTCGCACCAATAAAGAAAAGACACGCCAAAGCGTGTCTTTTCTTTATTGGTGCGAGAGATGAGACTTGAACTCACACGACTGTTGCCACACGCCCCTCAAACGTGCCTGTCTACCTATTCCAGCACTCTCGCATTCAATTTTCGATTGCTCGGTTATTATAATCACACTTCGCGCGTTTGTCAAGTGTTTTATTTCTTTTTGGCCGGATGTTCCATCACTTTTTTACTTGCGCTTCGTCCCGATATCTGGTATAATACCGGTTGAATGTACACAAGGAAGGCGGGCGAAGGGGTTGCCGAAGTTTTTTGTTTCGCCGGACGCCGTGCGCGGGCGCTTCCTGACGCTTGACGGGGAAAACGCGGCGCACGCGAAGGTCCTACGGCTCAGGCGCGGCGACAGCGTTCTCGTCTGCGACGGCTGCGGGACGGATTACCGATGCACCGTCTCCGATTGCTCCCCGCAGCAGGTGTGTCTGGTCATAAACAGCACGGAGGAGTCCACTGCGGAGCCGCCGGTCGCCTGCAGCGTCTATATGGCCTACGCAAAGGCCGACAAGCTCGAGCACGTGATCCAGAAGGCAACGGAGCTTGGTGCATACGAGATCGCGGCCTTCCCATCCTCCCGCTGCGTGCTGAAGCTTGATGCAGCCTCGGCGGAGAAGAAGCGCGAGCGCTGGCAGAAGATCGCCGCGTCCGCCGCTGCACAGTCGGGCAGGGGTCGGATCCCGCAGGTGCTCATGATGCCGTCGTTTGAGGACGCGGTGCGGCGTGCGGCCGGATGCGAGCTGGCGCTGCTTCCGTATGAAAACGAGCACGCGCTTTCTCTGCGCCGCGCCATTGGCAGCGCACAGGCAAAGACCGTCTCGATCATGACCGGGCCGGAGGGCGGCTTTTCCGACGAAGAGGTCCTGCTTGCGCAGCGCGCCGGACTTCAGATCTGTACGCTCGGTCCGCGCATTCTCCGCTGCGAGACTGCGCCGTTGTGCGCGCTCAGCGCCGTCCTGTTCGCCGCCGGCGCGCTGGACTGACGCGATAGATATTTAATATAATGTATATTTTTGAATCAAAGGACAGAACAGAATGATGACAAAGAACAAAACTGCTGCAAAAAAGACGGAGGATCAGTCCGTTGTCTATAAAGTCCCCGCCGCATTCGTGCTGATGATCGTTGTAATTTACGCGTTTTGGAAGCTTGGCGGCTATTACAGCACCGTAGAGGGCTTTACGGCGCTTTATCCGATGTTCTGCGTTCAGCGGTATGTGTTTCTGGCGCTGACCGCCGCTGAGCTTGTGCTGTGCGTTCTGCTGAAAAACGGGCTTGCGCGGACGATCTGCCGCTACTGGCTGGCGGCGTTTGCGCTGCTGTTCGTCTCGAGCCTGATCCTGTCCATCTTCTGGACGGGCAACATGATCGTGATCTATCTGCTGCACGCGCTGGTCTACTGCCTGTACATGGTCTGGCAGCTTTACCATTCCGAGTTCTTCACCTTCTCGCTGGTCACGGCCTCTGCAGGCGTTGTATTCTATCTCATCGCCCGCACCTCCTATATGGCCAACCGCATCGCGGGCAGCGCGCTGCTTGCGCTGATCCTGATCGGCACGGCGCTCACCGCGTTCCTGTGCGCGAAAAACCACGGCAAGCTCAACCTTGGCAGCCGGATGCTGCGGCTGTTCCCGGACGGGTTCAATCCGCTGCTGTTCTATTTCATCTGCGTGCTCTGGGCTGTCGTGCTGGCCGCCTGCCTGATCTTCGGCTCCGGCTTCGCGTTCTATGCCATGTTCGCGGCTATCGCTGTTGAGCTGATCGGCGCGGTGTATTACACCTTCCAGTTGAAATAAAATCCGTCATAGACACGCCCTCCGCTCCGTAAATATGGAGCGGAGGGTGATTTTTTGTTTTCTGGCCGTCAGATCCTTAAGAATACGCTGCTGCTGACCGCCGCGGCACTGCTGCTTCGGTTTGCGTCCATGCTGTTTCAGGCGCATCTGGCCGGGCGTATCGGTGCGGAAGGACTGGGCGCGGTGCAGCTGCTGCTGTCCGTGTTCGCGTTTGCCACGACGCTGGGGTTGGCCGGGATGCGCGTAGCGGCCTCGTGTCTGTGCGCGCAGGCGCACGGCAGGCGGGAGCCTGCGCAGGTGCAGCTGGCCGCCGCGCACTGCCTCGGCTTCGTGCTCGTGACCAGCACGCTTGCGGCGGCCGGGCTTTATTGGGCTGCGCCGGTTCTGGCCGGGCGCGTGCTGCACGAGCCTGCGGCGGTAGGCAGCCTGCGGCTGCTTGCGGGGCTGCTCCCGGCCGGGTGTGCGGGGTTAGTGCTGGGCGGGTACCTGACTGCTGTGGGAAAGGTTTGGCAGCTGACCGCCATTGACGCGGGCGAGCGTGTTCTGGGGCTTGGATTGAGCCTGCTCCTGCTGCGTTTTGCGCCGCAGACTGTGTCCGGGGCCTGCTTTGCGCTGCTGGGTGGGGAGCTGCTGTCCTCCTGCGCGGCGGACGCGGCGCTTTACGCGCTTTACCGGCAGAGCTGGCGCGGTGTCCGGCAGACGGACGCGCCCGGGATGGCCCGGCGCGTAGGCGCTCTGGCAGCGCCGCTGGCGCTGAACGATCTGCTGCGCGCAGCGCTCCGGGCGCTGGAGCAGTTCCTCATCCCGTGGGGTCTGACGCGGGCCGGTGCGACGCGGCTGGGCGCGATGGCGGCATACGGGACGGTCATGGGCATGGTGTTTCCTGCGCTTATGCTGCCGTCGGCGTTTTTGTACGCGCTGGTCGATCTTCTGATCCCGGAGCTTGCCGCCTGCCGCGCACAGGGCCGCCGGGAGCGGCTTGCCTCCGTGACCGGGCAGTGTCTGCGGGCGGGGCTGCTGTTCGCTGGCTTTACGGCGGGTCTGCTGTATGCGCTGGCAGAGCCGCTTACGGCAATTTTGTATCAGAGCGAACAGGCCGGGCGGCTTCTGCGTGTGTTCGCGCCGCTGGCGTTGGTTTTATATCTGGACGCGTTGACGGATGGGATGCTGAAGGGTCTTTCCGAGCAGGTCGCAAATGTGCGCTATAATACGCTTACCTCGGCGCTGGACGCGGTGCTGCTCGTGCTGCTCCTGCCGCGCTGGGGGCTGGGCGGCTATATTTTTGCGTTCGCCGCGACGCATCTTCTGAACTTCACGCTGAGCCTGCGGCGGCTGCTGATCGTCACCGGCTGTCCGCTTCGACTGGGCGCGGCATTGGGCGTCGGGGCCTGCACCGGAGCCGGCGCGCTTGCGGCGCAGCTGCTGCCGGAGCTGGAAAGCGATCCGGCGGGGCTGCTGCTCCGCGCGGCGGTCTTTTCCGGCGTATTTGTGCTGGCCGCGTGTCTCAGCGGGACGGCGGAGCGCTGCCTGCCGCCGAGCCTGCGGGAGCTGCTGCATTTGCCGGAGCGCGGCGAAAAAACACAGGCGCTTCGTTGACTTTTTCGGGGAAAAGTCCTACAATCAAAATAGAAACTGAAAAAGGACGGGCTTTTCCATGATCTCTTTCCGCAACGATTATTCCGAGGGCGCGCACCCGCAGGTGCTCGCCGCACTTGAGAAAAATAACCTTGTCACGACCTGCGGCTACAGCATGGACGATTTCTGCGCCGAGGCGCGCGGCATCGTCCGTGCGCGCTTTTCCTGCCCGCAGGCGGACGTGCACTTTATGGTCGGCGGTACGATCGCCAACACGACGGTCATCGCCGCTGCGCTTCGCCCGTGGGAGGGCGTGATCGCCGCCGATACCGGCCATATCAACGTCCATGAGACGGGCGCAATTGAAGCCTCCGGCCACAAGGTCTGCGCCATCGAGGCCCCCGGCGGCAAGCTGACGCCGGCGCTCGTGCGCGAGCTTCTGCGCCGCCACTGCGACGGGCAGGACGAGCATATGGTTCTGCCGCGCATGGTCTATATCTCCGACGCGACGGAGCTTGGCACGATCTACACGAAATCAGAGCTTTCCGCGCTGCACGACGTCTGCCGGGAGTATGGGCTGTATCTGTTCCTGGACGGCGCACGCCTGCCCGCCGCGCTGGTCGCGGAGGGAAACGATCTGGCTCCGGCAGATTTTGCAAAGTACTGCGATGTCTTCTACATCGGCGGCACGAAAAACGGCCTGCTGTTCGGCGAAGCGCTTGTCATCACGAATGACAGCCTCAAGCCGCATTTCCGGAATATGATCAAGCAGCGCGGCGGGATGTTCGCCAAGGGCTTTCTGTTCGGAACGCAGTTCAAGGCGTATTTTGAGGACGATCTCTGGCTGACCATGGCGCGCCATGCCGTCACGCAGGCGCAGCGCATTCAGAAAGCAGCGACAGAAAAGGGCTATTCCCTCTACGCCGTCTCGCCCACGAATCAGGTCTTTCTTGTCCTCTCTCACGCGCAGATCGAGCGGCTGAAGCAGAACTTCGCGTTCGAGCTGAACGGGCGCGTGGATGAAGACCACGAGGCCGCGCGATTCGTCTGCTCCTGGGCGACAAAGCCCGAAGCGGTCGACGCACTGATCGCAGCGCTGTGATGGACAGGCTTTCCCATCCGTTTCCGCCGCTCTATGACGCGGAGTCGCGGATCTTGATCTTAGGCTCGTTCCCGTCGGTCAAATCGCGCGAGGCCATGTTTTTCTATGGCCACCCGCAGAACCGCTTCTGGCGCGTCGTTTCGACCGTGCTGGGCTGCGATTGCCCGCGCACAATTGAGGAAAAGCAGCAGATGCTGCACGTGCACCACATCGCGCTCTGGGATGCCATTGCAAGCTGCGAAATAACCGGCTCAAGCGACAGCTCCATCCGTGAGGCTGTTCCGACCGACCTCACGCCGATTTTAAAGACCGCGCCCATCCGGCAGATCTTCTGCAACGGCGCGACCTCCTATCAGCTCTACTGCCGCCATCAGCAAAAGCTGACTGGCCGGGAGGCCGTCAAGCTTCCCTCCACCAGCCCCGCCAACGCCGCCTGGAGCATTGAGCGCCTCACGCAGGCCTGGTCAGTGATTCCGGACGCGCTGGACTGACGACACAAAAATTCGCCTCCCCTTGTCATAGCACTGCATGACAGGGAGAGGCAGATTTTTACGCGCCGCCGGCTTTCCCGGCGGGGATTATCCTCAAATGAAGCCCGAAACGCATCTGGTTCGTGCAGAGAACGACAGAAAATCGAATGGAGCTGTCAGGGACGGAGCAGACTTCGCGCCTACCGGCTGCATACGCGTTTCGCTTGGTATGCACGGAATAAAAATTAGCCAATTTTCGATTTTTTGTTCGCAAATTTCGGACAGATATGCTATACTGGGAGCAGAAGGAGGCGAGCGGATGCAGCGGCTGATTTTTCATGTGGATGTCAACAGCGCGTTTTTGTCGTGGGAAGCGGCGCGGCGCGCAGCGGCGGGGGAGGCCGATCTGCGGCTCATCCCGTCCGCCATCGGCGGTGACCGGGACAAGCGCACCGGCATTATTCTGGCAAAATCCATCCCCGCAAAGGCCTTCGGCGTTACGACCGGCGAGCCGGTCGGCATGGCGCTGCGCAAATGCCCGCAGCTGGTGCTGGCTCCGCCGGATTTCCGGCTGTATTCGAAAAACTCCAAAGCGTTCATCGCCGTCTGCCGCCGCTACGCGCCCGTTGTGGAGCAGGTTTCCATCGACGAATGCTTCCTCGACATGACCGGCACGGGGCTGCTCTATCCGGACCCGGTCGCCATCGCGCACATCATCAAAGATACGATCTTCTCTGAGCTGGGCTTCACGGTCAACGTCGGCATCGCGCCCAATAAGCTGTTGGCGAAAATGGCCAGCGACTTTGAAAAGCCGGATAAGGTACATACGCTTTTCGCGCATGAGATCCCGCAGAAGCTCTGGCCGCTGCCAGTCGGTTCGCTGTTTTCCGTCGGGCGGTCCACGGCGGAAAAGCTGACCGCTGCGCGCATCCGCACGATTGGAGATCTGGCACAGGCGGATCTGGCCTATATTCAGAGGCTTACCGGCGTTAAGCTGGGGAAACTCATTCATGACTACGCCAACGGCATCGACGATGCTCCGGTCCTTTCCGAGCCGGAGGCCGTCAAGGGCTATGGCAATTCTGTCACGCTCGAGCAGGACGTGACGACTCAGGCACAGGCCAACCAGATCCTGCTTGCCCTGTGCGACAGCGTTGCGTCCCGTATGCGCGCAGACTCCAGGCGCTGCGCCTGCGTGACCGTGACGATCCGCGGAAACGACTTTCGGAACCGGTCGCACCAGCGCCGCCTGCCGGAGCCGACGGATGTGACGGCGGAGCTGTACGCCATGTCCCGGACGCTGTTTTCCGAGCTTTGGGACGGCGTGACACCGCTGCGTCTGCTCGGCGTGACGCTGAATGATCTGTGCGGGGACGACGCCGTACAGCTGTCCCTGTTCCGCGACGAGAAAAAGGAACGCGCCCGCAAGCTTGACCAGACCGTCGATCAGCTGCGCGGCAAATTCGGCGTCACAGCGATCTCACGCGGCAGCGTCACGGACGCGTCCCGGCGCGTGGGCCGGAAATACAAGGCCGAGCTCGACCCTGGTCAAAAATAATCAGGCAGACAGGCAAATGCTTTTCAAAAACTCCGCCCAGAGCTCCGGAAACGTGCGGGCGGGGACGGCCTCCGGCGCGACGAGCGGAATTTCGGCAAGCAGCCGCTCTCCCGCCGTGGCGGTCATTGTGCCGAGCCGCTGCCCGGCTTCGACAGGGGCCTGCACGGACTCGTCGACCGTAACCGCAGTCTGCACCTGCGAGGCCAGCGCCTTTTCGAGCAGAAGCGGCTCGCTGCGCTCTGGTACGGGCGTGATGGAATCCTGCCGTCCCAGCACGACCGGGACGGGCGGAATGCCGCCCTCCGGCTGCGGCGTGACGAGGGCGTAGCCGGAAAAGCCGTAGTTGAGCAGCGCTTTGGCCGATTCGAACCGGTCGACCGACGTTTTGCAGTGCAGCACGACCGCGACCAGCTCCATGCCCCCGCGCTCGGCAGAGGCCGACAGGCAGTATCCGGCGGCGGAGGTATAGCCGGTCTTGAGACCGGTCGTGCCGTCGTAGAAGCGGACAAGCTTGTTGGTGTTGGACAGGCCGAACTGGCCGTTGCGCACGGTGTCCATCCAGATGGTCGTATACTCCTTGATCTCCTCGTGCTTCAAAAGC
>QWCN01005959.1_pt1 | contig 11575 bp, 8 predicted proteins | sample 1972711 | NCBI WGS metagenome assembly QWCN01 (sample SAMN09866707, study PRJNA288562) | Human gut metagenome isolate term1_stool, whole genome shotgun sequencing... | isolation source: gut | host: Homo sapiens | place: USA: California | reverse complement strand
AGACTGCCAGCGATGTGACGCTGACGGTCGTGAATAAGAACGGCGAAGAGCTGGCGTACACAAAAACGGCTGGCGCCGGAGGCACGATCAATTATCTCTACACGCTCGTACCGGGCGACGATTACTCATATGTCGCAACACAGGGCACCTATTACCACGCGAAAAAGTCCTTCACGCTTGGCAGCAGCGAGGTCATTCAGGTGTCCGTCAAACAGGAGGACTGGCTGGAGGTCCTTGACCTTGGCGATCTGACAGATAAGGATGCGCGCGGCAATCTGAAGATGAATACGGCGTTTGACAAGCAGACCCACGAGTATACGCTGGACATGCCGGACGCGACCAATGCACTCTTCGTATGGATCAAAACGCAGAAAGGCACCTGCAGCGCGATCTATTCCTGCCAGAGCGCCGCGCGGCCCAGCAGCATCATCCACGAAGAAGCGCTCACCAGCAATAAGGTGACCGGCAGCAGCCTGCTGGAAGCACTTCTGTCCGGCAGCGCCTACGGCAATACCGTGACGTTCCGCGTGACGAGCACCGATGCATCGGATGGCGTGACCTATTATGTGGATTACATTCTGCGCATCGAGCGCGTTCTGTCACTTAAAAATGTGACGATCAGCCTGCAGAACAGCCCGGTCACGATCAACCGGAAAAGCAGCACCTCGACCGGCTTCAGCGGAAGAGAGCTGGAATACACGATCCGCGTTCCCGCTGCGGCATCCCTGCTGAACCTTACGTTCCAGAAGCACATGGATGACCCCCGCTATGGCGACGATACGACGGGATACGAAATTGCGCTGAACGGCACGACGCTCACCTCGCTGGAAAATGTTCCGCTGAAGCTGAACGGAACGGAGCAGGAGGAGACCATCCGCATCACGGTGACGAACCAGTTCGCGCCGGAAGCCAAAACAGAATATACGATCACGGTGCAGAAGGCTGCGACGACCGCTGTGCGGTTCCAGCTCCAGCCGGCTGACGCGCAGGTCTATCTGTACGAAACAGCCAGCCATAACCGCGTCTGGCCGAATGACGACGGAACGTTCCCGCTTTCCGAGGGCTTTACCTACAACTGCTCCTTTACAAAAGCCGGATATGTGGGCAAAAACGGGAGCATGGAACTGACCACGGAGAACGGACAGAAGCGCTTGACGTTCGGAACAGATACTTATACGAATCTCTCTGCAGTGTCGATCACGCTGCAGACTGCAGATGAGAATACCAAAATTGTACATGACCTTGCTGCAGAATGGGCAAATTTCCGCGGCACGGACAGCAACAACGGCATTACGAATGCAAAGACGCCGATCAGCGCGGCAGACGGCATGCTCTACTGGGCTTCCCCGCTGGGCATCGGATGGGATACCGGCGCGGTCAGCAGCCCCATCCTTGTGGATGACTGCTTGGTTGTCTATGCAGGTGACCATATTTATCGCGTAAATAAAGCGACCGGCAAAGTAGAAGCCACAGGCGATATGGCTGGAACGTCCAGCTTTGCGATCAACGGCCCAACCTATGCAGACGGCATTTTGCTTGTCGGCCTGTCCAATGGCCGTATCCAGGCATTCAACGCCAAGACGCTGGAATCTCTGTGGCTGTATACCGACCCGATGGGCGGCCAGCCGAACTGCCCGATCACAGTCTTGGGCGACTACGCCTATACCGGCTTCTGGAACGGCGAAGCGCTGGGCGGCAGCTTTGTATGCGTCAGCCTGACAGATGAAGATCCGACAAGCACGACGGAAGCAAAATACGCAACCTGGCGGCATGAGCAGGACGGCGGCTTCTATTGGGCCGGTGCTTACGCCTGCGACGACTTCATCATGGTCGGCACAGACGACGGCGATGCCCTGCGCTCCTACCTCTATCTGTTTGATCCGCTGACTGGCGAAATCCTGGACTCCAGAAGCGGCTTTGACAGCGATATCCGCAGTACGATCTGCTATGACGAAGTAACAAACGCATACTACTTCACCTCCAAGGGCGGCACGTTCTATCGCGTAAAAGTTGAGAAGAAGGACGGCATCTGCACGATCACTGACTGTGACGGACTGAAGCTGAACAATGGTTCCGACGATCCGGCGCTTCCGCCGATGAGCACCTCCACACCGGTCGTCTACAAGGGCCGCGCGTATATCGGCGTCAGCGGCACGGGTCAGTTTACACAGTATTCCGGCCACAACATCACGGTCATCGACCTCAGCGGCACTATGTCCATTGCGTATCGCGTACAGACGCAGGGCTATCCGCAGACGAGCGGACTTCTGACAACGGCCTATGAGCAGGACAACGGTTACGTCTATGTTTATTTCTTTGACAACTATACGCCGGGTACGCTCCGCGTGCTGCGTGACAAGGCAGGACAGACGGAAGCGGACTATCTGACAAAGGAATCGTTCTCCGGGAGAGCCTACTTTACCCCCTATGCAGTGTTTACTCCATTTGACAAACAGGCACAGTATGCCATTTGCAGCCCGATCACTGACAGCGACGGCACGATCTATTTCAAAAACGACTCCGGTTATCTGATGGCATTCGGTCGAAGCATTGAGAAGATCGAGGTCACAAAGCAGCCGGACAAGACGCAATACAACGCCGGAGACATCTTTGACAAAACCGGAATGGTCGTGACGGCGACACTCTCAGACGGTACGACGCGCGATGTGACGGATATGGTGTCTGCGCCAGCGGGTACGCTTGCAGACGGCACGACAGAGCTCACGCTGCAGTTTGGCCGTGACCAGACCATGTACCGTAATGCCGAGGCAAACAACAGCAAGATGAATGCCGGTGCCCAAATTGCTGCAATCACGACAACCGTGCAGATCCGTGTGGGCGAAGGCACAGTCACATGGGGTGATGTGAACGGTGACGGGAAAGTCAACTCCACAGATGCCGTTCTCATCCTCCGCTATGCCGCACAGCTCGGCGTGGACATTGACACGGCTGCCGCAGATGTGAACGGCGATGGAAAGATCAATTCGACGGATGCCGTTCTGGTCCTGCGCTACGCCGCACAGCTCATTACAAAGTTCCCGGTGGAGGGATAAAACATGAAACACCATAAACTGAGATCGGTAATTCTCTGCCTGCTGCTTGCCGCAGTGCTTACTGTGAGCGCACTGGCAGCATCGCCCTGTGTGGTATCCATACAGGGCAGCAGCACGGCAAAGCCGGGCCAGAGCGTCACCTTTAATGTGGAGATCACCGGAAATCCAGGCTTTACCAATTTTGACTTTGGTATTGAATATGACCGCAGTGTGCTGACGCTGGATTCCATCCAGACGAAGCAGGAGCTTTCACTTCCGGACGGTTCGGCAGCAGAAAGCCCGTACCTCTGCGGCGGCATGGCTGTTGTGAATCTGCAATACATCGACCGGGAGAACCCCAGCGCGCTGATCGGCTATATTTCGGCCATCCACACGCAGAATGTGAAAAAGGACGGAACGCTCTTTACTGTGACCTTTACGGTCAAAGAATCTGCCGCGGGCGGCAGCACGAGCGTTGCCATCAAGCCGTTCACCTTTGCGGAGGAACAGCAAAACGCAATTTCTGCAAGCTATTTGCCTGCAGTGCTGACAATTGACGCGCCCCAGCAGGCTCCCTCGACAACTCCAGATCAGGGGCAAGGTTCCGGCCAGACATCGAACAGCACAACCGGCACGGCCTCCATGGACAATTTCTCGCTTTTCTCTTCGTATTCCGGCTATTCGGATGTGGACGAAAGCAAGTGGTACGGCACGCAGAAGCAGGGCGTTGTCCGTCAGGCTGTCCAGCTCGGCATCATGGCGGGCCGCGGTCACGGACGCTTTGCACCGGACGACAGCATCACGCTGGCCGAGGTGGTCAAAATGGCGGCTGTCACCCACAGCATTTACATGGGCGACGGATATGTATTTGACCAGAAGCAGGGCGACCACTGGTGGGATACCTACCTGACCTATGCTGTATTCAGCGGTATCCTCGGCGCGCAGGACTTTGCAGACCTGCAGCAGACGGCAAGCCGCGCGCAGATGGCATATGTTTTTGCACACGCGCTGCCGGAAATGGAGCTGGAGAGACTGCATAGCGGTGTGAAGATCCCGGATGTTTCGGACAGCGCACCCTATGCGGCGGAGATCCGCCTGCTCTATCAGGCAGGTGTGCTGCAGGGACGCGGCACAGATGGACGCTTCGCACCGGACAGTAATATTTCCCGTGCGGAGGCCGCCGCGATCATCGCCCGCGTTGCCCTGAAAACTGCACGCAGTTAAGGAGACAGAGAAATGAGAAAACAAACCGGCATGAAACGGACGCTTACGCTGCTTCTCCTGCTTTCCCTGCTGCTCTCCCTGACTGCCTGCGGGAAACCGGAAACGCAGCTTGAAAAAACGGCCAGCTACCTGCAAGCGCAGGTAGCCGAGCCGGGGACAGGTTCCATTGGCGGAGACTGGCTTGTGTTTGGGCTGGCGCGCTCCGGCGTGAAGGTTTCACAGAAATACTACGATACCTATTATAACAATGTAGAAGTGGCTGTCCGGGAGAAGAACGGAGTCCTCAGTGAGCGGAAATATACCGAATACTCCCGTACAGTTCTGGCGCTGACCGCCATTGGAAAAGATCCTGCCAGCGTGGCCGGATATGATCTACTGAAACCGCTTGCCGACTTTGAACAGGTCACAAAACAGGGCATCAATGGCACGATCTTCGCGCTGCTGGCGCTGGACAGCGGAAGGTATGAAATTCCAGAGAATCCAGATGCTTCGGTACAGGCGACCCGGCAGATGTATGTGGACGAGCTGCTCACGCGGCAGCTGCCGGACGGCGGCTGGACGCTGACGGGCGGCGAACCGGACGTGGACATCACGGCGATGACGCTGCAGGCGCTCGCCAAATACCGCGACCAGGCGGCCGTGGCGGCAGCTGTGGAACGCGGTCTTGCAGTCCTCTCCTCCTTGCAGGAGCCGGACGGCGGTTATACTTCATGGGGTTCCAGTAATAGTGAATCGGTCGCGCAGGTGATCGTGGCGCTGACGGAGCTTGGTGTGCCGCTGGACGACGAGCGCTTCGTGAAGAACGGCATCACCGTCGAAGATGCGCTTCTGCGCTTCGCGCAGGAAAGCGGCGCGTTCATACATGTTTTGGACGGCAGCGGCGGCGATGACGGTATGGCAACCGAGCAGGCGTTTTATGCGCTGGCCGCCATCCATCGCGCCGAAACAGGCGAAACCACACTCTATGACATGACGGATGTGAACGCATGAAGCATTTTTACAGACTGACCGCGTTTTTTCTGGCGCTCCTGCTCCTTTGCGGATGTGCGGCGGGAAACGGCTATGGGAAACCCGAACGGAAAGAGGGGCAGGATGAATACCTGACCGACCCCGTTCCGGAGGGCAAGCCGCAGCCGGTCGAGCCGCAGGACGTGACGGTCAGCGATACGGAGAACACCTGTACGATCTCCATTTCCTGCGCGTCGATCCTGGATCACATGGATCTGTGTGACAAGGAAAAGGTGGAGCTGGTGCCGGAGGACGGCTGGCTGCTGAAGCCCGTGGAGGTCACCTTCAAGCAGGGGCAGAGCGTCTTTGACGTGCTCCAGCAGGTCTGCAAGGACAACAAGCTCCACATGGAGTTTTCTATGACGCCGATCTATAACTCTGCCTACATCGAGGGCATTGGAAACCTCTACGAATTTGACTGCGGCGAGGTGTCCGGTTGGATGTACAAGGTCAACGACTGGTTTCCGAACTACGGATGCAGCCGGTATCAGCTTCAGGACGGCGACATCGTGGAGTGGGAATACACCTGTGAGCTTGGCAAGGATATCGGCGGCGGCTATGCGACAGGGAGTACGGAATGAGAAACAGAGATACCTTTTCCGGCTATCATCCGACGATCAATTTTCTGTATTTCGCGCTGGTGCTGCTCTTTTCCATGTGCCTCATGCACCCGGTCTATCTGGCAATCTCACTGACCGGTGCGCTGACCTACGATATTTACCTGAAAGGCCGGAAGGCGGTGCGGTTTGCCGTCATGGGACTTCTGCCCATGGCGGCGCTTGCCGCGCTGGTCAATCCGGCCTTTAACCATGAGGGCGCAACGATCCTGACCTATCTGCCCTCCGGTAATCCCCTGACGCTGGAATCCATGTTCTACGGCGCAGCTGCGGCTGTTATGCTGACGAGCGTTGTTCTCTGGTTTTCCAGCTACAACGAGGTCATGACCTCGGACAAGTTCGTGTACCTCTTCGGGCGCGTGATTCCGGCGCTGTCGCTCGTCCTCTCCATGGCGCTGCGTTTTATCCCAAAATTCAAGGCACAGATGGAAGTCGTTTCCGAAGCGCAATCCTGTATCGGGCGTGACACGAAAAACGGCAGCGTGTTCCAAAGAGTTGGCAATGCCATCAAAATCTTCTCCATCATGGTCACATGGAGCTTGGAAAATGCAATCGAAACGGCAGATTCCATGCGCTCCCGCGGCTACGGCCTGCCCGGACGCACAGCGTTCTCCATCTATCGCTTCGACGACCGTGACAAGACCGCCCTCGCGTGGCTGATCTTCTGCGGCGCATATCTCATTTCCGGCTGGATGGCGGGCGGCACGTATTTTAGGTATTATCCCAACGTCAAAACCGCCGCATGGACGCCGATGACCGTGAGTTTTATGCTCGTCTATCTCGCACTGGTGCTGACACCGGTAATGCTCGACCGAAAGGAGGACAGACAGTGGAAATCTTTACGATCCGAAACCTGAATTTTGCGTACCCGGAACAAGCGAAGAACGCAATTTCCGATTTATCGCTGTCCGTCCAACCGGGCGAGTTCCTTGTCCTCTGCGGCCCCTCGGGCTGCGGCAAAAGTACGCTGCTCCGGCAGCTGAAAACCGTCCTCGCGCCGCACGGACGCAGAAGCGGTGAGATCCTGTTTGACGGCAAGAAGCTCGATGAACTGTCCCAGCGCGAACAGGCTGAAAAGATCGGCTTTGTGCAGCAAAGTCCCGAAAATCAGATCGCGACCGACAAGGTCTGGCACGAGCTGGCGTTCGGGCTGGAATCCCTCGGCTATGACACGCCGACCATCCGCCGCAGAGTAGCAGAAATGGCATCGTTCTTCGGCATCCAGACATGGTTCTATAAATCCGTTACGGAGCTGTCCGGCGGGCAAAAGCAGCTTTTGAATCTCGCATCGGTCATGGTGCTCCAGCCGAAGGTGCTGATTCTCGACGAGCCGACGAGCCAGCTCGACCCCATTGCCGCGTCGGACTTCCTCGCCACCCTCGGAAAGATCAACCGTGAACTCGGCACAACGATCATCCTAACAGAACACCGCTTGGAAGAAGCGTTTAGCTTCGCGTCGCGCGTGGCAGTCATGGACGGCGGCAAGCTCCTTTGCACCGGCACGCCCGCCGAAGTGGGCGCAACGCTGAAGGCCAGCGGCAATGCGATGTTTCTCGCCATGCCCGCCGCCATGCGCATCTGGAGCGCGACGGATTCTACGGCGGCCTGCCCCATTTCCGTCTGCGATGGGCGAAACTGGCTGCTCGATTATGCGAAAGCGCATGACCTGCAAGCCATTCCCGAAGAAAACAAAAACGCACCGGACACGGAAACCGTTGTCTCGGCGCGGGAACTCTGGTTCAAATATGACAAGGATTTGCCGGATGTGGTCAAAGGCTTGTCGCTGGAGTTGCACAAGGGCGAATTTCTTGCCCTGCTCGGCGGCAACGGCACAGGCAAGACCACCACGCTCAAGCTGCTGGCAAACCTGAAAAAAGCCTATCGCGGCGAGCTAAACATCACCGGCAGCGTCGGGATGCTGCCCCAAAATCCACAGGCGCTTTTTTTGAAATCCACCGTCCACGAGGATTTGTTGGAGATTCTGCCAAAATCCGAACGAAAAAACGAGCGACTTGCACAAGTCGTTTCCCTCTGCAAGCTGGCGGAGCTGCTCGACCGTCACCCCTACGACCTTTCGGGCGGTGAACAGCAGCGCGCGGCGCTGGCAAAAATCCTGCTTCTGAATCCCGACATTCTGCTCCTTGACGAGCCGACAAAGGGCTTGGACGCGGAGTTCAAGCAGACGTTCGGGCAAATTTTGCGGACGCTGCAAGCATCCGGTGTGGCGATCCTCATGGTCAGCCACGACATCGAGTTCTGCGCGAAGTACGCCGACCGCTGCGCCCTGTTTTTTGACGGAAACATCGTCACGGAGGCCGAACCGAGAACGTTTTTCAGCGGCAACAGCTTCTACACGACTGCCGCAAACCGTATCGCGCGCGACATCCTGCCCGAAGCGGTCTCGCCCGAGGATGTGATCGTGGCCTGCGGCGGCGCAGCCGAACCGGAACCGGCTTTACCGGAGTACCGGCGCATCCCACCCGCGCCGGAAAAGGAAGCGCAGGCGATAAAAAAGCTCCCGGTCTGGCGCAAGGTGCTTGCCGCCGTGTCCGGTATTGCATCGCTGGTGCTGATGATTCAGGCTATCGGCGTGACCGACCTCACAAAGCTCGTGGACGCGGATGGGCTGACGAACCTCGCGGGCGACCAATTGAAGCTCTACGGAATTTTGCTTCTCTCCCTGCTCGTCTTCGCGCTCTCCATCAGCCGCAAGGCAGACCGGCCGGATTATCTGGTGCAGACGCCGCTCGAAAAGCGAAAGCTGAAAAAACGCACGATCTTTGCAACGCTCCTGATCCTTCTGCTCATTCCGCTGACGCTGTTTATCGGCGTGTACTACTTCGCAGGACGGAAATATTACTTCATTTCGCTGCTGATTTTGCTAGAATGTATGCTGCCATTCTTCCTGATTTTCGAGGGCAGAAAACCGCAGGCACGCGAATTGGTGCTTATCGCCGTACTCGTTGCCCTGAATGTTGCAGGCCGCGCCGCATTCTTCATGCTGCCAGAGTTCAAGCCGGTCGTTGCCATGACGATTTTGGCGGGCGTGGCCTTCGGCGGCGAAACGGGCTTCCTTGTCGGAGCCATGACCATGCTGGTTTCCAACATGCTGTTCTCCCAAGGCCCTTGGACACCGTGGCAGATGTTCGCCATGGGCATCATCGGCTGGCTGGCAGGTGTCCTGTACCGAAAAGGCGTTCTGCGACGAGGGAGACTCAGCCTTTGCATCTATGGCGTGATCGCCTCGACCGTCATCTTCGGCGGTATCATGAACCCCGCATCCGCGCTCATGTGGTCAAATACGATCAACTGGAAGATCATCATGAGCTACTACGTCACCGGCATCCCGGTCGACCTCGTCCGCGCCGTTGCCACGTTCATCTTCCTGTGGCTTGGCGCGGAGCCGATGCTGGAGAAGCTTGACCGAATCAAAACTAAATATGGCTTAGCAGAATAAATACACAAAACCCACTCTACCACCCAAATTTTCAGGTGATGAGAAAAAAGACGATAGAAGCTCATTTCGCATCCCATAAAAGAACCGGCATTCGGTATCTATGCCGATGTATGCGCCCAGCAGAGGGTCAACACTCTGCTGGGCGTTACTGTGTCGAAAAGGCGCAGATTTTACAGGTTTCCCCGGAATCCTGTAAAATCTGCGCCTTTTTGATTTCATGCGACCATCTCCGTCATGGAATATTCAATTTCCACAGGCAGGAAATTACCTGCTTCCCGAAAGGCAGGCATATATTGTGCCGGGCGGTAGTCCTGCCGCCTGCCCGCGCCCCTCCGTTTCTGACATTTGCCCATCCGCGCAAATGAAATTCAGAAATGGAGGCAGCGATATGCTGATTAAAATTGTCCAAAATGGAATCGAATCGGACTGGTTCCAGCTCACGAAAAAGGCCCACCGCGAACTGATCAAAAAGAAGCCGGAAGCGGCGGTTATACATATCGAGGATATTTACCCGGAATCTCCGGATGCTGGGCGGGTGATCCAGTTGGACTTCCGTCTGTTTACGGTTCTGACACGGGAATTCAAGCTGGAAGATCTCAAACAAGAAAAGCGCGATGAGCGTCATGTGGAAAAGCTCCGGCTGGAGGCCAGACCAGCCAATGCTCCGGAGCTGGCATCAACGACACTGGACGAACAGTACATCCGTCAGGAGATCAACGAGCTGCTGGAATCCGCACCTGCACTTGCAGGGCTGACACCAACACAGCTGCGGCGATTTCAATTATTTGTCGAGAGTGGTAAGTCTTTTCGAGAAATCGCGGAGATCGAACACTGCAAGTACAGCACCGTCAAGGACTCTGTGGATGCTGCAAAAAAGAAAATAAAAAATTTTTTCAAAAGTGACCGCTCAAAACGCGAATTTCTGTCGGATTAAATAGAGGGACATTTACCTCTGTTGTTCTTTGAAAAGTAAAGATCCGATTCGACAGTACATCAGTTGGCAGAACCCGACGAGGGAAAGCGATTTGGTGGATGCGCGAAGACCACCTGTGCGGGAGCGATGCTCCTGCATAAAGACGGCCCAATAAGGTGACGAGCGGCCCCATCCAGCCAGAAGCAGCCGTGGCAAGCTGTTTTGCGAAGACCCTGCCAACCTATAATGGTACACCTGTCCAGCCACAACGGAACGTAATGGGGGCAGCTCGGAGAGATCCTCGGAGGGGTGCAAGACCCGTGGCGCGGCAGCCAGCCGCCGCTGTTTGAAATCGCCCATTGGCTTGGGAAGTAGCGACGAATAAAGCCAGAAGCACAAATGTCAGAAACCGCGGGAACCGTATCCCGCTATGGAATACGGTTCCCGCTTTGTGTATAGGAGAGATGCAATGAATCCAAACATTGATTTTTTAGGTATCTGCCAGCTCCTGAAAGCGCTCCGAACGGTCGGTTTTTCTGAGACCGAGATCAAAAAGATCGCACGGCGGATTGCTGTCGAGCTTGGTGCAAATTTCACACTTTACGCTTGATTTTTCTCCGTTTTAGTCATAGCTATTTTAGGAGTATTGTAGTAGTGTGTGTTGCTGCAAGGAGGTGAGGATGTGGCGAAAAAGCAAACCAATGGAAATCTGGCACTGGAACAGCAGCGCGTCATTGTGATCCCGGCGCACGATGAGATCGTCGCGCGAAAGCTGCGCGTCGCAGCCTACGCTCGCGTCAGTTCCTCCAGCGAGGATCAGCTCAATTCCTATCGAGTACAGAATCAATACTATTCTGAACTCATCTCCGGTAATCCAGATTGGGAAATGGTCGATATTTACGCAGACGAGGGCATCACCGGCACGTCGGTCGAAAAGCGTGAAGACTTTTGTCGCATGATGCGAGACTGTCGGAAAGGAAAAATCGACCGTATTCTGGTCAAGAGTATTTCACGATTTGCCCGAAATACGAAGGACTGCCTCGCAGCCGTCCGGGAACTCAAAGAACTCGGCATCAGCGTTCTGTTTGAAGAACAGGGCATTGATACGGCAAGAATGTCCAGCGAGATGGTGACGGCAGTTATGGCATCGCTGGCGCAGAAAGGCAGCGAATCGATTTCAGGCAATGTCAGATGGGGTGTCCAGAAACGGATGGAAGATGGAACTTAAGCTGTACCGTCTCCGCCGCTTCCGGATACACCAAAACCTGATTTGTATTTCGATCCTTCCAGTATCCGAAGGGCGGCGTGATCACCAGCCCCTCTT
>QWCN01006345.1_pt1 | contig 11583 bp, 8 predicted proteins | sample 1972711 | NCBI WGS metagenome assembly QWCN01 (sample SAMN09866707, study PRJNA288562) | Human gut metagenome isolate term1_stool, whole genome shotgun sequencing... | isolation source: gut | host: Homo sapiens | place: USA: California | reverse complement strand
TCATCCCCATTATCGGTATAGTTCATTCCATCATCTCCACGATATTCACAAGAATAATCTTTGTGAAGAATGTAATTAATCTCAATGGTATTTCCATCACTGTCAACTAATGTCATTGGTGAAGTAGTAAGGATATCGGAATCATCATTGCTGTCCGAGGATTTTGTAGAAGCATTTTCTTCTGTATCGGAGGAATCTGAATCTCCTCCTGACTTCTGACTGTCAGTATCTGTAGTTGCCTTATCAGAAGAATCATCGGTCTGGTTTTCGTTCTCCTGTCTGGTAAGTGAAGGATTCCCAGGATAAGAAATATATTCTACGAATTTTCTGACGTCACTGATGTCATCTGCATCTTTTGCATATCCCACTGCCATATACAGGCTGTTTTCCTCTGAATAAATTGTCTGATAGCAGGCATCGTATGTGTCATTGCATTTGGCAATCCCTGTTTTGACATCCTCCAGTGAGTATTTATAGATATTTACATAATCATTTCCGTTCGTATAGCTTGCATAGGTACCTTCCGTATCTGCTTTTTCCCATTCAGATCCAGCCGGCGGCTGTGTATAGAAATCGTTATTTCCCGCTGCCATTTTGTCTTCATCGTGGATTCTCCTAGAATTTTATTTTCTACATCTGTAGAAGTTAATTGTATTCTACAACTGTAGAATACAATTGTCAATTCTTTTTTTATATATCCTTTTATTTCTTTTATCATCTTTTATTTTAATAAATTTGCGTATAATCATTCCGGTAAGTCTCTGCTCCTCTGCATATGTTTTCAGCTTATCCTTCGTAACTTCATCCTTTGTATACGTCAGATTACGATTAACCTGCTGGGCACTTTCAATTGCACGCATTAAACCTTTTGTTTGGGATGCTTCATTATATCTGTTATAAATATAACATTGTTCTTTCACATATTTCAGAGTCTCGTCCATTTGCCTGGCAACTGCTTTTATGTCAGTTTTTACAGAATAAACTATAGTTATCAGAAACAGAATCAGTCCTGTAGTAATAATGATGATTTGAGTCTGCCCTCTGGACAGTTTAGTTATTTTCAATTTTGTCCACCTCCAGATATCCACTGGTTTCGGGAAGATATTTTTTTAGAATTTTCTCTTCACTTCCATCTTTTCTCATTTCTTTAAAGATTTCTGTGAGTTTTTCCGGAAGTTCACTATCCGTGTTTTTAGGAAAAGCTACCCCGATTCCTGTAGTCAGGATAGCTTCGTCCAGGATTCTTATCTTTGCCCCGTAATCTTTTATATACTGTTGTATGGAAGTTTCATGAGCTGCTATGGCATCAACATAACCTTTTCCAAGAGAGGTAAAAAGCAGTTTTCGGTTTTCTAAGCTATACACATCTTTTACCAATGGAATAGAAAGATTCGTCCTGTCAAGAAAGATATCCTCAGGCTTCGTGGAAGCCTGTACTGCGATTACTTTTCCCGACAGATCACTAAGCTTCTTTATATTGCTGTTTTTATTGACTGCAACGACCTGCCGGCTCACCATATATGGACCAGCCCACTTATAATCATTCTCCCGACCATCCATGGAAAAGCGCCCCCATAAACAGTCTATCTCCTTATTTTCCAGATCTTTATCTTTATCATCCCATACAATCTTTGTAAATACCGGCTTATAACCAAGGCGTCCCAGAGCTTCATTTGCAATGTCAACATCAATCCCTGCCGGTTCTCCATTTTCATCGGAATAATTAAAAGGTGGAAAATCGTCACTTCCAATGATTATCTCTAGCATATTTTCCTGTGAAGATGTACTTTTCTGTGTTGTAACTGAACATCCTGATATCAGTAATACCCCAAAAGCAAACAAAAACGGTATTACTGCCATGTATTTAGATTTCATGCTATGGTACCTCAACAATTTTCTCTGATTTTTTTTGATTTTACGTCATTATAATAACTCTGTTCATACTGAATTTACATAACAAAACATGCACAAAATTTTATATTTTTTACAAAGAACAGGTGATTTTTCAAGTGGGTCATGTTATGTAAATTTCACTCAGAGTGGTGCTCCATCACTTTCACTCTGAAACTCCATCTTCATTTTTACTTGTGCCAGTTTTATTTCCGGTACTCCTTCAGAAATGGACATAAAAAGCGCCATAGGTTTTTTCCAATGCCTATGGCGTGTAAATAATTTTCTACTCTGCGGATACCTTGTTTATGATTGTCTGCCTGAACAGGCATCTATGCCAACAGATTTCTCTATACTTTTGAAATTTTATGATACTCTTTTTTCTCTGGAAAATACAAAACTATACAATAAGTTAAATCGTCTGCGTTAACTTCCATTCGCCCATCCATCTGCTCCATCATAATAGAAATATTCTGCAACCCAATCCCTGTTTTTTGATGCTCAGAATCAAACCTAGTAATACTATTTTGAATACTGATCCCTACTTCTTCATTCCCATAACAAAGCTGTATACATACCTCATTTTCATGTTTTCCATATTTTTCAATATTAGAAATAATATTATTCATAATTCTGCCAATAAAATCTGTATTTATACATACAGATATCTGTCTCCACTCCAACCGATCTGTATTTACTTTAAATCCTTCATATTCCAGTAAAGCACACAGTTCAGAAAGATAATCTCCAAAAGCACACATAATATCTTCTGCAGGTTCCAGTTCTATGTGGTGTCGTGAATTTACAAAAAAATATTCAAACATCTGCTCCGACAAATCTCTGATCTGAAGTACACGATCAAAGGCTTTATTTATATATTCCTGAGTAACCGCACCTTCTTTTTGCTGCTTTTTTAGAATCTCAAGATATGCCATCAAACCAGTCAGAGGAGTACGCAGATCATGTGACATTCCTAACACCAGCTTCTCCTGTGCACTCTTCAGGTCATACTCTATCTGCTCTTTTTTCACCAATGTTTGTCTCATATGTTCCAGTCCACTGGCTAACTGTGCAATTTCATCTGTTCCCTGAACAGTTACATTCCCCTGCAAATTTCCTCTGCTGATTATATTTACCTCTTTCATAAGGCATTGTATATATTTTACATTCTCATACATTCCGGATACAACAATTCCAATACACGCCGCGACTCCAAGTACAACAGAAAAGACCATCAATATGTTAAAATATTTATCCGCTGTTCCTTCATATATATATACATCTGCCGTTCCATCCTTAAATGAAATTCTGTGGTACATTCTCCATGTCAGATTTGGTATTTCTCTGCTGCCATACATAATTTTTCCGTTGTAGGAAATATCAAACAACAGCCATTTTCCCCTTGAAATCGTGAAGTCATCAATATTTCGTTCTGTACCCCATTTTTTTAACATTTTATAATCAGATGCACTCAACTTATTTTGTGTGACATATTCCTGAAGTTCTTCTGCACGTTCTGTCTCTTCAGCATAAACATATCCTGTACGAAAGAAAAAGCGTTGCAGTAACCCCTTTCCCCCGAAATATGTCACGCTTAACACTAATAAACCTGCTAATAACCCCTGCATAAGATAGCAAATTATCTTGCCTGTCAAACTATTTCCGCAAATTTTATCCAAGGCGATATCCCTTTCCCCATACGGTTTGAATCATCTTTGGCTTTTGTGGATCATCTTCGATTTTCATTCGTAATCTTCGGATATGCACCATAACAGTATTTCCAGATGAATATAAGAACGGCTCCTCCCACAAACTCTCATAAAGATTTTTTACCGAGAATACCTTTTTCGGGTTTTCCATCATAAGCAATAAGATTCTGTATTCCATTTCTCTGAGACTGATTTCCTTTTCATTGCGGAATACCTCATTACATTGAGTATTCACTTTTACTTTTCCATATTCAATCCAATGTTCTTTTGTCTTCTCACCTTGTAATGTCTGACTATATACATGATATCTTCGTAGTAACGCTTTAACCCGGGCAAGAAGTTCCGCATACGAAAATGGTTTCACGAGATAGTCATCACCTCCTGCCATAAGTCCGAGTAATTTATCAGATTCCTGACTTTTGGCTGTCAGAAACAACACTGGAACATGTGAGATTTTTCGAATTTCTTCACAAGTTTTTATCCCGGATATTCCCGGCATCATAATATCAAGAATAACAAGGTCAATATCATCTGATACTTTTTTCAAACACTGATATCCATCCTCTGCTTCCTGAACAATATATCCCTCACCTTCAAGAAGTATCCTCACTCCTTCTCTAATTGCTGCATCATCTTCTACAACCAAAATATGATTATCCATTTTCATCCTTTCGTCTTCTAAACTGCATATACCCATATTTGCTGACATTGAGAAATCAGGGTCGTATATTCCCATTTTTTTGAACTGTTTGTATAGCTGAATGGATCGTTTACAGAAAATTTCTTTCTGGAATAATCATAAATAACAATAAAATGCCCTGAATTTGTAAAATCTCCGGGACCCATAGCACAGATTATCAGATTTCCATCTTTAAGTCTGTCGGCCATTTCCTGTTCTCCCAGCATATCAAATTGCGAAGCAATTACACCGTAATCCAAAGCAGCTTCTCTCATGAATTTCCAGGATGTTCCAATACCATCCACATAATATCCCTCGTTCATGGATTTTTGCGCAAGCACAGGTGGTATTGCCTCTGTATTTCTGGTTAAACTGTATATTACCATTGCCATGCACGTCGGACCACATCCGGAAATTCCTATATCACTTGTTCCATAAGGTTCATATCCCCATCTTTTATCCCATTGAATAAATAAAGGAACTTTTTTCTTCTGTTCCTCAAATGTAAGTCCTTCAGAAGACTTCTTGTGTACATCATTGTATCCTTCGACAAATTCCAGCATTTCCGGATTCCTTTTTAAATCCTCTAAAAGAATATCCGGATAATTTTCTGTATGTAAAAATATCTTCTTCCACTCTGCACTTTCCATTATCTGTTTTTTGTAAGCGTCTGTCAATATAATACCCTCTTCAGTTTTTTTCGCTCTTACTGTCACAACTATCCATGCTGCCAGAATTAAAATCAGAAGAATAATTTTACTACAACTTTTTCCCATATGTTTTTTTCTTTTTTTCATCATAAATCACCATTAATATGATCCCGGTAAATCCTGCCATTGTTGGAATTGAAGCTGTAAACCCTACCGAACCATTAATTCCTGTAAGCAACATATTTTTACTGTTTACAGTATACATCCATATTGCAGGAAAGTTCTGTGCCACATCAATATGAAAAATCTGGCTTTCTCCTGATAGAATATTATACAGACAATGAATCATAACCGAAGACCATATAGAACCTGTCTGCTCTGTAACAAGTGCCAATGCAATTCCTGCAATTTCAACAGAAATAATCATCATAATTACTTTTTTTATATCAGAAGTATCAATCCCATCAAAATGATAAACAGCGAATAAAAAACTTGAAACAAACACTGCACATTTCTTTCCAAAAGTATTCTGAAGCAATCTTAAAATCATACCACGAAAGACAATTTCTTCTGTTACTGCCGCTTTAATACCTGATGATAAAATAGAAATTGTAACTACATCTATGATTTCTTTATATGTAAGGTTTCCTTTTTCAAGTGTTCCCTTTGTAAAAAATATATAAAAAAGGCATATTAATACCGGCATTAATACCGCTGTTATACACCACTTTTTTTTCGGAAGCGGCATTCCTAAAAACAAATCCTGCATTTGAATTCTTATAATATACTTCGTATATAAATATATCATGGTCAGCAGGCTCAAAATCGCAAATGTCACATATAGAATTCTCACATATGGATTCTTCTCACATATCCCATATGCAAATGCTATACTAAATTCATCCGTAAGCTGAATAAGAATGAATGCTATTGCAATATGGAACGTACATTTTATTTTCATAAATGCTCCTTTACTTTTCTCCTCATGTATTATTTTCTAAGAGTTATCTCTTAGAATGTACTTATACAATAACATTTAATTCTTACCTGTTCATTTAACTGTACCTTAACTATTCTTAACTATCTTCAAGCAGATGCAAGGCCTATGACGAAAGCTTTGCCTTAGAAGCTATAGCATCATCCATGGTCATGTTCCCCATAAAATTTGTTTTTCATGTCTACCATCCGAATGCGTCCCGGATCAAAGCCCCGGTTTCTCCGTCTATATAAAACAATTCCTGTTCTTCTGGTGAATCCTTCCATTGGTAGGGACAGCAAAAACTCCATACAGGTCTGTAAACAATTCCATCTGCAGTTTCATCAATATAATATTTCAGGCGGATTTTCGTAACTGGAATCGTGATTGGTTCTGTTTTCTCCGTCGTGTCCTCTTCCGTAAAAAATCCGATTTTTCCTTCTTTTACATATTGTTCCACCGATTTCATAATTTCTTCCATGGGAAGCATAGTAACTGTTTCTTTCTCTTTCACCTGAAGCGGGATTGGTATTTTGAAATAGCAGTCTTCAGGCTTGAGACCAAATCCTGTGCTTCCCTGATAATGATACTGAGAAAGTCCACCTGCCGGTATTCCATTCAACAGAACTTCTATGTCGTAATAATCATATCCTTCCGTCATGTCGCTAATTGGTTTTCTTACAGAAGTTCCAGATAAATCAGCTTTGGAAAACAGTTGATTTATAATATTTAATTTCTCATCTTCCGTATTCTCGCCTAAAAATCCCAGATCTTTTTCACTTAATCCATCACACTCTATCATCCCATCCGAAATAAATAACTGCAGTCCTTTTTCTTTATTTTCCCAGACCGTTTCATCTGTTACAGATTTTTCCCATCCATCTTTCCCGCCAAACCAGGAGCAGATGTCTTTCTCTGATATATTGCATTTTTTCAGAACTCCCTTTGAAACGTCATCAGTATTTCCGGTAATATCAGCTTCTATTGTAAGGGTTCCTGATTTCCCTGGCAGAGAAGCTGTTACATGGTTTTCCTTTACCTGCAACATTGTTTTCTCCGGATCATATTTTTCATTTACACTCGTAGTATTTGACGAACTTTCCAAATCTGTTGTGTTCTGCGTACTCTCACCCGAAGATGGTTCTACTCCGGTGTCAGCAGCCTGCAATTTCCCTTCTTTTCTATATTTTTCAATGATATCCTTTACTTCATCCTTTAATGGAAGGGTTAACGTAAGAGTCTGAGGCGTATATCCTCTGTAAACGTCCTCCGCAGGAAGTGCATAAGAAACCTTTCCTTCTGAATCTGTAAAAGAACCAATTTTAAAAATCTTTTCGTAAGCTTCAGTGTCTTTCCAGGTATAATAAATCTTACCGTCATAAACAGGATATGCCTGAATAGTCATGGAAAGTTCTACTTCAGAATCTTCTTTTAATATTTTCTCAATCAAAGCGTCATCATACAAAGTAATATGCCCATAATAAAGATCTTCTCCTTCTATTTTATTTAAAGAAGCCAGTGCATCTTTTCCATTCACCGTTGCATGATCACGGCAAGTGATCATATAATTCTTTGCCTCATTGGAAGGTTCTCCGAGAAAACTTAAACCGCCGCCATCAAAATACGCTTCTTTAACAGTCAGCATGGACTGATTCCAATCGACCGTCTCGGGAGTTATTGGATAAGAAGTAATATTTTCCACATTTTCTGCAGTTGACTCAGGTTCTGTGACAACCATTTGAGCTGCCTCCTGTTCAGCGACCCCCTGTTGTTCAAGTTCTTTATACAGTCGTCCGATATTTGTTGCAAGTACGCCAGTACTAACTCCTAATATAGCAGCTACCGGAAGAAGAATCCGAATTATTTTTTTCTTATTTCCTGAATTTTTCGTTCTTTCTCCATTTGTTTTTTTACTTAAAGCCCCCGTTGTTTTCTCGTCTGGGGAATTTAAAATTCCGCTCAGAACATCTTCCATGGCTTTATCAATATTTTCCGGTATTGCAGTTTCTTCTTTTAAAATCCTTCTGATTTCTTTCATATAGTCTCACCTCCTGATCACCTTTTTTAATTTTGCTCTTGCCCGGGAAAGTTTGGTTGATACGGTATTGCTGTTCATTTCAAGAAGGGCACTGATTTCCTTAACTGAAAACTCATCAAAATAATAGAGTTCCACGATTTTCCTACTTTCTTCATCCAGGCATAAAAGCAATTGTTTCCATTCACAGAGATTCAGTTCTTCACAATGTACACCTTCTGCAAAATCATCCAGTTCTGCTGCATGGTTCTTTTGGCGGAGAATGTCCTTGCACTCATTTATAAGGATCCGCATCAGCCAGGTTTTAAAATACTTCGATTCTCTCAGTCTCTGTATATTTTCATAGCAGGATAGGATTGTATTTTGCAGGGCATCTGCAATGTCCTGCTCATCCCGAAGATAAATCCAGGCAGTCTTATACAGGCTCTGCTTATTCATCCGGATTAATCTGACAAATGCTTCTTTATCTCCATTTTTAGCCTCTGTTATTAAAGCATCCATAAAGTACCTCCTTTTCTTCTTATAATTATTAGACTTGAAAAACAGCCATTTGCTTTCAAGAAAAAAATTTTATAAAAAACGCCATAGGTTTTTGATACCTATGGCGTGTAGATATAGGGAAAAGCTGCCTTTTTTATCGGCAGTGGAATGTTTTCTGTGTTTGTGCCAGATCATCCAAATCATATGAGTGAATTCCTAATGCTTCTAAATCCATTATCCATTCCTGAACTTCATATCCCAAAATATCTGCGAATATTTTTTTCAATATTCTTCGTCTTATCAATTATCTTGTATATGATTCGGTGTCTTTTCCGTCATATACAAATACTTTTATATCCGTATTTTCACCAACATCAGCATGAATACCTACCGTGTATTCTTTATCTGTAACGTTCAGAAAAGAATAGCAACCACCCGCAGGAATACTGCCAGATACGAGTTCCTGTTTTCCTTCGCAGAGCAGATGCACAATAACGTCAAAATCGTTTCTGTTCTGAACCGTCAACACGCCTGTTTTGGATAAAATTTTTGCATCAGAATATGTAATTACATAAGAATCAGGCGTTGACTCTTCCGCACAGGTTACAGAACAATCCCACTGTATCGCGGCATTTGCTTTTCGACAGGCTTCTGAAGACTTATATGTTGAAAACATAATCATTGTACTTATAGCAACAATACTAATAATGACCAACACTATTGTCACTTTTTTCTTCACAGCCATCACCTCCACACACAGTTCAATTTGTTACCCATATGATATCATATCTTTTCTTCAATTACATTACCTAATTTTAATACACAGCCATTCGACTTGCTATTACTTTGTTTTCTTCCATGTATAAAATTGCGGATTTGAATATATCTCCCGGTCACAATCTTTTAAAAGATCCTGAAAAAGTTTTGCCCACATCACAGGTATTTTTTTATTCTTTAAAAATGAGGTCTTCTTTTCCAAAAACAAATATCCGGCGGATTGAAAACATATTAATTAAAGCCGTCTGGCAGAATAATATAGAATTAGTAAAAACAAATTATCGGGACATCATACTGAATAAGGCTGTAAAGCTGTCCGGCATTTTCCGGGGGAAGATTGATGCATCCATGAGAACCACCTGTAAGATATCTGTCACCACCAAAGTACGGCTGCCAGTCTGCATCATGAAATCCAATTCCTCCATTGAATGGCATCCAGTACGTTACCGGCTGTTCATAAGAATATGTTCCATTTGCTGTCATTTCACCTCGCAGCACAGACGGACTGCTCTTTGAATCCAGTGTGAATATTCCAGGGGGTGTTTTTCTATCCGGATCACCTGGCAGTCCGGATACGATTTCTGATTGAAAAATAATATTTCCATTCTGATAATACCACATATACTGCTCTGTAAGATCTACCTCTATATATGTATCTCCGAGATCATTGATCCCATGTGCATTTGCTCTCATAGAATATACCGGTTCCCTGGTTGTCTGGGTTCCTGATTGAATTTCCTGCATGAGCTGTGCTGCTTCCTTGTCCTGATCAATCTTCCATCCATAGGCTGAGCCATATACATACACAATCCTTCCGCTTGTGGTCTCAAATTGTCTTTCAGTGCCAACTGTATCATGATCTGCTGCAAGCTGTGCCACATAATCCACTACATGCTGCCTGAAGGCTCCATCATCCGGAAGCAGCTGCCCTTTCTCGTCAAACTGCAGCCAGTTTTTGATGGTATTCCCGTCAAGTGTTACCGTTTCATCTCCAAATGTATATGTGATATTTGCTTTTGCCAGGCTATTATACATATTTACCATATTCTGAAGTTCTGAACTATCTCTCGTCACATCTGCTTCCTTATAAGCCTTTGGATTGCTTCCCAGATCTACATCTGCCGCCTCATTATCAATTGCTCCGCTTATCATCTGATAAGCTTCCCTGGCATTTAATTCACTGCCTTCTGTCTCTGGCACAATAGTAAATTCTGAATTAGAAAAACTTACATACGCATTTTCCGGTGCTATCTGATTCTCTTTTTTGGCACAATTTAGTAAACTTACCTGTTCCTCCAGCTTTTCCCGACTGAAAACAGTCTCTTCTTGAACCATATAATTTTTCGTTTCAAAAAAACCTCTGATCCATTCCCATGGTTTCTGAGTCTTCAGCAGCTGAAGGATTTCCCCGCTGGATACATATTGATAATCAATGTCTTTACCTGTAATAGTCTGAGGTTCCTGCATCCTTGCACTTACCTGAATAACATAGTTATCCTTTTTCCCTGCAATCTCCTGCTCAACTTCATAAGCTGTCTTATTTGAACTGTCAATTCCATTGATAGTCGTACCCAAAAAGAAGTGATATGAGTAATAATAAGATATACCTGCATACACACAACAGCTCATAACCAAAATCGTCACTATAAGCATTACAACTATTTTCATCATTTTGTTTTTCTTTTTGTCTGAAGATACAGTAGATCTGAATTCAGACTTGTCTATCGGCACATAAGTAATTGTTCCGGGTCTTGCCGATTTTGAAGTTCTTATTGATTGCCCCATCACTTCTTTTTGTCTCATATCTTATTCATCTTTCTTTTATATCAACTAGTTTTTTACATTGTCATTGTCAAAATGCAATGTCTTATGGTACTTCGCATTCTCCTCCAGAAGTTTTTTCCATTTTTGTCCATCCTCTTTCGTAGGATTATCAAAATTCTGCTGGCCTTTCAGCTCATCCATATACTGGACATAATCCAGAAAATAAATGTCTACCGTAGAAATATCTCTGTCCTGAATTGCGAAGTTATTACAGTTTCCAGTAGACTCATTGTACGGAAGTGTGTTTCCATTGGCATCAAGAGCTACCATAAAGCAATCACTGTTGGAACCTTCCTTATAAAGTTCATTTACCGTCAATTCATATGGAGTACGAATCACCGATTTAAGTCCAATACCTGCATCGTTTGTATCATTGAGTTCCAATACTTCTGTCTGGGAATCATCTACCGTAACCGGGATATCGAAGCTCCAGTCACCTTCATATTTGTAGTAACCGGCATCCCTTCCATATTTTTTCTCATCCTCTTCTGACCACTGATAGTTTGCTTCCAGTCCTCTTACCTTCGTAATATCCAGATGCAGGTTAAAGGTATCTGGAATAT
>QWCN01005950.1_pt1 | contig 11585 bp, 7 predicted proteins | sample 1972711 | NCBI WGS metagenome assembly QWCN01 (sample SAMN09866707, study PRJNA288562) | Human gut metagenome isolate term1_stool, whole genome shotgun sequencing... | isolation source: gut | host: Homo sapiens | place: USA: California | reverse complement strand
CAGTGCGCCTTGGCGAGCCTGATGGGTAACTCACACGAATTTCACAATATGTCACTCTTTTTATGGCAATGGGGCGTTAATTGTGCGGTGTTGCCCTAAAATTTCTGCTTCACGATTGATTTTTTCTAAAACGCATAACAGCAGCACGATTTTGGTGCTGCTGTTTCTTTTATGATTTCAGGCTCTCCAGAAACTCGATTGCCTCATAAACTGCTGAGAATGTCAGGCACTGCGTACACAACCATTCGTTTCGCTTGTCTGTATTGTCAAGTCCGGGAAGCCCCTGCAACAATAGGTTGTTCACAACCGCTGTGGGATAGTTCTCCGCTATTCTCGAAATAGCGTCCATATCGCCCTTTTTGTAGGTCGGCTCTTTTGTTACGACTTTGCTCAGCATACGCTCCTTGTCCGCAACTGTGCGGATAGGCGGTGCCAGATACTCATAGTGTAGCATGAGCCAGTATTCAATATACCGATCGTCACAAGTAATCGTATGCGTATTCCGGGCTTCTTCCTCAGCTTTCTAAGCCTGCCGATTATCCTCAGCCTGCCGCTCCACTTCCGAATGTCAACGGTTTCCACATCAAAGAAGAACCAGATCTCGTCCATAACCTCAGCATTGTTGAGGTATTTATGGTAGTTGCGGAATCTGCGGTCTGCTTCGCCGAATGTTCCGGTGGATTTCGGACGCTGAATCACGGCAACATCACGAAACTCACGCTTAAGGAAGTCTGCGTAAGCCTGCTCGCTCTCACCCTCGCAGAATACGATGATGTACGGCTTTTCCCTTTTGACACGGCGGGGCATTACTCCACCTCCTCAAGCTCAATATCAGGAGTTGCACCATACTTGCCTGCCAGATATCCCTTGCGGATATTATCGGTCGTGCGGGTGGAGAACTCGCTTATGCTGTACAGCTCAGAGGAACCGTCGGCGGTATCCTTGTCGGCGAAATAAAGCTGATCCTTGCGTAGAAGCTCCAAGCCCATAAGCTCGGTGTCGTGCGTTGTGAATACTATCTGCGCTCCGTCTGGGTTTGACTTCTTGCTCTGGAACTTGGATATGATGAAATTCACAAGCATGGGGTGAAGCTCACGCTCCAGCTCGTCCACAAGCAGTATTCCGCCTGTTCGCAGGGCTGATTCTATTGCAGGTGCAAGCGCCATCAGCCTGCGGGTTCCGTCGGATTCATCGGAAAGGTCTAATGAGTATACCCCCCTCTGACCGTTCCTGTCCTCGCCGTAGTGGCTGGCTTTGGTACGTTTTTCGGGATTATTCGCATCTACACAGTTCTTTTTCAGACCCAAAAGGTGTCAAAATAACTCAACGCTCCTGTTCCATTCGCCCTCTGCCTTTTCAAATGTGCATATTACATCAACTGGTTTTAGGTCGATATCGCTAACATTGCCGACTGATGTTCTGATTACGATTTTATCCACGGCTTCGGAAACAAGGTACATAGGGTAAAGCTGGTACCAATCATCGTGATAAAGTGTCGTCCCATTGCTTTCATACTCTATGTTGACAAGAAGATCAGTATCGATTCCGTATTCCCGCGCCATTTCACGAAGCCTGAATATACTCAGGAAATTACCCTCCGGTTCGTTGAGAGGCTCATTAGTTTTTCTCAGGGTATACACAACAGGCGCAGCCGAATATTCTCCACTTTCATTCCTTGACCACAGCGGCGAGGTCATTCCACCCCATGTCATGTAAATCGTATCTGGCTCGTCGGGGCTTATCCAAATTATTGCGCTACCGCTGTCGCTTCCAATCATAAAAGCTAATGCGTGAACTCCCGCTTCGTAAAATCCAAGCATTCGAATACCCGTTTCAGTCATGACAAACGATTTCTCAGTGTCGTCAATAACAAGACGCTTCTGTTCGGGATATTCGGGAAAGCGGAAGCTGCCTTCCCACGTGCCAAAAAAGTATTTCCGAAACAGCTCATAATCGTCTGATGACTTCCATGTGGTTTGGTCTATGCAATAAGTTCCATCCTCGTCTGCACGACAACTCAGAAGCGACAGTGAAGGTTCATCAGCGCCAGACGGGGTGGCTTGGACTGTTTCTTCTGCCGCAGCGGTAATGCTGCTTTCTGCCGTAGGATGTTCTGTCTGTACATAACTTTCATCGGAAACGTTTTCGCAAGCAACAACTGATAACAAAAGAAAGGCCGTCAGAACGGTTGCTATTATTTTTTTCATAAACCACCTCAAATGTAATAAAAAAGCTGCAAGTTATTCCGCAACTTCGGATCAGCACGAGATATCATTGTGAACAATTGGAAAATTAATTCCTCATTGCTCACTCATATACAACATCATCTTTATATATGATACCACAATTGTAATTACATGTCAAGTGGAAATATCAAATCAGAAGATGATTAGGCGGTCTCCCCTTGCGAGGGGAGGTGTCACGAAGTGACAGAGGCGCTGACCGACAGACGATATTCCCCCCAGTGCTTGTATGCAGACAGCGCTTATGAATATGCGTAGTATATGAAACCGAGTGAGATACTTCACAAAATATACTGCGTACTTGTACACATAGAAAAAATATGGTATAATATATGCAGGGCGTTTATTATACGCACATACATTACCCGTCATGTCAGCTTTGCGCTTATCGACATATCGTTAATAACACACAATAAAGGAGCCAACGAATGAACAACGAAAAAACCATCTCATTCATATCAGACCGCAAGCATTACGACATACCCGAAAGCAGTATATTGTATATTTCTATGAATAAGCAGGACGCGTTTATCCACACTTCGGACGGAAGCGTGCTCAAGACGCGCATGACATTTGCTAAGATACAGCATACGCTCAGCGCAAATTTTATAAGAATAACCCGCGGGTGCCTTGTTTCGGCAATGGCTATCCACAGCGTAGGCAAGCTTATTACTCTGTCAAACGGCGAATCGCTGGAATATGCCACGCAGCACCGCAGGGAGATATTGGAGAAATTCCATGCGAAACAGCATTCGATCATAGATTTGCTTGCCGACAACGACAATCCCACTGATATCGAGGAATACCATCAGCACTACAAATGCTTTGACAACATTCCCATTGCGTTCACCGACATCGAAATGATATTCAACGAAGAAAGTCAGGCGGTGGACTGGATATTCCGCTATGGAAACGAAGCGCTTGCCAGGCTGGAGGAATGTCCGCTGGATGTACTTATCGGCAACACATTCGGAAGCATTTTTCCCAACATGGATTCAAAATGGCTGCGCAGCTACGAGCATTCCGTGCTGTATGGCGAGACTCTTGAAATAGTCGATTACAGCCCGGAGGTAGACAAATACCTGCGGATAGTCTGCTTCCCTACGTTCAGGGGACACTGCGGCTGCCTTCTGTTCGATATATCGGAAACGAATTTCTCGGTAGAAAAGACAGTCGGCGAAAAAGCAATGATGATGTATCTGAAAAAGCTGATGGAATAAAAAGTGTTAGCTGTACAGAATTGCCCAAGCAAAAGCGCAAACATGGAACGAACGGGTTTTCGTTCCATGTTCGTGCATTATTCGTTACATGCTTAGTGCTATTGGTTCCAGGTATATTGACAAATCCAAAAAATAAATGTATAATAGAAAAGGTACGGATAACAGACATTAATACACTAGGAGGGTATAATGAAACTTAAATCATCAGTGAAATGGACGATAGCCGCTGTGGCTACCGTTACAACGGTTACAGTGAGCATGGGGGTGATAGCAAACGCTTACACTTACAATTATGATACCAGTTCTGGAATCGGTTACGGTATTTTTGGGGATAGCAATGACAGTTACAATACAAGTGAACATTTCCGAGAAGGCTATGATTTTGAATTTTCGGAGGAAAACTCTGCGCTGAAGCAGGCGAAAAGATTTGAACTGAGCGTTAATATCCCCGATTATGGTAAAAATACGCAAGCAACCATCAAATTCGGTGGGTACGATGAAAACGGCGACAGGATTATGATCGGTCAATTTGTGAAAAATGAGGCTTATTCTGGCGACCTGAACCATGCTCTTGATAATGATAGCATGGCAAGCGGAAAGTTCTGGATGGAGCTTGAGCCCAACTTATACACAAGCATTGAGTTTAAGTCCATAAAGTTCTACGACAAGGACGACCGCTGCATACTCTACGGCTGCGCGCAGGACAAGAATCAGAATGGGTATGGTCAGTGGACGTTCTATCAGCTTATCGGTCCCAGACCTATAATTAAGGGTATTCAGAATGCCGACGGCACCTATGCGATGAGCGCAGAAGTCACGTCAGGCGGTTTGATGATGTCGTCAGGAACAAGCAACGATGCAAAATTAGATATATGTAAATGTGAACTTGGTAATGTCGTACAGACTTTCACCATGAACGGCGCCGATGTAACCGGCAAACAGCAGCTCGCATTTAATTCAGCCGAAGGCGCAAACAACGAGTACAAATTTGTATCCGGTGCGTCCGTTGTTCTTAAAGACACACTTAACAACACGGAAATTACGCTTTACAGCGTTGACAACGAAGCGACCGTAAAGATTGAAAAGATGAAGATCGAAGCGGGCGAGCCTCAGCTTATTGGCGAACTTCCAACAATAAGATACGGCGAATTCGCCAGCGCCGATAAGCTTCTCGAGTCGTTAAATAACGCCACTCGCGATACAAACTTCACAGCACCGCAAGTTTACGGCGCTTTCGTGGACAGCTCCGTTACGGACGATACCGCGCTTTTCAGCAGAGCTTTGATTCCCAGCGCGGACGGAACCAGGAAAGTAATTGCAAAGGTGGTTTACGACGAAGTATCGGGCTTTGACCCCGCTTCGCACAAGGCGCAGACAATCACGCTGAAGGCTCATGTCGAGGCGAATGACATTGAATTCCTGAACGGCACAGTCAAGTTTGAGAAGGAGATAAATTGCAGCGCCGATTATATCGACACCGTTAAAATCAGCAAGCAGCCCAGAACAGACTATGAATACCGCGAGGCTCTTGACCTCTCTGGCGGCGAGCTGACGATCACATACAACAGCAACGACACGGAAACCGTATCCATGACAGACACAAGAGTTTCTGCAAGCGGATTTTACGGCGCGAACGGAGAGTTCCCCGACAACTCCGAGGTTGAAGTAACTGTTACATACACCGCCGAGGACGGCGTTTACGACCCTGCGCACGAGGGCGGCGCACAGTTCTCGGATACATTTACGGCAAGAATCAAAGATATTCCTGCGCTTGACGCTCCTGTTATCGATCCCAACGGCGGCTCGTTCAGCGAGTCCTGCAAGGTAAGCATTACGGCACAGGAGGGCGCGACGATCTTCTACACCACGGACGGTACCGATCCTACGGCGGACAGCAATAAGTACACGGCTCCCTTTACAATTACGGAAGACGCGACCGTAAAGGCAATCGCTATAAAGGAAAACTGCCGCGACAGCAAGATCGCATCCGCTAAGTTTACCAAGCGTTCCGGCGGCGGCAGCGGCAGTGGCAGCGGCAGCAGCGGTGGTAGCAGCGGCGGTGGCAGTGGCAGCAGACCCACAACTTCCACCAATCCCACTATCGGCGGTTCATCAAAGAGCTGGAGCGACATTGCGGCTGAACTTGAAAAGCTCGCAAACGGTTCGGAGGTCACAATTCAACTTAACGGAAACACTGCCGTTCCTGTTGAGGTGATCAAGGTAATCGACAACAAGAATCTTAAAGTACACTTTATAGTTGACAGTTCTCGCGGCTGGTTCGTTAATGGTGCGGAAATAACCGCTCCTGCAGTGGCAGATTTCACCTTCATCAGGACCGCAAGCCAGAAACATGACGGTCTGCGTGGAATTGAGGGCATGCAGTTCAGGACCAACAACACAGGAGTTCCCACGGGTCTTGAAATCGCGTTCAAATCTGAACACGCAGGCAAGTTTGCGAACCTCTATAAGTGCGTTGACGGCAAGCTAGTATTCGTGGCATGCGCTAAACTCGGTGCGGACGGTAAGCTATTCCTTCCGGGCGTCACCGAAAAAGGCGATTACATCGCAATGCTCTGCGAATTCAGCGACCTTCAAGGCGATATGTCCAACGACGGCATTCTGAATGCAGTGGACGCAAGCGCGATACTCAAGGACATTGTTGGTCTGGAAAGCGGCGCGAACCCGCTTATGGCAGATTTCAACGGTGACGGAAATGTCAACGCTGTGGACGCTTCTTCAATTCTGAAAAACATAGTTGGTTTGATCTAAATAGCTTTTATCCTCCCCTGCCAGCGCAGGGGAGGATTTTTCATGTTAAAAGCGAAGATGGCGCGCACTGCCTATTTTCGCTAACATGAGGTTTTTAGAGGTGACCTTATACAACATCAAACCGGTACTGCTTTTAACATTCATGAAGCAAATTGCTACAATTAGGAAGAAACCATTGACAAATCAAAGCTGAAATGGTAATCTTTTAAAAGAGAAAACCTCTACAAACCGGGGCACGAGCAGATTTCGCACATGACTTATATCAGATGCTAGATGTCAAACTGCGGTAACACTGTATGTGTTTAAAGTTTGACAGCAAGCAGATGATGAACAAGGAGCGAAGCGACGTTTCGTGGTAAGTCAAATCTGCCGTGAAGGAGATTTTTAGAGGGTATCAATGGAAATGGGCAGAGTGTGCCGAATTGCAGAGAAAGCGATGAAGCAGGCGGTACGCTATATACATTTTTATAGGCGACCATACAGAAATGTGCATTATTTTTTTCTAAGCTGTATCGTCTGCAGCGTGATCAACGGGAGGAAAAAGAATGAAACGATTTACCAGTATTTTCACGGCGGTTGCCGTCGCTTTAACTCTGATGATGTCAGTTATGCCGATGACGGTTTTCGCGGCATATAAGCTTACCAAAAATGACGGAAGTGCTATTCCGGCAAGAATAGACGTTGGTGAAAGCTTTAATATCAAGGTTGACGGTGCGAAAGTTTATTTTTATTCGGATAATAAAGAAGTGGCGACAGTCGGCAAAAGAAATGGTGTGCTTACTGCGGTAGGTCCGGGAAGCGTGAAGATAAAAGGTGTGAATCAATCCACGGGAAAGACTATTGCCACAAAAACCATTAACGTTTGTCTGCGTGCGACAAGCGTCACGCCGTCTGAAAGTGAAATATACCTTACAGACATAGGAAGCACTGCGGAAATTTCCGTGGTTCTGACTCCGTCAAACTCAACGGATATTATCAGATATGTCAGCGAAAACAAGGATGTTGCAACCGTTAACATGAAAACCGGCGTTGTGACCGCTGAGGGCGAGGGTACTGCAACCATTACGATCTATTCAAAAAGAACTGCCGCCTCATCCGCAGATGATGAGGGAACACTGACAGCCACAGTCAGGGTGACAGTCGGAAAATTCCTGAGCAGCGTTTCAGCGCGCACAGACCAGACGATAGAGGTAAAGTTCACCCAGGGAGTCAGCAGTCTGACGGCTGACGAACTTATTCTGCAGGAGTCTTCTGCGACGAGTTGGATGAAAATCAAATGCGTGACGAAGCTCAGTTCTGACACTTATCTGATACAAGTGGAGCCGAAATATAAGATGTCGGATAAAAAATACACCCTTACGATGAAGAAAACCGGCAGCAAGCTGGAGTTTAATGGCACGACGAATACCTGCGAACATAACTGGCAGGAGACCGGAGAGATACCCGCTAACTGCACCGAATGCAGACAGATAATTATGATGTGCAGCCTGTGCCAGATGAAGAAAAATGTGCCGGACGAAACTGTAAAAGCGCTCGGACATAAAGAAACAAAAATAGTGGTAGACAGACAGCCAACTTGTAATGAATATGGACATCAGTATTATGTCTGCGGTCGCTGTGGGAGAGCCATTGATTCATTGATTGAGAAGCTGCCGCACAATTACGTTGAAACCAGTCAGCGTATTCCGGCTACCTGTGTGGAGCCTGAATATATCGTTATGAAGTGCTCCAGCTGTGGCGCAATCGAGAAGATCCCGGTTGCAGGCGAACTTAAGGATCACAGTTTCGATGAAAATGGGATATGCACCGTCTGCGGAGTTTACCGTATTTCAAATGAAGACGAGCTTTTCAGGTTCTTCGAAGCCGTTAACGGTGGAAAAGTGAATATCAATGCGCTGATGACCGAAAATGTAATATGCACCCGCGACTGGACGCCCATAGGCACATACAAGAACCGCTACATGGGAACATTCGAGGGTCGTGGGCATACAATAAGCGGACTTCACGCTGACACCAGCAATAATGTAGGTCTGTTTGGCTTCATAGGCTCAGACGGCTCAGTTTCGCAAGTCGGTCTAATTGATTCGTCTGTCACGGGAAAAAATGAGGTCGGCGGTATCGCCGGGCGGAATTCAGGCACAATAAGCAACTGCTTTTCCATTGTGGAAATTAAGGCAGATTATTACTTCGGCGGTATCTGCGGCACGAATTACGGAACTATCGAAAACTGCTACAGCATTGTTAAGATGGAGAGCAAGCAAACCGGCGGCGGAGTATGCGGCAGCAAAACCGACACCAGCAAAATTTCAAACTGCTATTATAACAGCGATATATACAGATTCAACAATGGCATCGGCACAGGCGTTTCCACATTTGACATGATATCTGAAAATGCTCTGACGCTGATGAAGCTTGACGATAAGATATGGGACGTCAAGCCATACGACAGCACGACTTTATATTTCCCGGGTTTTAAGGACACGTCCGTTTTCCCGGCTTATGAGTATGACGCAAGACTTACTATCGACTGCGCCCGAACTGAACCGTTTACCGTTGCAGACGTACTGGAATTCACGCTTGACGCGCAGATAAAACTCGGCGAAAGCTTCGGTTATTTCTCGATACTTTCCGACGGCAATGCTGATAAGTTGGAGGTTTATTCTGACAATGTGAAGCTGTCCGCAGGCGTGACATATGATCCAGACGGCGCTGAAGCCGAAGTCGCCGACAGGTTTGAACCCGGGGAGCGCTCGTTTGTTGTGAAGTTCACCGGAAATGCACTATTTGACGGAAAGACTGCGGAAAAAACGATCAATCTGGTTCCTGTCGAACTGACTGCTTCCGACTTTGTTTTCAGCGCGCCCGGGCTTCCGCTGGATTACAGCGGAACGGCGCATACTGCAAGCGTAGTTCCTGCGTCTGGTGTGACCGGAATCGGTAAGATAACGGTGAAGTATTTCGATGAGAACGGCGGCGAAACTCAGCCGATATTACCCGGCGTCTATACTGTAAAAATCGACGTTGAAGCAGGGAGCGTGTATCCCGCTGTTAATGGGCTTACCGATGAAAGCTGGAAATTCACCATCGGAAAGACGACCATCACAGCAGATGATATCAGATTTACGCCGCCCGCAGAACTCAGCTACAGCGGCAGCGCAAAGGCGGCTTATGTGACATCAGACCGTATTCCGGAGGATGTAAACGATCTTCTGGAAGTGAAGTATTTCGATGAAAACAACAACGAAGCCGAGCCGATAACTCCCGGAACCTACACCGTCAGCGTAAGCGTGAATGAATCCGACAACATCGCCGGAACGACAATTCCGTTTACTTCCGGTGAATGGTGCTTTACTATCGTGAAAGCGGTAAAAATCATTCCCGATGTAGAACTGCCCTATATATGGACGGACGCAGGCTATAAGTCAGTGGAAATAAAAGGACTGCCTGACGATACCGGCGACATGGAAGAACCGGTTATTGCGATAGATGACCCGGCAGAAGACGTATTTACTCCGGATTCTGTCTCTTTCAGCAATGGCTTCATTAATTTCATGATTCCGACAACTGATTCATCACCTGTTGGAAAATCTTCGAAAATAACCATAACGCTGAAGACGCAGAATTACAAGGATATGACATTCTCGGTCAATATCCTGATCACTGACAAAAAGCCGCAGCAGGCTCCGGAATGCGTGGTGTCCGTTCAGCAGGTGAACACAACATCTTTCAATGTAGTAATAGAGCCGATTGACGGCGCGGAATACAAATTCAACGACATTAGCTGGAGCTTAAAAAATGTATCTGACTTTGTTGACCATGACACGGAAGTTGTTGCATATATCCGCATGAAAGAAACATCAGAGTATTCCGCAAGCGACGCAGCGTCAGCTACCATCAGAACCGGTCACGGTGAGCTTACTCATCACGAAGCGGTTTCCTCCACCTGCACCGTAAATGGAAATATTGAGTACTGGTCATGTGACTGGTGCCAGAGATATTTCATCGATCCTGACGCGAAAAATGAGGTCAGCCTTGAAAGCACGGTGCGTCCACTCGCAAAGCACATTTCAGGCGAACCGAAAGAAGATTACAATGATTTCAAAGAAGCCGAATGCGGGATACCCGGATACCGTACCGAGGTAATTTACTGCACTGTGTGCAATGAGGAACTGTCAAGGACAAGAGTAGATATTCCCGCCCTGGAACATAAGGTCAGCAAAATACTGAGAGACAACGAAGTGCCTGCAAAGTGCGAAGCACCTGGTTCTTATGATGAATATACAAAGTGCTTGCGGTGCGGTATCGAGCTTTCCAGAGATACCGTGACAGTACCAAAACTGGAGCACATCTGGTCTGCGGAATATCAGAAAGACCGGAACGGTCACTGGCATATCTGTGAAAACTGCAGCCAAGTCTCCGAAGTTCAGCCGCACATTTCCGGCGGTTCTGCGACTTACACCTCCCCGGAGATATGCACCATATGTGCTTATGAAATAACACCGAAAAAAACAAGCGGCGGTTCGGGCGGAAGCTCCGGAGGATCAGTCGGCTCCGGCAAGGGCGGCGCGGAGAAACGCAAAGAAACTCTGCCGTTCATGAATGGAGGCGACGGAAGCTGGAAAGACATCGCGTCAATGCTGGAAGAACTTGCACCGGGAAGCAGTGCGGTCATCGAACTGAACGGCAATACCGATGTTCCGGAAATGGTATTCGCTGCGATGGTCAAAAAAAGCCTTACGGTTGAGTTTTCGCTTGACAGCACAAAGAGCTGGGTGGCTGACGGATCAAGGCTCAATGCTATTTCTGACGCGGATTTTTCCATTCTGCCAGGGAACAATGATAAGAGCAGCCTGCGCGGAATTCCGGGCGCTGATCTGAAAATTTCCGGCACGGTTATCCCCGCCGGTTTAAAGCTGTATTTCAGAAAACAATTTGCGGGTTATTTCGCAAATCTTTACAGACAGGTCAACGGGAAACCGCAGTTCCTGAAATGTGCAGGAGTTGGCGAAGACGGCTCTGCTATACTGTCCGGCACTGATTCGAAGGGCGAATATATCGTTATGGTGTGCGCCTATAGCGACCTTCCCGGCGACATGAACAATGATGGCGTGCTGAATGCGTTGGACGCGTCTGCTGTGCTGAAATACATCGTTGGAATGGGGACTGCCGCAAATCCTGAGGTTTCCGACCTTAACGGAGATAATACCGTCAACGCGCTTGACGCTTCTGTTATTTTGAAAAAAGCAGTAGGTTTTTAAGGCAACACCGCACAAAGTCCACAAATTAGAAATTAAGCACGATTAGTAAACAAACTAGTTGCATAGTAAAATAAAAAATGGTATAATAAAAGTAT
>QWCN01005943.1_pt1 | contig 11609 bp, 18 predicted proteins | sample 1972711 | NCBI WGS metagenome assembly QWCN01 (sample SAMN09866707, study PRJNA288562) | Human gut metagenome isolate term1_stool, whole genome shotgun sequencing... | isolation source: gut | host: Homo sapiens | place: USA: California | reverse complement strand
GAAGTCTAAGGATGAGGAAGTGAGTGGATTGAGTGCGACAGTGGAATCGAACGATGCTGAGCTGGATCGTTTGAACGGCATGATTGCTGAGTTGAACGCTTCGTTGAAGTCTAAGGATGATGCCTTGCTAACCCAAGTGAATGCCACAGATACATTTACAAGGGAATACAATGCTGTCATCTCCGAAGTCTACTCCCTTTACTATGATGTGGAGATGCTCACTTCTGATTATTCCTCATTAAAGTCCTCCTACTCCTTCGTCTCCTCTCATTACAAGGAAGTGTCAACCAATTATGACGCTTTGCTTCGCCTTGTTTCCTCGCTGAAGGAATCGATTTCCGCTGAACTGTATGACTCCATTCTTGATTCCTATGCTGGTGTTGTCAACGAATTGGCGGTGCGCGTGGGTGATTACGAGGCGGAGTTATCTTATTGGATTCGTGTTTTCAATCTGAAGCGTTTCGATGAGTTGACGAAAAATGAGAAGAAGCAGAAGGAAGAGAATCTGGTTCTTCAGTTGCGTCTGAATGAATTGAAGGAGGTGGAAAGTCAGAATGAAGAGTTGAAGAGCGAGTTGGAGTCGTGTAATCAACAGAAGAAGGTGGTTGAAGAGGAACTGAGTGTGTTGAAGAAAGAGGTGACGTCTACTCACAAGAAGGAGAAGAAGGTGAAGAAGAATGTGTGTGATTTGGTGTTGCGTGACGTGTATGGAAAGGGATTGTGTGAGTGTTCTGGTGATGGGAAGAAGTGCATGATGTGTCAGGTGAAGGAGATGATTGTGGGTCTGAAGCAGTCCAATCGGGTGTTGCAGGAGGAGAATCAGAAGATGAAGTACTTTGTCGCGGTTTCGTTGGTTTCGTTCGCTGTGAGTCTTGGTTTATATTTGATGAAGCACTGTTCTGTTTGTTGCCAACAAGCACACACATCTCTTCAACTGTTGCAAAGCCTTCTCCATGATGGCAGACTCAAACACAGGGAAGCTGTTCTTCGGATTCACAGAGTCGTCAATCATCAGCTGGTTGAACTGATCGCCGTTGGTGCTCTCATTCCAGTACAGCACTTGCAGAGGATAGGCGTTCTTCGACTCCTCCTGCAGCTCTCGCACGGTGTCCTTCAGCTTCCCTTCACAACTCTCGCCCGTGGAATAGACGATCACTCGGTTGTAGGTGAGGAACAGGAAAAGCGTGTCTTCCCTACCCTTCACACACCACCCACCGCCTACACAGCCAGCAGCGATCGCAGGGACAGGTTGAGGCGCGGGATGTGAAGGGCGCAGTCAGCAGAGTACGTGGAGAGTTGCGGGTAGAGAAAACGCGAGAGCAGAATGGGAGGCAGACGGCTGCGAGGTGAGGAGAGAAGAGAGGGAGAACGAGATGGTGGAGATGGACTCGAGAAGCGTCGCGAAGCTGGTGACTTTGGAAAGGGAGAGAAAGGAAGAGTTGAAGCAGGTGTAAATGTACTTGGCGAGGATGCGCAGCTTCGGCACCGTTCGGAAGGTGGTGTCCGTGATCTGTTTGTGTCTAAGCAGTAGACAACACGCCCATGCCCACTTCTTCACGGCGGCCAGATAGTGTGTGAGGAAAGACAACAGCCATTCTTGCAGCAGGAAGCGACTCGCCTCCAGACCGCGACTGGCCAAATCCCGAAATGTCTTCGAATTATGGCAATTGTCCATCTCCACCTTCTGCAGCAGAATGTAGATGATAACCGCGGGATTCGCCTGCTGGTAAATGTCCATCACAGCGGAGGACACCTTGTACTCCACGGTCGAACTACGCTTCAACCAGAACCGCGGGAAATACACCACCATGCGTCGCACTGGAACGAAGTCGTGTTCCGCCGTGGTCTTCATTGTCGTGTACTCCCACACCAGCTGGATTAGCGGGAAATCATCCGCGGTAATGGTGGAACCTGAGAATCAGGGAAACGGGGAAACGGGACCCGAAGGCGAGGCGTATTGGAAATCGAAGGGAATCACAGAACAGGCGTTGATGCATGGCACGTGAATAATACTGCTCGAGTTGCTGGAAAACTGCAAACCCTGAATTCCATTTGTCGGCATGATTTCGGACACTCCTTGCGATGCAATCGCGGAAATCATGACGCCACCGCTGGACCGAATCCGGAAGGAACACTATTCCTGAGATGGCAGGAAAACAGGCACGTCGTAACCCACTTCACCGCCCAGAAACGACAAACACGCCTGCTTGCAGCGCGCTTTGCTCTCCTCGTCCTCCAAATCCAGACAGATGAAACTGCCGTTCGTTTTGGAGCACAGTTGCTGCAAGAAAACGGGGTTGATTCGGTTGGGCGGAGCATCGAAGTGTGCGCCGTCTGTCGTGTTGTTGACGACCGTCATAGATAGATTCGCAGCCTGAAGACGCGCAGCGATTCGATCGTACTCCTCATTGATGGAACGGATTCGGTTGTTCGCGTCTTGTTCGTTGGTGGGCGGGAACGCTGTCTGTAACACCACACCGTTGAACACACCCGTGTCGTTGGCTGGATTGATGGCCGGATTGCTGCTGTTGCAACATACGGCGCAGATCACGCGGCCGCCAATAATCCGGCCGTTTTTGTACATGTGTTGGAGATAATCAGTGACGAGATTCATTGTTTCGGCGAAGCAGCTAGAGTGTGAGCGAAGGACTGTTGCTACAATTCGCCCCGGAGCTGGCGCAGTTGAGAGATGGCGTTGATGGCGTGTTGGCGATGGACGGCAAGATTCGATGCAATCTCCTCATAGCTCATGATGGAACTGAGGGGGATGGCGGAGGCGGAGGGAGAGGCGGAATCGTTGAGATCGAGGTAAGAGGAGGAGAGGCGAGTATACTGCGGTGAGAGGGAGATGTGATCATTACCAGGACTTTTGCCATGGAGTGCTTTATGTTGTACAGACCGAGTCTGTCGCTGGATGTGAAGAGTACTAGGGGTGAGAAACAGGAAAAAGGAAAACGAAGATCGACACGCTCGCTGTAATTCTCGATCAGCTCCTTCAGAACGGATTTGATGTACTCCAAGAAGGATGCATATCCAGTGCAATCGACGATGAGAACCAATACCTCTCTAGCGCTGTCCTTGTAGAGGGGTTGGTGTCTAAATGGAATGAGTGACAAAGGACAGTACGGCATTCGAGAAACCGGAATGTCCATGGAGTACGTGGAATACAAGCACTCTTCACAGCGACTCCGACTAATGCTCGTGGCGTATCGATTATCCAATAGGGATTTGTCAAGTTTATTCTTGTACAGACACAACGGGCACTGCCATCCCTTGGAATCCCACAGGCAATACATGTTCAAATAACCAAAGCACTTTTGGCAGCGCGGAATATCCAGTTGGGTTATCGATGGCTCCTAGATCTCATTCCGATAGCATAGTCCCACATATACAGGCACATAAGGATTCAACGGCTGAATTGCCACGCCCCAGGGGATCGAGCTGCGATCCTTCGTTCGAGCTACACGATGAAAGGAAGAAAGGGTGCTTACAGTCCTGTGGAAACACATCAGAGGTGAATAGCATGCACGACTCTTCCTTTTGCTGTTGCATTCTCCAACGTGCTGTCTGTGCGCTTGTGTGAAGGGAACTCTTTCACGCAGTCATCCCCTTCGATCCCACAAATTTGAATCGTTGTCTCCTCGGATGCATTTTCACTTATTCACTCCCCAAAAATAGCCATACGTACGTACAATCCATAGCCAGCGTATCATCGCTTCACTCTTGCAATGACGCTAAGCAGTCTATTCTCTCCCTTAGTTACCTAAATCCAATTTCCCGAACCCACTTCTATCGTTTCTCATTCGCATTACCCGCTTTGGCTTCTCCATGTCTTCATCCTTTTTTTCCTTTCAGCATGCCGTTTATTTCATTTGATAGTGCTCTCGCCGAGCTTCAATCCATGTTTCCTAATTACGACAAAGAGTATCTTATCAGCATCATTCGTCAATTCAGTTCCTTTTTGCTTATTCGTTGACCCGTAGATGGAAACATGGAGGTTATTGTGTCCGTTCTGCTAGAAGGAGAGTCAGGCAGTTACGAATCGTTGTTTTTCTTTCTCAAGCTGTTACATGCAGAAATCCATCTACTCTCTCTTCTTCTACACAGCGCGAAATCGAGAACATTGAAAACACATACGGCTTGAATCTTCACCAGGCGTGGAGAATAAACTTGCCTAGCGATTTGCTTGTCGTATGGATCATCGATTACAAGTCAAATCTAGTTTGAACACCCGCAGCTTCCTTCGGATGAGGAACTGGCGAGAGTTGCTCTTTTCGTATTGTCTTCATCCTAGCAATTGCAAAACGAATTCGATGAGCAGGCAACGCAGCGGCTACTGAATACGGGTAAAGAGTGTGTTCTTCGAGTTCATTAACAGCTCTCAACGACGCTCCTCCTTCCTACCGTAATGCCAATTCTATGTACTCTATGTATGCTGGAGGAGAGAACCAGAGGAGCAATGAGTCTTCCTTCGGTGAAATGATGGCCCAGAAGACCAAGGCTCTCAAGAACAAATTCAAGAACTTCTGGTATGAGAGGAAGGGGTACAAGCGGGTGAATGTGAGTGAAGAGTCCAATGCATCCAATGAGCAGAGTGGTGGTGAGATGTGATTGCTTTCGTTCACGGATAGAAGTGGAGATGAATGGCATGTGATATGTGAGTATCGAGTCGTTGTGTTTGTTTCTATCAATTGTGTTTCCCAGCCGCTGCGAAACGGGAAAAACCGCGGAATCACTCATGATCGAAGAAGTCAGTTCTGAGTGTACAGTGCTCCATTTTTGCGGAAACGGTGCAATTCTGAAAGAGCAGGATGTTCTCCTTTCTACGAACGGCGATGGATTACATCCAGTCGGCCAGTGGGTTGAAGGTGAAGCCACGCAGTGCTGAGGTTGTGGAGGAGGAGGAAAGCGAGGAATTCATGAAGAGAGTCGCTTCTTCACGGAAGAGTGAATTGTCAGTGTGGCTTTTGACTTGTAGTGCACTCGCCTGTAGCACGTATCCCAAATACTCCCCTGGGTAATGCTTTGCAGTCCTACAAGCAGTCTCTGATTACGGCTCGTTCCTTCAGCGTGGACAAGATGTCTACTGCGCTGCTGGAGGAAGACTTCGTGTATGCCTTGTCGACCTATTGTACACAGTCGCCTCATGTCGTTTTCCGTAATGAGTAGGTTTACGCTCCAAAACGGTATGGAGGTTCTCATTCGGCCCATTTTACCGTGTGATATTGTAAGAATGCGAGAAAGTGGACGTTGTTTCCCCTTCCCTGATGCGTAGTCCTCTCCAACGGGGAAATCAGTCAAATGTCGTTGTCGCTGCGTTTCAACACGGTGACGACGGGTGTTAAGGAGCACATGCTGAAGTACTTTACCAATGTGGATTACGATTCCCATTTCGCAGTGAGCGCATTGGTGAAGGACAAGGGAGTGTGGAAGGGAGTGGCCACGGCACGCATCATTGAAGATGCCGACATGGAGGGTTTGGCGGAGTGGGCAGCGATCGTGCTGGACGACTACCATGGGATGGGCATCGGCTCGAGTTTGCTGTACTACATTTCTCAGGTGGATGTGATGTGGAGGAGTGATTTGCAGATGGCTTCTCATTTCTGTCTTCGACAGCTATGCGCGATCGTGCACAGCGACAACTATCCAGTGCTGCACTGGATGAAGAAACTGAACAGTACTCAGGAGCTGATGCATGATTGGTTTGCTTTCAGTAGTATAAATGATGGATAGCCGCTATTGGGTTTTCAATGTCCCGATTGCCGATTCCTGGATTCTGAACGATGAGGTTCGACTGAGAATTGTGAATGCTGCTTCTGGCAAGGGCTTCATTGAGGAGGAATGCATGAACGAGGTAAGAAAGAGTGTTCAAAGTGAGTGAGGGGAGACAAATTGATGATTAGGTTTGAATTCAGCGCAGTATCTGTACGATGGCGAAGAGGACCCGAGGAAGGTGGGGCTGAAGCGAGATTGCAAGGAGCGTCGTGCTCCTGTTGTATCCTTTGTGTCTTCGTTTGAAGACGATATTGACTTGTTCTTGTGCGTTTGTTGAAGAAACAGAGAACTAATTTGACGTATACAGATTGTGATAATAGGTGATGGCATCCTGGAACATTTCTTCCATCTTCTTGGCCGAATTGTGAATCTGGAAACCCTTCGCGTACTCCACGTACCTCTTGCTCATCTCGTTCTTCTCCTCGGGATGGTCCAGCCAGTAGTCCATCTTGGCCGCAAGGCAAGACGGCTTTCCATGATCAAACAGACACTTGTCGTTCAACGCAAACATCTTCGTTGCAGATTTGGGGTGGTTCGAGATGACGGGAACAATACCACACGAAAACGCTTCAATACACGCAATCGCCTCAATCTCGGCATCCGCAGGGTGGACATAGAGATCCGCCATGTTGATAATGCGCACCAGCTCCTCCGGAGTGTAAATGCCCCAGATCACGTGGACTCCCAGTTTCGCCGCCAATTCGCGATGCTTGCGCTCCATCACGCCCTTTCCAGCGAGGATCAGCACAATGTCCTTTGCGTACTTGGACTCCGCACAGGCGCGGATAGCCACGTCGTGGCGCTTCTCGCGCGAGTAGCGTCCGATGGACAGGATGATCTTCTTGTTCGCGTACTCCGGGAGACGCTCCACCTTCGTGGGAACGAAGATCGGGTGCACGCCGTTCGAGATCACGCGCAGATCCTGCTCCTTGTATCCCGTTCGGCGGAGTTCGGAGGCAATGAACTCCGTGGGGCAGTGGATGAAGTGCGCCTTCTTGTAGAAGCGACGGTAGAACATGTGGTAGATGTAATCCTTCACGCCGCACACGTGCTCCATGTGGATGGTGTACACGATGTTCTCCGGCTGCGTGTGGAAGGCGGTGGTGAAGGGAATCTTCATATCGAGAGCCACCTTCAATGCCCCAATGGCAATGCCCAAGGGGAATATAAAATGAACAACGTCGGCCCCTGTGAACGCCTGCCGAACAATATCCTCCTTTCCGTAGCCAAACACCATTCCCTGAGAAGTGATGATCTTCTCGGCCCAACGCAGTCCGAACTTCGCCTTCCACACCGGACAGTTATACTTGTACGGCTCCTCCTTTCCCGTCGAGAGTACACGCACTTCATGTCCGAGGAGGCGTAGTTGCTCCACGAAACGTCTCATCGACACGGTCGTTCCGTTGTTGTTATCGTCGTACTGGTCGAATACAAAAACGATAATCATAGCAAGAGGAAAGTGCTCCTTTTGACGGGAGTTTCATTTGAAGGGAAACGGGCAATTCATAATCGATTGCACTGCGGAAAGGAGAGAATGGTAGGAGTGATTGCATAGTGCTTTTCGGGGGAAACACAGGTCGATGGAATCGATGCGTCATTTGACTGCATTTCATTGGCTTCAGATTGCATTTCACACTCCAATCCACTCGTAACAGTAGGAATACACAAAAGCGTGTAGAACTGTGAAATCGCCCCTATTTTTGTCACATCGCGCATCGGAATAGAATCGAGAAGGACTCTATCGTAGTCATGTCGGATTTCAATGTCGATGACGTTCTTGAGAGGGTGCGTTCGATCCATTCTAATTACGCGAAGATTAAGGACTGTGGCAGACTGACCGAAGCGGAGATACAAATGGCGTGTGAAAAGGCGAAGGAATTGTTTCTGAAGGAGAGCAACATTCTACAGATGCAGGCTCCCATCACCGTGCCTCCTTCTCACTCCATTGACGACTAGATATGCGGAGATATCCACGGGCAGTTCTATGACCTGAAGAAATTGTTCGAAGTCGGCCATGATTGCCCAGAGACGAATTACCTGTTTTTGGGAGATTTTGTTGACAGGGGTTACTTTAGTTTAGAAACTGTGTTGTATGTGATCCTTCTGAAGCTGCGATATCCCGACAGAATCCACATTATCCGTGGGAACCACGAGAGTCGTCAGATTACGCAGGTGTATGGCTTTTATGAGGAGTGTCTTCGCAAATACCAGTCCTCCGTCGTCTGGGGCTATCTCACCGATCTGTTTGACTACATTCCGATCGGCGCCCTTATCGGCAACTCCATCCTCTGCTTGCACGGTGGGCTCTCGCCGCTCATCTCCTCCCTCAGTCAAGTTCTCCTTTTCACCTCCATTCACCCGAAGATCTCGTCGCTCAATCGCTTCCAAGAAGTGCCTCACGAAGGCGCCATGTGCGACTTGCTGTGGAGCGACCCGGAGGAGCGTCCCGGTTGGGAGGGCTGGAATGAGTCGCCACGCGGCGCGGGCTGCCTGTTCGGAATGGATCAGGTGTTGAAGGTGATGGAGAGAAGAGGAGGTGAGGGGTAGTTTAACGCGGCGAACAACCTTCGCTGCATTGTGCGCGCACATCAGCTGGCGATGGAAGGCTACAAGAGGATGTTCGATGACAATCTGATCACGGTGTGGTCGGCTCCGAACTACTGCTATCGTTGTGGAAACAAGGCGTCCATCATGCAAGTGAACGAGAATGGCGACTATGAGTTTTTGGTGATTCTTGTCCTTTTCGCTGATGAGTAGGTGTTCATGGCGGCTGAGGCCTCAAAGCGCAAGCTGCCAGAGAAGATCGACCCTCCCGAGTATTTCCTGTAGTGTCGAGTGTTCTGCGAGTAATTCTTGTAATCTCGTGTGTTTGTTGGAAGCAAAGTGTTTTGCGACTCTTCTTCTCATCTGTTTGATGAAAACAGAGTGTCCTGAGCTTCATTCTCATAGTCACACGTATTTGATGAAAACACAGTGCTAAAGGGATCAAGCATACGTGCTTAAACGACGACTGCGAGTCATGTTCTCGCGGAATGGCTCGTTCACATCAATCACCACATTCTCAGGGTTCTATACTTCACACCACAACAAAACACCAACGGTGATCCAGGGGTGGCGGAGACACTCCTCGGCAGAGGGCCGCTTCTCCGGGTCGGTCTGCAACAACCACCGGACAAAGTCCTTGGCTACAAGTGACAGAGAAGAACAGTAACGACCCGGCTCCGAGATGTGCTCCCAGTACGGCCGCTCCAGCAACAGGCCCTCTGGACGGAAACAGGCGCCGGAAGGGCCGCAGTAGGGGTTGTAGCCGCAGAGACTAGAAATGAGACGGCGATTAGGCGAAAACAGAATGAATGTGACTACGCCCACGCTAAAGATATCCACTTTATAGTCGTATCCTTTTCGTCGATACACCTCGGGAGCTACGGGACAATTGCCGATGGACACAAACCCGTGTAGTAATCGGAGCCCACCATAGAAAAGGTTCTCGGCCGCGGGCTGCTCACTTCCTCCGGCTCCGCGTCGCCTTCGATCAGCTTGCTGAGACCAAAATCGCTGAGCTTGATGTACGTGTCCTATCCGTGAAGAAAAGCAGGTGAGTGCACGTTGGAGGGATCGGGAAGCAAAATGTTTTCGGGCTTGATGTCGCGATGGATCTGCGAATGAGACTGCGGAGGAAACGCCACGATGTGCTTGGAGTGCAAATACGCCACGGCTTCCAGCACTTGTTTGATGATGCAGCTGGCGTCCACCTCGGTGTACACGCTCTTTTCCATAATGCGCTGGAGCAATTCGCCGCCATAGGCTCTAGAATGAATAGAAAGACTAATGCAAACCTCTCGATGGTGACGATGATCTCCTGGTCACTCTCGTAAATGTCGTAGTACTGGATGATGTTCTTATGCCGGATCGAAGTCAGCACATCGGGGTCGAGCACGAGTATACCACAGGGATTGCAATAATCCTTGGTGATCACCTTGGCACACACATTCTCCCCAGTGAGCCGGTCGATTATGGATATTATCCTTGCATAGGGCGTTCTACACATGATCGGGAGTGGAACAAGTGCGAACCGGGCGATTTCCTTGTCAAGGGTATACCGATCAAGAAAGTCGGAGAAGGGCTTAAATCGGCTGGGTGGAGAATGTTGCCGGTCCTCTGCAGAACCGCATGTATTCTCCGGATTCGTCAAAACTACGCAGATGACAGAACAACTGATTCGAATCACCAAAGGGAACTAGAAGATCTGGCATCCACTATTCTGACGTTTGCACTTCGCACAGGAGAAGGTTTTCCGCACCCCAATCCAGTCAATCGAAAGATAAGATAGATACTCCGATTTGTGGTTACGCACCCCTAAAAACCCGATCACCACACATTCTTGTTTTCAATTCGCCTGTGAATGTGTTGTGATGCTGAGACATCATTGAAAGGGGAAGGAAGCAATACGTTGTGAATCTCCCCAGTGCGAGAAAAGGTGTTCATGTAATTGTACGATGTATCAACAACTCACACAGCATGTTGCTTCCGTAATCGACGCATTGTTCGACGCAAACGGGAGAGAAACGGGGATTCCACACTTTTGGCGGGGTGTCTGATTAACGTATTTCCTGCTGTTTCGGTCTCATTCGCCCTCTTCTGGTGGCAACAATGGTGCGCTCCTTTCAAATCCTACTATTGCATAGTTCTCGCTCATATCTGGATTCTGCAAGTGGTATAATAGCAAGAGAGAGGTGTTTCTCCTCATTGTCGGTCTTGATAATGCTGGCAAGACTGTAGGACTCGCGAGTGGCGCTCAGACATAGACGTTTCTTGAACAAATGAAAGGAGTGTTCTCCAAGATGCCCGTAAAATCGTTGGATCGGATTCCCCCCACAGTTGGTTTGAATGGTATGCTGTTTCCTTGTGAATTCAGGGACTAGTGGCGACAATCGAGATTGAGGACGTGCGGGTCGTTATTTGGGATGTGGGTGGTCATGTGGCTCTTCCAAAATTGGTTTCACGAGTAGAAATCGATGAGATCGATGTGGAGCAAGTACTACCGCGATTGTCATGGAGTGATATTCCTAATCGACAGCAGTGACCCGGACCGGTTTAAGGAAGTGAAGGATGAGCTGAGTCGCGCTTCTCTTTCTTCCTGACCTGTAGGCGATCTCGCCTCAAATCCCGATTTGGAGGATCTCCCTATACTAATTTGTGCAAACAAGCAGGATCTGGCTGTTGCTATTCTGGTCGCTGCTGATTTGTAGGAGGCGGTGGAGCCCGAAGTGATCCGGAACATCCTGAGCAATGTCATTTCAGAACACAAGCATAAACACGCGTTCCGCTTCCAGGGAACCTCCGCCTTGACATGGTGGGCGATGAGGGGGAGTGTGACGCATAGCGAGGGCATCCGAACAGGCGTGACGTGGATCGTTGGGCGCGCAGAGCAGACCAATCGCGCAAAGTCCTCTCCTTCTCATTAGTTTTGTAGTCGGCGTTGTGTTTGTTCCATCCAGTGCGTGTTCAGTGATGTGGATCATCAAGAAGTCGTCAGTATCTGTGTTCCAAGCTAAAACGAGAAGAGAAACACTTGCTTCACATACAGAAGACTTACGGGTATGGAGAAAAGTGATATTAGAGAATATAGAGGGCCACTATTCAGAAACACAATTCATTAATCCATTTGTGCTTTTTTCATCAGTCAGCGATGACGATCCATCCAGAAGAAGGGATTCACTGGCCCACTATGATAACCGCTGTGGTTGCCATTACGGCCATCTCCATCTATCAGCAGCTGATCATGCCGAACATGCCCTTTTTGATCCGTTCCTACTTTCCTGATGTTACCCTCC
>QWCN01005942.1_pt1 | contig 11610 bp, 10 predicted proteins | sample 1972711 | NCBI WGS metagenome assembly QWCN01 (sample SAMN09866707, study PRJNA288562) | Human gut metagenome isolate term1_stool, whole genome shotgun sequencing... | isolation source: gut | host: Homo sapiens | place: USA: California | reverse complement strand
CAGAACTCCACCTCGTACTCCAGACGGCCGTCGTCGTAATCCCGCTCCACCCGGACAGAGGCGGCGTCCCCGGCGGCCACGCCGGCGGCGCTGAAAGCGGCGGACTTGGCGGCATCGGAGCCGATGTCGGTGTTGGCGGCAGCCTGGTGGGTCTTGGTGTCGTACCCGATGACCTCGCCGGTGGTACCGTTGATGGTGTAATCGTACTCCGTGGAGCCCTTCCTCCGCGTGGCTTCTGCATCGGCGGATGGAGCGGTGAGCACCAGCGTGGAGGGCTCTATCCAGTGGTGTGAAGACGCGCTCGGTGTGTTCGCCTGCTCGCTGGACACGCCGGAGGGCCGCGTCCCTGCCTTCTTCTCCGCGTGTGATGAGAACAGCGCCAGCGCGTGGAGAGCGCTGCAAGCCCATTCTACCGTCTCTGCTGCCGCACCGTCCGAGGAGACGCTGCTCGTGCCGGCGCACAGCACACGCCGTTCGTCCCTGCCGGCACATCCGTCGCTGCCAGCGCTGCACAGCGCGGAGTCGTACAACCAACGCATCGTGTCGCTGAGCATCCCCGAGTGCGCGGCGATCGAGTTCTGCTGCGACGCGGAGGCGGAGCTGCCGTTCAGCGTGCACTCGCCGGATGGCGCGTACCGCTACGACGTGCTGGTGAGCGTCACCAACAAGGAGGGCATTCGCTGCATCACCGTCTCGTCGCTGCTGGCGGTGCGCAACTTCGCCTGCTTCCCGCTCCTCTGCCGCTTCGTGGAGGACGTGCCGCGCGAGGGCTGTCAGGTGGACGTGAAGCAGACGCAGAAGAAGCAGGTCAACTTGGAGGACGACACCAACAACGTGTTCGGCGTCGCCGTGGGCAGCAACAACGCGGCCTTCGACACTAAGACGCCGGGCGTGGCCATTCGACGGTTCGCAGACAGCGCAGAAGGCTTCACAGAATTGAAACAGAATGGAGTGATGTACGACCCTGCTCCGTGGAGGATGAAGGGCCGACTCGAAATCAGGGGACCCCAACCCGATGCGCTGGTGTGCTCCTTTAGCGAGCGCGACATCACCTCGCTGAACCTGCGGCGCGCGTGCGTGAACGTGGGCAGTGCGGAGCACCCGCAGTACTGCCTGCTGCGCGTGAAGCACTACGTCGTGCGGAGCGAGCACCTGGAGAGCATCGCGCACGCGCAGGAGGGGAAGAAGACGAGCGACGTGCTGGCGCAGCTGGAGCGCGAGACGGTGGAGGACGTGTTCGGCGCGTACGAGCAGCAGCGCAGCGTGTTCTCGATCGAGTGCGTGCCGGTGCTGGTGCTGCGCAATCTGCTGCCCATGCCGCTCGAGTACCGCGTGCTGCGGCGCGACGGCGAGCTGCGCGGCGTGGAGGCGGGCGAGCTGGCGGCGGGAGAGGCGCGCGAGCTGGTTGCAGTGAACGGCGGGCAGAAGGAGCGCTTCTTCATCGCGGTGCGGCCGCTGAACCAGCAGTTCGTCTGGAACAACGAGGTGATCCCGATCGAGCCGGCGTGCTCGGGGAGCTACAAGCTGAGCGACATGGAGAACAGCGGGACGGCGCTGGAGTACGAGTACGCCTTCGCGGAGCGGAACCAACTGGAGCTGTCGGTGTCCAGCCCGTACTGGGTGCTGAATCGCAGCGCGGACGACCTGCTGATCACCGACGCTGAGAAACGTGTCAGTCAATTCGTTCCCGGAAACACCATCGTGTTCGGCGAGGCGGAGGACGAGAGGACGCTGAAGCCGGCGATCTTCGGTGTGGCGCGCGAGAAGAAGACGGTGATCGCGCTGAAGAAGAAGACGTCCAACTGGAGCACGCTGACGACGCTGGTGAAGGACCAGGCGGTGCAGGTGGTGCTGCCCGCGTCGCCGCCGTTCGACCCGAAGCAGGCGTACTACGCGGTGACGACGAAGCAGATGAGCGCGCCGTTCGCGAAGACGCGGCTGATCACGATCTACCCGCTGTTCGTGTTCCGCAACCAGAGCGACGCAGACGTGGAGGTGGACGACGGGCAGTCCTCGTTCGCCCTGCCCGCGAACAGCATCCGGGAGGTGAACGCCTTCTCCGCCTCCTCGAAGGGTGTCGTGTTCTCGCTGACGCGCGACGGCCGGACGCTGCACTCGCCGCTGCTGAGCGTGAGGGACTCGGCGCAGTACGATTTCGTGATGAACGAGGACTTCGACGCGCCGCAGCCCGCCTTCTTCCGCCTGGATCTGGGCGTGGAGGACAGCCAGCGCGTGCTGACCTTCTCTGCCATCGAGCCGCGCAAGGCATCCTACTGCCTGAGCAACCGCTCCTGTCTCACCTCGCTGCGCGTGCTGCAGGTGGGCTGCGACTGGGAGCGGTCGGTGGTGGTGCCGCCGCTGTCCTCGGCGATGTTCGCGCTGCCGAATCCGTGCGGCCCCAAGGAGGTGCTTCTGTTCGTGGAGAACGTGCTGCAGAAGTCGGAGCAGCGCTTCGCCGTGTGTATGATGGTGAACCTGGAGGGCAGGGGGAAGACGGGTGTGGTCCGCCGCGAGGACCTGGCGGAGGCGGTGGAGGTGGTGATGGAGAACGAGAACGCCACGCGCATCCTGGTGCTGCGCGCAGAGGAGAAGCAGGAGGGCTGGCTGGTGAAGAAGGGCTACGAGCACAAGCAGATCCTGCTGGAGGAGGCGCTGAACCGCCTGCGGTTCGAGTACGCCTCCGCGACGAAGGAGGCGACGACCTTCACGGCGGCGTTCGACGACTTCGAGAAGCACGCGCTGTCCACGGCGCAGCTGGCGCCCTCCTCCAACGTGCAGCCGGCGGTAATGGCGGGCAAGGGCGCGCAGGAGACGCTGGACCTGATGCTGAACGACCACTACTTCTGGGTGAAGGCGGAGCTGGTGTCGGTGCGGAACCTGCAGCGGCGGCCGTGCGGTGTGCAGCTGCGCGTGAGCAACAACGAGATGATGGCGGAGACGGAGTTGAAGAAGGGCGCGCACGTGCACTTCGGGAAGGAGATGGTCTTCCGCGGCGGGCAACCCGCGCTGTTCGTGCAGGTGGCGGTGGTGTTCGAGCGGGCGCGTCTGGAGCTGCGCGCGGAGATCAACCTGGAGGAGTTCGCCGAGTTCAATCGCGTGCAGCGCGTGTGTCTGCCGCTGACGCCTGCGGGCTACGACGAGGCGTCGCGCGCGCTGTGCAGCGGGGGCTGCGTGGTGGCGTACATCGTGCACTGCAAGAACAACCGGGTGACCGACGCGCAGAAGGAGTACCTGCCCTCGCTGCTCTTCCGGCAGTTCTGCTGCAGCAGCCAGCTCCAGGTGCTGACCGCCGCCCGCACCGCCGTCGCCTACGAGGCGGCTCACGCAGGTCGCGCGTTGCAGGGCTTGCAGGGCTTGCAGGGTCTGGACGAGGCGGTGCTGAGGGTGGGTGATTTGTCTGACGATTTGCTGGGTGCCAGCAACATTCACCTTCAGCAGGCGCTGCACTCACCGTCACAGCAGTCACAAGCATCACAGGAGGAGACGGCGGAGGAGGAGGCGTTCGAGCGGTCGCAGCACTTCGCGGTGGAGCTGGAGGAGGTGGCGAACCTCAACACGACGGCCGCCTCTCTCTTCGCCGCCGTGGAGTGCGACGGACAGCGCTACGCCTTCGGCGAGGCCGCAAAGATCACGCCGCCACCATCCTACGCGCCGGACCCCGTGGTGTTCGTGCTGAAGTCGATGAAGTCGGGCTGCGCGTTCAGCCTGCAGGAGGACGGTCGCTTCATCGTGACGAAGGTGGTGAAGGACTCGGAAGCGGACCGCTCCGGCGTGTGCGTGGGCATGGTGCTGTGGAGCATCAATGAGGCACTGGTCAGTGGAGACACCAACATCAAGGAGCGACTCAGTCTGATGAAACGCCCGGTGAAACTGTCACTGCTGCCGCCGTTCCGGCCGGCGAACCAGCACTTTGTAAGCGCCGTGTGGAAATCGCGGGTTGTTTTGCCGAAGGGCGTTACGCTGGGGAAGACGACGGTGTCGCTGGTGATCCGCGACGCGGCGGACGCGGTGGTGTTCGAGAAGGAGCTGAAGGTTCGTCGCTTCCACGCGTTCGAGGGCTTCGAGGGCAAGGCGAACGCGCTGACGAGCTGTCACGTGAGGACCGCGTGGACGCCGGAGGAGAAGGAGGCGGTGGTGGACACGCAGGTGAGCGTGACGCTGCCGGGTTTGGCTGTCAGCCTCCTGAACGCCCAGCCGGTGGAGGTGCTGGCGGCGTACCTGACGGACCTGCGCGTGACTTGGGCGTGCGACTCGCGCAAGAAGCAGAGCGCGAAGGTGACACTGCAGCGCGTGCAGATCGACAACCAACTGCTCAACGCGCTGAGTCCCGTGCTGTTGGGCGTCACGGACACGACCCGCCCCTTCCTGGACATTTCCGCGGTTCTTCTGCACCACCCGTTCGTGCCGTACTTCGCGTCGTGCGATGTGCGGGTCAGTCCGCTGTTCCTGGCGATGGACAACCGGCTGCTGGTGGCGCTGATCCAGGTCGTGGGCAGCATTCCCTTCCATCTCCTCTCCAGCGGCAAAATCTACCAGATTCTCGCCATTCCCGAATTCCGCCCGAATTCCGCCATCGTGCTGCATAGTGCGCCGTCGCCGAAGCTGTTCGTGGACCACCTCCGCATCAGCGATTTGAGCCTCACACTCAGCAACAAGATCGATCCTGCCACGACGGTCACGGGCGTGTTCTTGCCGCCGTCCTCTTTCTTCCTGCCGCTGCAAACGGTGCTGGACACGCTGTGCGGGCTAGTGGCGAACATCGACGAGACGAAGATCCAGCTGGACGGCTACGCCCTGACGCGCTTCTTCGGGCACCAGAGCGATTTGGTGAGCGGGCTGATGAAGCACTTCGTGCCGCAGGCGACGCGGCAGGTGCTGAAGGTGCTGGGTAGTGTGAACCTGCTGGGCAACCCGGTGGGCCTGATCGACGACGTGAAGACGGGCATCAAGGCGTTCGCGGCAGACCCGGCGGAGGCGGAGGGCGGCAAAGTGCTGATTCAGAGCACGACGAAAGGCGTGCTGAACACGGTGGCGAAGGTGACGGGCACGCTGAGCGACGGCGTGGCGGCGCTGTCCTTCAACAAGCACTACAAGGAGCAGCGCATCCTTGGCCGCAAGGGTTTTATTCACGGACTGGCGTCGGGCATGACGGGCGTGGTGATGGACCCGGTTCGCGGCGCGAAGAAGGGCGTGAAGGGGCTGCTGGAGGGCGTGGGCACGGGCTTGGTGGGCGTGGTGACGAAGCCCGTGTCGGGGCTGCTGGACGACGCGACGAAGCTGATGGAGACGGCGAAGAATTCGATCGTGCAGCAGAAGGTGGTGACGCGCGTGCGGCTGCCGCTGTGCGTGCTGTGCGACCACGTGCTGCGCGGATTCGACGAGAAGCTGGCGTTCGGGCAGGAGCTGTACTTCACGGCGACCACACGGTACCGCGTGGACAGCCAGCCGGGCGAGCAGTACATCGTGCACTGCTGCGTGGACCAGAGCACGCACTACTTCGTGCTGACGCAGTATCACTGCATGCTGCTCTCGCCGACGGCGGACCTGCTCTGGTTCCTGCCGGTGCGCGGGCTGGCGATCGAGGTCGACGACGAGGAGATGCGCCTGATCGCACGGGGCGAGTCGAAGCTGGTGCTGTTCGCGGACAAGGACGTGTGCTCGCGCCTGTACGGAATTCTGCTGAACCTACCCGGGTGGTCCGCTAAGGAGATCGTGCAGTGCTGTTCGGGTTTCTATGGGTTCGTCCGCCACAAGGGTAAGCGTCATAGGAGTGAGTGAAGGATAGACGAGGAGGAGGAGGTGAACGTGGCGTACTCGACGCCGGCCGTTGACTTCCGCGCATTGAACGTGATGTCGGTGTGCATGATCTCCGTGGACGTGCAGTACGAGCGCAAGAAAGCGGGAAGCTACGACGTGAAGGCGAACAGCTTCCAGGAGTTCTGTCTGGAGGTGGTGGGCGGCGTGGAGGGTGCGGCGATGGCCAGCTGGCGTGTGTACCGCCGGTACAGCGAGATGCGGTGATGGAGGCGATGTGGCGTGAGACGTAGGAAGTACTACCAGTCGATCGAGAAGAAGCTGCCGAAGGAGCTGAAGGCGGTGAAGTTCCCCGGAAAGAAGATGCAGATTCTCGGATCGCATCTGAACTCGAAGGCGCTGAAGGAGCGTGAAATCCAGATGGCGAACTTCGTGGACAGCTGCATGAGCAAGGAAGAGGTGATGCGCCTCCCCGAGACGCATGCCTTCCTGACTCGCGATCCTGTAAATGTGAAATATGAGGTTTGATTCTGTTTCGTTGGAAGAAACACGAGAGTGGTTGAATTGGAGAAGAGACTCCAAATCCTTCAGGTTCTTCTTCAGCACCTCGATGTTCGACGCCACCACCTTCTCGTCGTTTCGCTCCCGTTCGCACACCTCCTTACTCGCTCTGGTGAGGAACATGGGATTGGCGAGATTCCTCCGAATGCCCTCCAGCTTCTTCTCCGACTGTGTGATCTTCTTCTCGATACCCCGCATGTTGTCCTGGATCTGCTTCATCACTCCCGATTTGCGATCTTCGGGAACGGGGAACAGAACCGAAATGCCAGGAATGCTGGACGGCATGTGAATCTGCGAGAATTGCGGCGTCGCGGTCAGAAGCTGAATATCGAGTCTGGAGAGACGATGCACCAGTTCGACCATTCCCGGAGACGGATTGGACGCACCGGAATTGACGAGGAGATAGCAAACACGCGATTCGTCCTTGTCCTTGCGCATGTCTCCGATGAGCTTCTGCAGCGAGCGAACGTCGTGCACCACGTTGATGTAACTCTGAGGGTGAATCGAGAATTCGGTCATTACCTCCACTTCGGATATGAGGGTGTTGTCAACGGAAGCTACACGGAGAGGATTCGATGCTGTGAAGTAGTTTTGGTGGAGGAGAGGAACGAAGGAGGGATTCAGAATGGAGTTGATCTCTTCCGTCTCGAAGGGCAAAAAGGGGTGCAGCTGTGAGATGCACGATAAAAGGACGAACTTCAAAACGGAGAGGACGTGCGTCTTCTCATCCACGCCCGATTCGCCCAACTTCAGTTGCGGTTTGCAGTACTCCACAAAGCTAGGCGTTACCGAACTGTTTAGGTATTTTACAAATCGCATACGGAGTTGAGGAGGTAGTTCACGGACGATTGGCATGCGCTCTCCACATCCAGCTTCTTCATGTCCTCCTCGATGCTGCGCGCAACACTTTCCGATTTGGACACGATGTACTGCTCCACTGCCGAAAGTTGGGCTGATTTCGGATCCATCGTGGGAATCACCTTCTTCATGTCCTGCTCGTAGTTTGCAAAGAACCGGAAGAGGTTCCACAGCTTGTTGCTCACGTAGCGGCCGTACTCCAGCTTGATCGGGTTAATCTTGATTCCCGCGGTCTTGTTCGCTTCACTAGGCGTCACTTCGCAACGAAACGCGCACTTGATGAGCGTCAGCCGCATCACGTCGTTCCCGTAGGCACGGATCCCTTTGGGATACAACTTCTTGAAACTCGCAATTGACACTTCCTTCTCCTTCTTGCTCAGTTCCTTGCGGCTCTGCACCGTGTCGATCAGGTGCTGCAAGGTCTGTCCGTGGATGATGTCCAGAGGGTCCAACACATTTCCCCGCGATTTCGACATCTTCTTCCCATTCGGGTCCAGGACCATCGAGTGCAGGGAAATGTCCTTGAACGGGAACGAGTGCGTCAGCGCCTCGGACAGCCACGCCATGCGGCACACCCAGAAGAACAGGATGTCCGAACCCGTCTCCATGACAGAAATCGGCGGTACTTTGGGTGCAGGCGGCGCGAGCAGCGGCAGAAGCCCCGAGGAGAACCAGGTGTCCAGCACGTCCTCGTCTTGCTCCAGCTTGAACGTCCCATTGTGATACCCCAACTTTTCGCAGGCGTAGTCCCTTGCTTCTTCCTTCGTGCGGGCGATCACCCACACGCCCTCCTTCGTCACGCAGTGCTGCGCCGAGACGGCGGGAACGGAGGTCGGGCTTCCCGCGGGAACGGAGGACACGACGTGGAAGGCGGGAATGCGGTGGCCCCACCAGAGCTGGCGCGACAGACACCAGTCCTTGGGGTGGTGGAGGTAGGTGGCCAGATTCTGCAGCGCGGTGGGCGGCACGGGCGGGTGGGCGGTGAGGTGGTTCAGGACGGTGGCGGAGACGTCAGCGGTGCGGAAGAACCACTGGCTGAGGAGCGTGGGCTCGAGCACGTCGCCGGTGCGCGAGCAGCAGGGAATGCGCATGGCGTGCTCGCGCTCGCCCAGCAGCCTAGGCATGAGGCAGTGACGGCAGGGGTACAGGCCCTTCGAGCGCAGCTCCTCCACCACATCCTGCCGCGCGGCGAAGCGCGTCATGCCGGCGAAGCGGCCGCAACGGTCGTTCATGTGCCCGTCAGGTGTGAGGATGACGCGGCCGGGCAGGTGGTGGCGGCAGCCGCACTCGAAGTCATCGAAGTCGTGCGAGGGCGTGACCTTGACAACGTTGGGGTGCTCGGACATCTCCACCAACTCGTCGTCCACTACGATGGGCAGCGTCTCGTAGGTCAGCGGGTTGACGGCGCGGCAGTCCTTGAACTGCTACGCGTGACGGCCGCGCGCTGCGAGCACCATGTGATAGGCGTCGGCGGAGTTAATGGCGATGGCCGTGTCGCCGAATAGCGTCTCAGGGCGTGTGGTGGAGATCTTCAGGTACTGGTCGCTGCAGCCCTCGCGGCCGGCGATGGGGTATTTGATGTCGTAGATGACGCCCACCTCCACCTCCTCGCCCGAGGGCAGCTTCATCTTCTGGCGCTTGGCGATGTCCTGCGGATGAGATTGCGAATGGGGGCGGACCTTCCAATCCACCTCAATGTCGCTGACGACGGACTGCAGGGTGGGGCAGAAGTGGAGCATCTTCTCCCCGCGGTAGATTACACCCTGCTTGAACAATTCGATGAAGGCGTTCGTTACGCCCACCTGTCTCTTGTTATCAAACGTGTAGTACTATGCATAAAGCGGGCGCATTGGAATGGACCTCCTCCTTCCAGTTCAGCAAGCCGCCCATGGATTGGAGCTGCTTCTTAATGTGGTCCTTGTTCTTTTGACTCCACTCCGCTAGCTAGACATTACGCCCAATGTAAAACAGTGCCATATCGGTGTACTGCTCTCTTCCGACAGCAAAGCGGCTTTCTCCATTTCGTTGGAGCTCCTTGTCGAACAGCGCTTGCGTTGCAATTCCGGCATGGTCCATCCCCGGAATCCAGTTCACATTGCGATCTTGCATTCGATGAAAGCGCACCATCGAATCCTAAAACTGAAATGGAGAGGATGTGCAAACTTCGATGGAAACTGTGAGGGCGTGACCCAAGTGGAGATGTCCCGTCACGTTGGGAGGAGGGAGAATCTACACGTCACTTTCGCTCTATAAAGTAATGCCATAGAAAACACATCCTTCGATTCAGGATGCGGGGTCAAGTTGACGCTATTCCTCCAGTACTGCGTCCATTTGGGCTCGATGGATTCTGCTTCGTAGAGAATGGGAATGGCTACACAATAACAGCAAGTCCGGGAAACATGCCTTTGATGGAGGATGTGCCCACGAAACGAAGGAATGTGCGGTGGTTTAGAGCAGCGACACGCTGGCATGAAGAAAATACCCTCCACATTCCAAACGCGGTGGTGAGGAGAAGAATGAGTGATGCCCTCAAGAATAGCGCGCGTGTCGCAACAAACAGAGCATGACAGTATGGTACATAAACGACCGTTACTTCACGGCAAGCTTCAGATCGAACTTCTCCGGTTTTTCAGAGAACGCTTCGAACGAATTCACTATCATCCTGAGCTCCTGAACTAACTGGGATAGGGTGGGGCGCGAAAGCAGCTTGATTGACTTGGGTACACAGTGATGCATGTTCTCCGTTGCTGAGAACAGGGCTTTCCTCTCAAAGAGAGAGTCGCCGATATTCAGCAAGTACAGCGTAGCATTCCGATCTTCATTCACAATGGCCTGGATGAGGGAGTTGAAGGACACCCTCTTCCACTGATAGTTCTGGTCCCGTCTTTTCTTCTCATGAGCGTCTCGAGCAGATAGAATGGGGATCTCGTCGCAAATGAGTTCAAAACTCCTCGGAAGGAGGATCCGCCCCGTATACTCAATCCAGCTCATTGATGCGTTTGAAATGATGTAGACGCCAGCCTGCGCGAGGCACATATGTAGAAGTGTCAGTACGGTTTCGTCCAAAGCCTGCAACAATGCCTTTTCCTCCTCGCTGCACTGCTTGACTACTTCCTCCACGCAGTCCAACAGCGATGATTCCCCGTCGGTTTCCCGCGCGTAGTTCTGCATCTTCATTTCCAAGAAGGAGGAGGGGCAAAGCGTATCATCCCAGTCAACGAGAGTGATTCTCTGGATGTTCGTATCGTCCATAATCATATAATAGATAGAGTAAAGGGAGAAGTGTGATAAACTGAGAGAAAACGGAAGAAACAGCGATGCGAGCGGTCGAATTATGGGGGTATGTGGGATAGAAAGGAGTTATCTCCAGAAAGCTCACGTTTGCTTGCGTGAAAAGGGTATATTAGATAATCGAAAGCAGTAGGTTCTGTTGTTCGCACAACTGAGTTGAAAAGTGTACTTATTCCCCACTTAGAAGCACGCCATGTCTTCGGTTCAGAGCGATATACCAAACGGGTAGGCCTCGCTGTCTTTCTGCGACTCACCTTTTAGAAACGCTTCCTTTTACGTTCCTCCCGATCTGGTGAAGGAACTAACTGCCTTCTACCAGAAGGTGAACCCTTCGAAAGTGGATACAGTTTCAATTGTGATGTGCATCGTAACGACTAGGTTCCGAGTGTAGTTGAGAAATACAAGAACAAGGAGGAAGAACTCTTCTACAAGTTGAAGAAGAAGTAGGGTTTACTATTCCGAGTTGAGAGTAGGTACAACCAGGATCCGTGGATGATTCCTGCGTCCTATACACCTCGCACTTCTTCCATTTTGCAAACCCCATCGGTGACCAGCAGTCTTCTGGGAAGTCCGACCGTGATGCAGTCCATGTCTCAACCCGCTCTCCCACTCATTCGTAGCAGCAGCCTTTCGGGTATGCTTCCCCTGGGTTCCTCGAATCACCATTCTGGAATGAGCCATCCTCAGGAAGGGAGCAATCGTGGATTGATCATCTCGGAGTTGGAGAAGGAGATGGAGGTCATGAAGGTTGGCGCCAGCTCCAGCGGTAACGCGTAGACCCGCGTCAACGAAACGCAGAAGGAGAACGACAGCCTCAAGAAGGAGATTGAGGAGAAGGACAAGGAGATTGAGGAGTTGAACGCGTCGATCGCGGACATGGCGATGGAGAGTGAGCAGAAGGACAGCGAGATCGCTTCGCTGAAGGCGAAGGAGGGCTCTGCCAGTGGAGAGGAGGTGGAGAGTTTGAAGAAGCAGTTGGAGGATGCTGAGAAGGAGAACGAGGAGCTGGCCATGTCCATGGCGGAGAAGGAGAACGAGCTGGAGAGTGTGAAGACGCAACTGGCTGAGCTGAAGAAGAAGGAGACTGAGGAGTTGAATGCGATGGAGAATGAGAAGAATGAGTTGGAGAAGAATGTTGAGGAGATG
>QWCN01005940.1_pt1 | contig 11616 bp, 22 predicted proteins | sample 1972711 | NCBI WGS metagenome assembly QWCN01 (sample SAMN09866707, study PRJNA288562) | Human gut metagenome isolate term1_stool, whole genome shotgun sequencing... | isolation source: gut | host: Homo sapiens | place: USA: California | reverse complement strand
CCTTGTGAGCCTTGCGAGCCTTGCGAGCCTTGCGACGCCTGCAGGTTGTGGAGACTGTGGGAGCTGTGGAGGGCGGAGGAGGAGAGGTGGCGGGCGTGGGAAGCGAGCACGTGCGAGGCGGATGCGGAGTGCGTGAGCGCGTGATCGCGGTGCCATACGCCGCGAATGGGCGTGAACAGCGAGCGAAGGCCCTGTCGCAGCGAGAAGGGAGCCGGTCGCGACGGCGCTGGATCCTCGTCGCGCGGCGTCGCGGGGTTGCTGCGGGAACGCGCGTCGCTGGTGTTGGCGACGATGACGTGATTGGCGAGGGACTCGTCGAGACAGCGCTGCTGCGCGGTCTGGTAATAGCTCAGCTTGGCCTGGCAGAGACTGCGAAGAAGCTCCTTTGCGCGCGAGAGATAGGCGAGAACGTCTTTGGGGATGATGAAGTTGGTACTGTGGAAGACGGCGATCAGACAGGCGAAGGTGATGAAGGGGTTGTAGCGCGGCAGCACGCGAATGGAGCTGAGGATGGGGTGGGAGTCGGAGGAGACGTTTTTGAGGCGGAAGCAAGAAGAGGGATAGAAATCGCCCAGGTTGAGGGACTGGTAATCGGTCTGGAAAAAGGCCTCTTCTTTCAGCGATCGGTTCTATGGGTGATGCGTGGGTGTGATGGGGACTTGGAAGCGACACTCCATAATCATAAGAGGAATCGTGACGGCGATGTAGGAGTAGCCCGGGACGCGGTTCCACACAATGTCGCCTTTGCTGATGGAGGAAATGTAGTGATGGTAGTAGTTGACGAACGCGATGTACACACTCCCGTTCTTCATCAGATAACGACACCACTCCGTCGACTATGCCTCAACCCCGTAACCAGCACCGACGTAAGAGTGTTTGTCGGCGTCAGAGATGAATTGATAGATGGGCGACCACAAGTACAGCGACGGGTTCAGCGTCTCAAACTGAAGCACATCCTGCATGGACGACAGCGCCGTCGTCGAGAAGGAGTGGGGAATCTATCGGTCAAAACCGGCCCGATTTCTGACATTCTCGTAGGTGGTGGTGGGTTGGAGCGAAGGGAAGTCCATCAGTTCGATATCCGACTCGTCCCCCAGCACCGAATCCTCGTCCTTCTCCGAGATTCCGTCGTGCATTGCCGCACCACGCGAGATTCCGTCGTGTAGTGTCACAACAGGCGTTCCATCATCGCGTGTGATGTCGTGCGCGATTCCGTCGTGCAAATCACCATCACGCCCGATTCCGTCGTGCAAATCACCATCATGGGAGATCCCGTCGTGCAAACCCCCATCATGGGAGATCCCGTCGTGCAAACCCCCATCACGCCCGATTCCGTCGTGCGGAAGAGCGACGCAGGCCACGCTGAGACGACGGTAGTTCTTGCGGCAACTCTCCGTGTTCTCATCGAACAGCACGGGGTTGGGCGAGAACTGCGGCGAGCTGGACAGTCGCACGTGGTGCGCCGGCAGGTGCAGCGAGGAGGTGAGTGAGAACGCGCCGCCCTCGTCGGTGGAGTCGACGGAGGGCGTGGAGGCTTCGGTGAAGGCGGCGGTGGTGCCGAAGAAGGACTCCGAGGAGCCTTTGGAGATGGAGGCGTGCTTGGGGAGGAGGGTGGAGGAGATGGAGTTCAACACACCGGAGAAGGACATGTCGGCGACCTTGCGCTGCACTAGGCGTAAGGGGGGAAGGAGGGAGCCACCCTTCACGGACTGGGTGGGGGAACGCATGTCGTCCTCTCGGCAGAGTTGGAAGTAGGAATCAAGGGTATCACAAGAAAAGACGCCGAACATGGAGACGGCAATCTCGCGCACGATCAGCTTGACGGATCTAGAGTGGAGGGAGAGAGAAGGAGCCACTTGTGGAACTGGGCGTTGTGAATGCCGCGGTAGACATTGATCTGCGATGTGATGTTGCACCACTCGGTGAAGCCCTCGCAAATGGCGTCGAGCGTTGGCTTTTGAAACTCGGCCTCGCGGATGAAGCTGACGGCAAAGGTGCAGCCGCAGAAGTTGCATTCTTCATTCGTGGCTATTCGCGACTTCATTTTCTGGAAACACAGATCGCGGCTCTTTGCGAGGAGGTCTCTGCAAGTAATAATTGCAAATACGACACTACCGGTACATCGTCGTGATGTGGCTGCCTCGCTTCGAAATCCCGATCGAATTCACGCCCTGGCACTTGCACAGGTACTCCATCTTGTATTCATGGCGGCAAATCGTGTAGATCAGAAGAGTGAAAATGGACACTTCAATATCTGCCGACAACGAGTGCGATTAGGGATACTCCTGACATCTAGCAAAAGGATATGTCCGGCTTCTCCAGAACACGAAGGTAGTACGCCCAAATGTCCAACAGCACTTGTTGAACGAATTTGAGGTCATCCTTGCTCTTGTATCTAATCGGTGAACAATTGCTAAAAAGGCGTGCATAAACACATCGATCTTCCACAAGTTTTCGTTGTTGTTGATGAGCTGCGCCTTCTTTCCCAACGAAAGCTTCGGGGAGTAAAAGTTCTTCAGAATAGGCTCGTATTCCCTCAGAAAAACGGTTGAGTGCTGGAAATCATCCCCCTTTTCCCTTCACTCACAATACTCGTATTCATTCTGTAGCAACAACGGAATGTTCGCCTACAGGAGCATACACAGCGTCTAGAAGCAGGGTGATTGCAAGATCCCGAATCGTGACAAATTTCCGGCCGATTTTCTTGTTCCATTGTTTTTCGTTTGCAACTTCTCTTCTCGTCCCCTCTTTCATCGCAAACAAAGCAGTGCGTGCTCCCAACAAAGAATCGAAACGGGCTGCTTCAGTGAAACAACCGTAGAAAAGGACAGATCCACCAGGATGATCGTGATGTTGTCGTAACTCCCCTTCTGCTGCGATATCCAGTACAGCATTTTGCACACCTCCTCCAGCGAGTACTTCTCCATCAGCTCGCTCACGATCCGCATGCACGCATGGGGGTTGATCACCTCCCACAATCCGTCCGTGGCTATCACGATAAACCGGTCGTCGCTCTTCAGCTTCAGAGACCTTTCCCTCATTTCCCTCCAACTCCCTCACGTCACGAACGGCACGTCGCTCACCACATCCCCGCGGAACCCAGACACGCCCTCCAGCTCCCGCTCCTCCGAGGGAAAGTTCCAGTGCCGCTCCCGAATTCGGCCCTGTTTCAGTTGGAAGTCACCCAGCGACCGCGCCACCTCCAGCTCGCCGTTCACGTAGTACTTTAGCGACCGCGACGCCGTCAGCCGCGGCGATCCCGTGCCCACCATCGGTAGCGCGTCCATCGGCAGTGAATCTGAGGTGAATGGTTGTGTCGTGGCAACATGTCCAGCTTCCATGATATCATCAGTGGTGGACGTTAAGTTCATCGTGACTCCATTGACACCCTCAGTGGTGGACGTTAAGTTCATCGTGACTCCATTGACACCCTCAGTGATGGACGTTGAGTTCATGACTCCATGGATGTCACTCATGGGCGCCACGACAGGCGAGAAGGACTCGTGGAGAACGGGCGAGCCGGGCGGCGAGATGATGGAGCCGAGGCGCGTGCGTGTCTCCTCCTTAACTACGCCTCACCCACGCCCACTGCCCGCACTGGAGGTAATCCACCCGCCTGCCTCGCGAATGCGGTCCTGGTCGTGCACAGCGCTGTGCACCACCGTCAGCTCGCGCCGCCCGCTCGCGCCGAACAAGAACGCTCTGACGATCACCCCGCACCCACACACGCACTGTGTGTCTCCCAGGTTGGCCGCAAACAGGTCCGTGTCGTGCAGATAGCACAGCGTGCAGGTGCAACCGCTGATGGCGCTGCTGTCCACGAATGCGAAGTGACTGCTCAATGCCTGCTCCATCGCCTGGATCACTGCCACTAACAACGCCCTACACGTGAACTCGAAAATGGGGGGCCACTCGCCGTCGTGGCCTTCTTGGAAGAGTCGTGTGAAGATCTCCACCAAGTGCTCTTTGCACCACTCGGCGCAGAAACTCCCGTTATGCCCATCAAATCTTGGGATCACCCACGCTCCCTTCACCCACATCGCAAACAGCGCGCGGCCCGTGCCCATCTGATAATTCCGCCAAAACCGCTATGAATGAAACTCCCACCTCACACTCACTTCACGCTCGTGCAGCGACGGCGGCGCGTTGCGCGTGGTGGGCGAGAGAAGGCAATCGATCGTCGTGTTGACCACCATGCGATCTTCGTTCTCCTCCTTCTTGTTCTGTGCGTCATTCGCGCCTCACGACACCACTTGGAAGGAGATGCCCAGCGCGCAGCCATAGCCCTCCATGACGGGCGTTTCGTCGATGAAACTGTCGGAGAAGAAGGAGGTGAACGCCTGTTCGGCTTCGAGAAGCACTTGGAGTGATGGAAGGAGAAGGAGGGAACTGGAGGAGATCTCTTCTTCGGTGATGGAGAGCGGTGCGAAGCTCTTCTGAGGGTGATGGGAGAGGAGAACAAATGCCTTCACGGGGATGGGATTCATCATGTGCGTGTTGTGGAGGAAGCGAGACATGGAGTCTGCAAAGGAAACTGGTTGTGAAGGAAGAATCCAATATGCACAGTTCTTGTCGTAATCATCATCCGAATCGCTCGAGGACAGCGGCGTGTGCGACTCGTATGGAAGGTAGTCTCCCTCATCATCCTTCACAATCAGAGTGGAACCAAGATCAAACGGAGAGAGCCGAGCGCTGAAGCGAATCCTGCTCCTGCTTGAGTTGTTCATTCTACGATTGAAGTCAGCTGCGATTGCAAACCCGATTCGCATTGGATGCATAGAGAATCGCCTTCTGAAAGGAAGACAGCCACTCCTCCTTCTACAATTCAAACCACTACGGCAAACACACCTTGGATACGGACTGAAAACGGAAATGGTACTCCGTATGGGCAGCATTGTCGGAAGACTTCAGAGACAGTGAAAGACAGAGTGGATCCTGATTGTACTCGATATGAACAGGGTGAAGAGAGAGTTACCATATCAACGCGGAGGAGCTTGGAAATGGGCTCATGGCAGTGCGTAATTGTCATTCGCTTGGACTCGTAAATGGCAAAATACTGTTTCTACACAATGAGCAGCAGCAGATTCTTCCACATCGAGGAGAATGTAGCGCTTTGCCCATTTCATTCTGCGAAACGATCTCCACTCTATTTCAACTTCCCCTTCCTTTCGGAATTCCAGAGACGCAAGATAATCCTCTGACTTGGCACCGTTTCCTTTCCCATGATACGAACTGCTTCCTAATCATGATGCACCCAACAGTTTCAGGATTACGGTTATAGAACATAAAACAAATGAAATCAAAGCCGTTTTCGAGGCGAGAGAGCGGTTATTCCTCGAAAACGGCGCAGCTCTCGTGTTGAACAAACAGGCAAACAATCAAAACGACTGTCCGAATTTGCCGTCGAACACCATATCCTCTATGCGTAAACACCCCTACACAACCAAACTGAAGTCATATCGAGGGGTCTTCTTCACATCCTTCGCATCAGTGTAGCCAAAGGAAACCACACTCGCGATTTGGTATCTACTCGTCACCCCACAGCGCTTCCCTCACCTCTTCGGAATGCTCAGATACTGGCGGAGGGCTTCTTCGCTGAAACCCTCCATGATCAGCGAGCTGATGCCCTTGCTCTGGGCGAGGAGGATCATGTCCTCGATGAGGAAGGACGCCTGCTGGTAGGACCAAGCCTGGTTGGTGATGCGCGCGGGAGAAGTGCGGAATAAGCGGAAGAACCAGAGACCCAGATCAAGAATCCAGCCGAAGAACACGTTCAATAGTGTGTTGCTGTAATATGTGACGAACGCTACGCGTGAAGAGGGGCGCAGGAACAAACCGTAGCGCATCAGCTTTTGAATCTTGGGAGGGACATCGTCGGAGAAAACGAACTTGCCGTAGTCAACAACACTGTTCACCGGCTCTATCCATGATCGTAAGCACGCAAACAAAACCTTGGTCGGCAAGAACAACGACCGTCGCTCCGCTGGTTCTCACGGTCAGGTCGTTTCCAGATTCCATGCAGCGCGACAGTCCCTCCTTCTTCTCCTGGTCGCGAATGACAATCGTCTTGTAGGGCTGCGTATTCATCGATGTGGGGCAGCGCTATGCATTACGTTACATCCTGCTGCTCGATTACAAGGGAGTATCCCAAAATCTCCTCCAGTACACCCTCTTCGATCTTCTTCCCGTTGAACACTCTCACACTGTTACGGTCATCGATGACCTTCTTCATACAATCGAAATCCATGGCAACTATAGCGAAACAAAAAAAGAATGCTCGTTTCATTGCAACAAACAAGCCCAAACCAAATCATTATCGTCAAAGTCGTCCTCGTGGTGCACGTACTTCTCGTTCATTTCTACACTGTCAACAGCATCGCGAAAAAGCACCATCCACCATGTCTGCGTACTTCGTATCCTCCTTCGCGTACACGCTCATCATTTCGTTTTGGTTTACAGAATCGAAAATGGAGTAGCCATTCGCCTTGTCGATTGTGTCCACAATCTTCTGTACGCTCGTTGGAGACTGTCCGTCATCTCTCCACCACTACGGTACTTGGATATCCAGGGGAAGATAGGAAAGAAGTCCGTAGTCGTCGATGATGTCGCACAGCATCCAATACAGTCTGTTTCTCATTTCCCTTTGTGTCGCCTACTTGCGGTAGCGCTGCTGGAAAGGATCCTTTGCCTGCTTCACAAACACCTCCTCATCACAGGCATCTTCGTCGTCAGGAACGCTCTTGTCCAAATTCCGGTTCTTTCTAGCGTCAATCGGATGCACAAAACGAACCTGTCCACGCCGTACAGCATGCGCGTCATGTCGGGTAGTTCCGTGTAGTAATCCAAATCATATTCCACGTCCCCATATTTGGAAATCAAATCAATCTTGGAGAGAATGTTCACCGAAGGAAGCTCCAAGTTGATCTACCGTTGAATCGGAAAGGCTGCATAGACCATTGTCACCAACGACGTGAGTCCAGCCGAAATGAACACCTCCGGGTTGGAGCAGTAGAAGGAATCGACGAGATTCACATTGCACAACTATTCATCATGAGAGCGTGATTAACATACTCGGATTCCCCGCTTGTCCATCTCCTGGATGATCTTTCGGATGTTGTCGTTTGCAGTGAACAATTCCACTTGTCCCGGAAAATCGAATAGCAGATATGCATCTAATTAGTGAGTAAATACGATTGAAATGACCTGGAACCGCATCGATCGCATCAAACAGCCATTTCATATTCTTCAACAAAAACTCCATGCAGAATAGTAAACCTACTTGTGATTATGCACACTACACCCACATACCTCCATTCGGTCCCAACGAGTAGGTCGTCATGGCATCATCGAGAGTAATGAGGTCCGTTATATTGATATCGCATGTATATCTTCTGGTTATTCATTTCAATAGGCAGTGCGTTATATTTTCGTTGGCGGGATCGAGATTGACAACCACGCACTTTCGATTCGTCAACTGGAAGTAGTTCTGCAGCGTGCAGCAGTACGTGGATTTTCCAGAACCCGGAGGTCCCAACACCACTTGTCCGTAGCGCATTTGACGTTTTTCTTCCTCCCCTCACGTGCATCGGAATTGTGGGGGTACCCCATTCTTCACACAGACGTGGATCCGCAAATCAAAGATTTCATCAGGACAATCGTAGTGTTGTGCCCGATGATTCCACTAAACCCTAGATGAAGGTGCTGATTATCCTCGCGATGACTGTGTTCCTGGAGGCATCGGCATTCGTGTGTCGCTCCTCCGGTATCCAGATTCCCGATTCGAGAGTGAACGATGGCTATTGTGACTGTGAGGACGGAAGCGACGAGCCGGAGACACACGTGTGCAATTCGGGATCATTCGTGTGTAAAACGGAGCTGACAGACGAGGGGTGTGCTTAGCGGATGGGTTTCACGATTAGTGTGTTGCGATCCTTCTCAAACATGTTCGTCGATGACGGCATTTGCGACTGCTGTGATTGCTCGTGCAAATCGTTGGAATCGGTTATGCGTAGCGATGAAAGGGAGGCAGTGCGTCAGAACTGGACGAACACATGTGAGGAAAAGAACACGATGGTGCTGAAGCGAATCGTGGGGGATTACAAGGGAAAGAAGGCGGGCCTCGCCATTTCCCACGACTCGAAGGGCAAGAAGAAGCTGTTCAAGAAGATCAAAGCATCTCTCACATCCATGACGAAGGTGGAAGTGGATAGATAGGGTAATCCGTAGGAAGTGAACCACATTACCGATTTCTATCAGACGATGGGGTCCATCACCCAGGAGCAGCGCAAGCGCTACGAAGACATCTACCACTTCAAGGCGATCTACGAGGGCGTTCTCTCGCTGGTGCAGAAGAAGGACAAGTCGGCATTAACCGCTCTCTTCGGACAGAAGCTGGAACTCCTCCCTCTTCTCACGCAGTGCGTCTACTCCGCTCCGTTCGGTATACGTACACACTTCGCGGCTGACACATAGGTGAAAAGGAAATGAAGCGTGGAAGTGCGAACTACTATGATAAGGTGTATTCCATCGAGTTCTGCCCGTTCCGCACGATCACGCAGGTGAGCAACCAGACGGACACGTGGCGCAAGCGCAACGACTTGTGCGGGTGTGTGATGGAATTGAGTGTAGTGTGAAGAACGGCGGGTCGAGTCTGAACGCGGCAAAGTTGAAGGTGCCGAACGACGAGTCGTGGGAGTACACGCTGATCGGATCGCGCAATGCGTGGATCGAGGAGATCGAGGTGCCAGACCACCTCAAGCAGTACCTGGCGCGCGGGGCGCAACGGACGCAGGTGTACCAGGGAGAGGATGTGTGTATTGACGGGAGCAAGCGAACGACGGTGGTGCTGTTCGAGTGCGGGAGAGAGAACAAGGTGGAACAGTTCCGCGTGGGGGAGAGGCGAGGGCATGAGGCGTAGGAGTACGGCATGTGCAACTACGAGATGGTGTTCATGACCCCGTACTGCTGCACGGAGAAGGAGGTGGTGGCGCTGGAGAAGGTGTTCAAGAACGTGGCTCACTTTTCCATTCCCTTCCGACGGGACGACGAGCTACGCGAGTACATTCCGTACGCGTGTTTGTTGCAAACAGAGGTAATGGTACACACGAGCTCCGAAAATCGTCGTGCCCACGCGAATGTTGGTGCTGCCCATCTTCACCGCCGTCTCCCAGTCGCCCGACATGCCCATGCTCAGCTCCAGCGACGGAATCTCGCTGTGCTTCGCCAGCAGCTCGCTGCGAAGATCGGCCAGCTTCTACGCCTCACTCTCCGTCGTCAGCACTACCTGGAAGTAGGGCTCTGGGGGAGCGTCCAGCTTGCCCACCGTCATCAGTCCCATGAGGTGCAGATTGGGGCAGCTGGTCAGGATGAACTCCGCGAGGGGAATGCACTCCTCGGGAAGGCATCCGCTCTTCCTACGCATGATTCTAATCACAGATAGACTACGTCTCCTCTCCGCTGGTGTGGACCTCCACGAACACGTTCAGCGGGTCAGCGCGCTCAGCCAGCTTGCAGGCGGAGTTCAGCTTCTCCGCCAGCTTGATGCTGTCGACGCTCTCGATCACCCAGAGGTTCGGGATCTTGCGAATGAGCTGGTTGCACTTCCCGCTCTGCAGGTGGCCGATCAGGTGCCACCGGATATCCTTGGGCAGCACTTCGGACTTGTCCATGAGCTCCTGGACGTAGTTCTCGCCGAAATCGCGGTGTCCGTAGTCGTACAGCTCTTGGATGTTCTCCGCGGGCTTCTTCTTGCTCACTGCGACAATTCTAGGCTACTTCTGAGACCGCTCCCTCGCCCCGTACAGCCGCTCTGTTCAGCTGGGTAGACAGCTCGTTCACTCTCTTCGCCAATGCGCAGAATCTGGATACAATCGTTTCCGACATGATCGCTCGATAAAAAACTATGATCCAGTTTCCACGTTTCTTGGATGGAACATTCCATGACGGATTTCGCTGCAGCGATGGTAGCAATGGGAGGTCTCTCACTGCCCTCTCGTACAGAAGATGTGTATGTCAAATGGGTTGTTTTCAAGTGAAGTGCTCGAAACCGATGTTGGAGATGGGGATCGCATCGCACATGACAGGAGTCATAGGGAAGTCCCGAAAGCCTCGTAGTTGCAACGAAAATGGGAATCCACCTCCCTCGGATTCGTGCCGTCCCAGTCAAAAGGACTGAATGATTCGGACAATCCAGTTCCAACGTGCACCACTCTCCCTCGGCTTTAGAGATTCTTTCCACACACTTTGATTTCTTCAAGCAATGCAGAACGAACTGGGACAGTCTGTTGAACTCTACCTGCCTCGCAGATGGTAGGGCTTGCGTCCTCTCCGTAACGAAATAGCGATTGGACCAACCGTGTGATTGAGGCTCAGGACCACGCTTCCGTGATGGTATTCGTTTCCCTTCCTGTGTGATTCGCAGATCAACATTGCTCGTCTGGACCCCAAGACCGGCGTTGCCACTGGAGAAGTCGATACCATCTCCCTCGGCGGCTACGTTCGCTCCAAGGTCGATGAGGGTCGGGAGAGTGATGTGTAGGGCGAGTCCGATATGGCCATGAACAACCTCACCAAGGACCTGTAGACTGTTTAGACCATGGGTAGTACTGTGGACATCTTCTCTCTGTTTGTTGCCACTTACCGTTCTCTCTCTTCCGGATGGGTTAGGAGTGGATGCAGCGCAAGAAGCAACCGAAATGCCTGTCTCAGCAGAAAAGGGGACCATTTCAGGCATTCCTTGTCGCTTCAAAAAGAGCACAAACAGGAATGCTTAGCACTGTGCGCGTGTTAAGGAGAGCCGACCACCGTATCCTCTCTTCGCTGAAGTCGTTCAAGGGGTTCGCTCGGTGCGCTTCGACTCTGAAGGCTCCAGTGTACCCGTCGGATGCCGACAGAGAGCTCGTGAACGACGAGTATTACGATATTATGGAAGACGGAATCGCAAATGACTTGGAAGAGGCATTAGCCGAGGATTCGCCCGTAGGGCTGCGCAGTCTGCGTAACGCGTAGTACTCCTACAAGCCGATGAATTGGCTGCCGAACCAGATTAAGGAGAACCCGCAGATTGCCGATCGTCTCCAGGACTACTACGTTCGTTCGGCTCCCTCCTATTATGGCTAGAAGCGCTGTGTGAAGAACCTCCCGCCCACGAAGCGCATGGAGTTCGTAGGGATGAGGGAGTTTGGTGAGGCGTAGCTGTTCTCCAAGAAGATGAACCTGCCCGAGATCTGGGACACTGATCTGGTGGGACTCTCCCCTCCGTCTGACGCCTAGGCGCCTCTGGCTCCCGTCGTCCGCCCGAAGGACATCCCGGACGACCACGAAGTCGACGTGTGGGTACGGCGTTTGCTCCACCCTTTAGCCTAGTCCTACAACGACTGGAGGAATGTCGCCCTCACCGGGTCGACCCTGCCTCCCGACGAGTCGTGCGAGAAGGAGATCGCCGAGAACTACGCCAACAACCCGGCGGTGGACTACCGCAAGGTGAATGGCTTGGATGAGCGTCTGCAGCCGCTGGCGGAGAAGGTGCTGACGCCGCTGCTGAACAGTCTGAACGGGGACAGCGCGGTCACGGACGACGAGAAGCGTCTTCGCCTGATGAAGCAATTGGTGGCGGAC
>QWCN01005924.1_pt1 | contig 11633 bp, 2 predicted proteins | sample 1972711 | NCBI WGS metagenome assembly QWCN01 (sample SAMN09866707, study PRJNA288562) | Human gut metagenome isolate term1_stool, whole genome shotgun sequencing... | isolation source: gut | host: Homo sapiens | place: USA: California | reverse complement strand
TATATCTTTAAGGGATGTGATATCGTGTACAGAATCCACCATGGCAATTAGCAGGTGCCTGGAAAAAGAGGGAGGTTGCTCCAAAAATTATATAGCCTGCTGTAAAGTACATCAGATTCTGCTGGATCTGCAAAATATATACAATAACCGCTTGGAAAGCGTAAAGATATCAGACATTATCCGTCCTGGTAAGGATGAATATCTTGGAAAATTTTATGTGATTATAAAAGTTAATCTGAGAGAAAAAGATTATGAATGTATTTATTCTCATAATCATGATGTCTATGAACAAATAAAAACAGCAGAATCATATGATGACTTTATAAAAAAATATACGGAAAAATATATTTGTGAAGCAGACTGGCTAAATGTCCAGAAATGTCTTGCAGGTGAGAATTTAACAGAACATCTTGTAGATGGATGTGTGGAAGAAGAAATTTTCTATCGCGGAATCATCGAAAATAACGGTACATCGTATGTATGGATGAAAGCTAGTAAGTATGTGGATGTAAAGGAAAATACAGCAATTATTACATTTCATAATACAAAAGTGATTCCGAATACGATTGTAACAATGGAACAGGAGCTAAGAAAAAAAGAACAGGATGTTTGTATGGAACTCGAAAATGCGACTATTAACTTACAGGATGGATTTTTGAGTGAATTTGCACAGGATGAAGAAAAAAAGACGTATCAGAGAGATATTATCCAAAATATTCTGAATGGATTACTGAGTTCGAAAGAAATGACCGAAGCGGCAGCACAGCTCGGAATGAAAGAAAGCGATACTTACAGGGTTGTTGATTTTCATACCATCACAAAAAATGTACAAAGAAAATATACAAAAGAACAGCTTCACGAAGTAGGTGTTATCGAGGGTGAATTGATGCATCTTTTGCCGGATGCACTTATTTACAGAAATATGGATCAGATTGTTATGATTCAACAGGTAGATTCCGATCAGACAGAACTGGAATATCAGAAAGAGATGGAAGAAATAGAGGAGGTTATCCAGCAAAGCATCCTTTATAGAAAGAAAGATACAGACTTTCAGATTGGTATAGGAAAAAGTGTGGAAGGGTATCAACGATTGAAAGAATCTTATCACGAAGCAAGTCAGGCTATCAAGTATATTGAGATTATCCGCCAGGTGACTGGTGATAAGAGTAAGTCAGTCGTACATTATTCAAACCTCGGATTTTTCCAGATATTCGACAAAGTTGATGATATGACGGAATTGGAAAGATGCATTCCGGAAACATTAAAGAAATTATATTTATATGATGATGAACATAAGGGAGAATTGATTCCAACCTTGCAGATGTATCTTAGAAATAACCAAAGCATCAAGAAAACTGCAGGTGCAATGTTTGTTCATTATAGAACGATATCTTACAGACTTGAAAAAATAAAACAAATTTCTGGAATTAATTTTGACAATGCAAATGAAGTGCTGGCAGTCAGTAATGGTCTAATTATTTATAAAATGTTAAAAGAAATAGAATAGAAAAAGAAAGAGAAATCGTGTTGAGGCATGGTTTCTTTTTTTTGAACGAAGTTCATAAAAAGGTATTATATGGAAGAGTATCGATACGATGGAACAGATTTTACAAAAAAATAAAAAAAATCTTTCCTATTTGTAACATTATAAAAAATCCACAAATGGTATATAATTCAGAAACGTTGATGAGAAACATTCTCTGATTCAAATAGACAATGAGAAAAAATTATATTGAAAACCCATCATCGCATTACTATATGTTGCGATATTATTATTTATAGAATTCTAGATCTTATATCTGATGATAGAGTAGAACGACCCCCATATCTTGATGAAATTGATGGAAATTTTTGAATAATCAATTTCATCGTCCGACAGGAACCCACTATTTTTTTTAGGACGAACTAATACTTGAAATAGTTCAGTTTAGTTAAGGGAAGGGGGAAAAACTATGCAGCTTACAAGTACAACGGATTATGCTATCAGAATCGTATGTTATCTGGCAGCACAAAGGCAGATGATCTCTACATCAGAATTATCTCAGGAACTAAGTGTTCCATCCAGTTATATTCCCAAAATAACAATATTGTTAAGTTTGCAGAATACATACAATAATAAATTAGAGAGCGTAAAGGTTTCAGACGTTATCCGCCTTGGAGAAGATGAATATTTTGGACGATTTTATGTTGTATTAAAACTGAACTTGAAGGAAAAAAGCTACGAGTGTGTATATTCACATATCCGTGAAGTGTATGAGAAAGTAAGGAAAACAAAAAGTTATGAAGAGTTCATAAATCAATATATAGAAAGATATGTGTATGCTTCTGATAAAAAAATGGTTCATGACTTCTTATCAAGTGAAGGATTAGAAGAAAGGATTGTTGATGCTTACGATGCATTGATCAATGATCGTCCATACAAAAGAAAGTATGAATCTGAAGAAGCAATACGGATGATTTCAAACGGTGAATGCGGAGCGTTTTCTAAAAAACTGATCCAGTGCTTGACGGCGGCAGCAAAGCAGCCAGAGTGGTTAAAAGTAACAAAAAGTCAAGCATGACAGAAGATTTGAGGCGATTTTATGAACAAGAAATTGAGTGTTTTAAGACGAATTACAGCAGTTGTTCTGTGTGTTACATTATTATCTTCGCAAGTCGTAGTTGCGAATACTGAAGATTCAGAAAGAATGAATGTGCAGACCAATAGTGAAATTACAGATATATCGGAACAGGATGGTTTCAGCAGTGATACATCTGAAATATCTGATATCACGGAAAGTGATATTCCTGATTCTTTTGAAGGAGAATCAGAGCCAAATACAGATATTAGTTCTGAAGTAACAGAGGAATTTGGTAATTCTGAAGATCAAGGATTTACAGATGGAGAAGAAACAATTATCGAGAATGAAAACACCTCAGATACTTTGGAAGAAGCAAATCCAGATTATGAAGATGGAAAAATATGTATCTACAATTACCAGCAACTTCTGCAAATCGGTACAGGAACACAGATGTTTTCCGGAGACAAAGATGGAAATGTTGGTGAAGGGGATAAGGTTCTTGCAGATGGTGCAGAACTTACCTATGCATCAGACGCTTCCTATTGTTTGATGAACGATATTCCAATAGATAATGAAAATGTCTGGAACTTCCCATCAGATTTTACAGGTAGCATCACTTCATCATCAGAGTGCACGGGCAACACAGTATATGATTCAGTGACTGATACGATTTATGTGTATAACCGATACCAGCTTGAATTGATGAAAGGGGAATCTTCAGACAGCGAACCTGTAATGAGCGAGGATTATATTGCTGAAAAAGTTGGAATGGGACAGGTTTTTACACTGGAAGATGGTTCCTATCTTACTTACAGCAAAACACATAATTATGTGCTTGCTTCTTCATTTACAACAGAAACACCGGAGCTTCTTGCAAATAAGGCTGGGACAGAGGAGACAACTCAGGATATTACTAGCACATATCCGTCCGACTATGAAGGAAGAAATTATTTCGGTCAGGTGGTAAAAAAGATTGGTGATAAAAATTATATTCTGATTGGAAATGAAACACAGCTTCGGGCAATCGGAACAGATACGGATGTGACAGAGCCAATCTGGCGAGTGTATGAAACAAGAGAGAAAAAGTCGGGATTGTTAGGAGGATATACAGACTGGAAACCAGCAGCTGATACACAGACATACAAAACAGAACTGTATTATCCGGGTGATGCGGATATTGTAAAGTTTAATGACACATATAATTGGTCTGGAAAAGAATTGTATGGAAATAAAAAAGGTGACCATAAGCTGGGAGATACAGATGAGCAGAATGGTGGGGCTTTGTTAGGAACAGGTGCCACAAAACGATATCACTATGTGAGCAGTACGATTCAGGAGTCAGCTGATATGACAGTAACTGCAACAGAAAGTACTTCCAGTGATTCCAAAACGGAATCCGTTGAAGCAGATGCAACTGTAAAAGACAGAGATTTGATTGATATGACTCCGGCAGAAAGTGAGGAAGTAGCTGAGCCAGAAAGTGATGATATAGATGCTTTTACAAGTGATGGTGACGAAAGTGATTTTACTGATGATACAACTCCGGAAAGTATAACGGTTGACGAGAATAAAACTTACATCCTTACCTATGATACATCCAAAAGTAGCAATACCAATATTGCAGGATCTGGATATAAATACAGTAAGGATGCGAATTATATTATCTTTCGTGATATTGATCTTTCCAAAGAAGGGACAAATTCTAATGGGAAAGATGATAACTGGACTCCTATAAAGAACTTCCAGGGAAATATGGAAGGCCGCAAGGGAATGACAGAAGGTGCTAATGTCAAAATCAGTAACGTAAAGATTGTACAGGACACAGCAATTAATCAGAGTGCTTATTCAAATGGAAGTAGCTCGGACACGGAATATGGTGTTGGATTTTTCAGAAGTTTATCGACCCCATATGACAGTTCATTACAGATTTCATCAAAACAGGTTGTCGTAAAAAATCTTACCTTATCAGGAGTTTCTGTATCAACGACAACGAATTCTATTAAAAAAGATTTTAGTTTGCTTGGTTTATTGTTGACCGGAGTTTTAAAAGTCCTGGGATTATCAAGTGGGTTGGAAAACGATCCAAAATCTTTTTCAACAGGAGCTTTTGCCGGCGTTGTAAAAGGAAATGTACAAATATTAGACTGTCATGTAGAAGGATTATCAGGAGTGTCTAATGCAAACAGCTGGACAGGTGGTTTTATTGGGTACATTTCAGGTATTACAAAATATGAAGCCCTTTCAGGAGTGCTTAAAGGAGTAACTGACGCACTTAGTACTCTATTAAACTTGATTCCAGTATTAGGTCTTGGGGATCTGATTACAACGCTTTTGAATGGAGGCGTTTTAAGTGTTGGAAACCTGATTCCGATTGGTTATGTGAATCCGGTGTTCAGTAATTGCTCAGTATCCGGTAGCAATACGATATCCGGGCAGAATTATACAGGTGGATTTGCTGGTGAAACAATAGGTGCTGTAATGACTGGATGTTCAGTGAATGGTACTGAGAGTGTTAATGGTACTGATTACTCAGGAGGATTTATTGGCCGTGCTTCCAATGCAGTTGTTGCAGGTGCACTGGATCATCTGGGAATCCAAATAGCTGATTTCCCGGTCAATACAGTAATGCTTGGATGTAGCATTAATGGCAGTGCAAATGTATCTGCGACAGGAAGCTCTGGTAAGGAAAGTGGTTATGCAGGTGGATTTATAGGAGAAATGCGTAACAGTTATGCCGTGGACTGCAGTATTTCTTCCCTTGGTACAGTGTCCGGAAAAGATTATACCGGAGGATTTGCCGGCTTAGCAACCCTTAGTGCGGTTACATCTATTGATGAAAATAAAGGTCTTCTTGATCTTGTGAAAAAACTTCTTACAGGTTTGTTGAACGGTAATATTACGGATATGGATATTTTGAACCTGGTGGGACTTCGCCCTTCTGTTATAAGCGGATGTACCATTGGCGGAAGTACGATATCCTTAGATGCCAGTGGCAAATATGCCGGCGGACTTGTAGGATATGCCGGAGCTGTTCAGGTTTCTAATACTTCAGAACTTGCAGACGGTTCAAAATCAACTACAAAAGCTTTGAATCGTATGCTTGCAAAAAACAGTATTTTTTACAGTTTTAATGAGCATTCTAATAGTATTACTGCATCAGAAAGCATATCTGTTTCAGCAACAGAGAATGCAGGAGGAATCTTAGGCTATGCGAAAATGACCAGTGTCGGTGATGTCCTTGGCGGAACAGTTACAGCAGCAGACTATATGCGTTTTGAATGTAAAGACTGTTCCGTAAACGGAGGCTCTTTGGGACTTACAGTTACTGCGTCAGATCAGGAGAATGGTCGTGCTGGGGGTGCTATCGGTTATGGAACAGGTGGAGAAGTAAGGAAAACATCCGTCACAAATCTGAATTCTGTAACGGCTGGAAAGTGTGCAGGAGGCTTTGCCGGATATTTCGGAAGCGGCACCCTTGCCAATGTTGGAGGTATTAAACTTCTAGGATTACCGATTTTGAAAATTGACAGCCTTCTTTCTGTAGGTCAAATGATTGAGACGTTTACAGTTGACAGTACTGTTTCAGGTGTTTCGTCAGGATACAGTGTGTCTACCGAAAATGAGAACGGTTACAGCGGTGGTTTTATTGGAGAATGCATTAGTGGACGAGCAAGGGACACAAAAATCAGCAACCTGAAAATGGTTACTGCAGCTGCAACATCAGGAAAAGCCGGAGGCTTTGCAGGTTTTGCTAAAGCCGGAGATGCATTAAGTGCCGGAGATTCCACTACATCAAAACTGACAGGAATTGAATTAGAGAATCTGCTTGGAGTTGTCAGTGCCCTGAGACCGGAGTTCAATAATACGTCTATTGCCTATGTTTCGAATGGTTCTGATCCTCAGGTATTCGCTGATATGGCGGGCGGTTTTGTGGGTGACGGACAGGCAGTAGATATCAACTATGGAAACAACAATTCCGGATTCAAAGCGGACACAGACACCAATATTACCGGACTCTCTTATATAAAGGGAACCAGCTATGCCGGTGGTTTTGCAGGAAGGCTGATGCCTGGTGATGTGGCACAGACAGGTTCTATTAAGTTACTGGGTCTCTTGGATGTAAATCAACTTCTCAGTGTCATGGATGTGGCTTATCCGAGAATTTCCGATTCTTCTATTGAGGGAAACAACTTAGTTGTAACAGCATCCGGAAAGAATGATGATGTGGCACTTGGAGACGCTGGAGGATATATCGGTAATGGAAAAGCAGTCATGGTTAAGAACTCTGATGTGACCAATGTAAAAAAAGTCACAGCACCGTATCATGCCGGTGGCTATATCGGAATCATGCGTTCCGGAAGTGCGGCGGAGGCAGGAGATGCCACAGGAGATCTTTTGAACAGTGTCCTTGGTAAGATTCTGAGTCTGAAAGAGTTGGCGAGTGTCTTGCAGGCTGCATCCAGCAAAATTACAAATTGCAAAGTTGCTGGTACCGCAGATGGATTGACTGTTACGGCTGACAGCGGATTTGAAAACGCAGAAGGCTATGCAGGTGGCTTCGTTGGAGAGATGCAGAGCGGTCATGTAGATAATTCAGCAAATGCTGTTGATTCCGGCAAAGGAACGGCAGTAGAAAATCTTCTAAAAGTAGAAGGCCTTCGTTATGCTGGAGGGTTCGGAGGTCTTGTAAAAGCTGGAGCAGTTGCAGAGATTGGAGCTAAATCATCAATTCTTACAAAACTGGTTGATCTGACAGGATTACTATCCATGGTCAATGCTTTTGTTCCGGTGATCAGTAATGCCAGTGTTAATTCTGTAGAAAAAGGGTTTACTGTTAGCGTTACAGGTACTCTTGAAAAAGACAGCACCAACGATGCGGATGCCGGAAGTGCCGGAGGCTTTATCGGATGCGGAACTGGTGTACAGATCAGCAATTCCGATGTAAATAAATTGCAGCATACAGGTGTCAGTGAGCCAAAGAATCTGCTGCAGGAAGATGGCAGCAGTTATTACGGAAGCGACAGTGCATATGCGGTAAGTGGTTATCGTTATGCCGGCGGCTATATTGGGAAAGCTGCTATGGGAAGTACGGCGGCTATCGGAGGTGCAAGCGTTCTGGATCATGTACTTTCTGCTACAAATCTGTTATCAGCATTGACCGTAGTTGCATCTATCATAGACAGTTCAGATGTTTACGGAGCGATAGGCGGATTTCATGTTCTTGCAACAGATGGAGACGGTGATACCGGAAAAGCCGGTGGATATGCAGGAGAACTTCTTGGAGTCCAGATTCAGAATAGTAATTCTTATAATTTTGCACATATCATAGGGCGTGAAAGTGCCGGTGGATATGTTGGAACCATGGAGCCAGGGAGTGCGGCAGATGTGGTAAATGGATTAAGTGCTCTTGGAGGACTGATCAAGGCAGATAATCTTCTTGGCGTTTTACAGGCATTTGTTCCTGTGATCAAAAACAGCGAAACAACCTGTGTACCTTGTGGAGGTGCTGTGAGGGCTCAGGCTGAAAGTGATGACAGCATTTACCGTGGACTTGCCGGAGGCTATGCAGGTTACAACTACGGCGGTCAGATCTGGGGAAACAATACGGATAACTGGAAAGGCGCTGCATATACAGGAACCGTAAGAGAATGTGCGGCCTATCGTATCCGTTCCGTATATGGAACGGAATATGCCGGAGGTTATACAGGACTGATGCGGTGTGCGAATGTTGCAGATACAGGAAGTCTGAAGGTTTTATTTGGTCTTATCAAACTAGATAATCCGCTGACGCTTCTTCAGGCAGTGTATCCGACAGAAAAGAATACAGTTGTTTATGGACCGCTTCGTGGACTGGATACGGATACCTGGAACAAATGGGTTGGTGCTGTCGGTTCTTATGGAAGTTACGGTAATAAATTACAGGCACTTGGTGAAGTCAATGATCAAGAACAGTTAAATGAGATCATTTCTCAGTATGCATATGGATACGCAGTCACAGCAGGAAGGAGCATTCTGGCAAGTAAAGCAACACAGGGCGGTTCTGCCGGAGGCTATGTAGGCCGCATGGAAGGAGGAAGCGTTACGAACGGTACTGCTGTAGATCTTCAGTTGGCAGAGGCTTATAGAAGTAGTGGTGGATTTGCAGGTGAGATGCTTACAGGTTCTGTGGCAAACACAGGTAACGTTTCACTGGCAGGTCTTAAGATTATCGGTGCAGACGGTCTGGCGGCATTAAAAACCTTTGTGCCGGTTGTAAAACAGTCTCATGTGGAAGGCTATCGTTCCGGAGCAAGGATTAAAGCAACTGGTATTGCAGACAAAGACCCGGCAGGATTTGCCGGAGGTTATGTGGGAAGGATGATCGGTGGCCAGATCTGGGGAGATGGAACCAACTCCTGCAGTATCGCAAATTTAAGGCGTGTAGATGGAACTTCCTATGTAGGCGGTTTTGCCGGAAAAGTAGACCCAGGTAGTGTGGCAGCTATTGATACAGCTACAAAGCAGGGACTTTTGAATAAGCTTCTGGATGTTCTTATGGTAAATGCTCCGGCAGAGCTGATCAAGGTTCTGAATGCCACCGTTTCCACCATCCGTTGTGCATCTGTTTCAGCCTGGGATGACTGGGGCGTGATCGTAAACGGAACCTGTCAAAGCGGCAGCAATACCGGGTACGCAAAAGCAGCTGGAGGATTCGCAGGAAGTCTCTGTGGAGCGGTCCTTGGCGAGAAGGATAAGCCGGGAAGCGGAATCCATGCGGATAAGATCCGCTCCGTAGTGGCCGGTGAATATGCCGGTGGATGCTTCGGTATTGCGGATGTTTCCGGTGCCGCAAATATCAGTGCAGGCAATGAAACCTCGGTATTACAGTATCTTTTAAAGCTTGGAAGAACCGATGTGCTGGATGCGTTTAGAAGCTATATATATTACGGAAATGTCACAGGCAGTCTCGATGCAGGGCTTGGCGTCAGTGCTAACACAGCAACAGATGCAGGACAGAATAATCAGGTTACATACAGCGGAACAGCTGGCGGATTTGGTGGTTCACTGTTAAATGGATCTGTCAAAAACAGCAGCGTAACAGGATTAAATTATGTAACAGGTCTGAACAGCGTCGGCGGTTTTATTGGTTACTCCGGAAAAAGCGGCGTTGTGAAACTGGAGAAGCTGGATGTGCTGGGAAATAATACCGGACAGCTTCTGGGCGGTGCCCTCGGTGTCCTGGATATTTTTGGTTCCCACATAGATGACAGCAGTGTGACAGGAGTGCCTGGTGGTTATACGGTTCAGAGTAAAGGTGGAGAGGAACAGATTGCAGGAGGATTTATCGGCTATGCAAATCTTACCAGAATGTCAGGATGCAATGCCGGAGGTGCTAAAAATCAGGAAAATAGCCTGAAACAGGTAGCATCAGGCGGAACAGCAGGAGGCTTCGCCGGAAGAACAAGCTTTGCCTATCTAGCGGATGTAAAACTGGATTCCACAGTAGTCGACGCTTTGCTCGTAGTCCTGAATAACCTTGTAAAGGCGTTGTATCTGGATAAGATTCAGGATTCCAATCTTTTGCATATTAATCTTGGAATTGTGAAGGTTGATGCACTGTATGAGGGAAATCTTCTCCATGTGAATCTTCTGGGACTGGATATTTCCGTTGGGTTGTCTAAAAAGTCTGATGATAACAATCAGCAGACAGATTTTGCAATCATTAAGATCGGAGATTCCTATATTAAGCTTCCATGTGACAAAAACGGAATCATAACGAAAGATAATGATGTAAAGTCCAACATCAGTGTCAATCTGATTAAGGCAAACAGGACAAAAATCACAGACAGCAATGTATATGGAATCAGTACCGGATACGATGTCTATGCCGGCGGTGCCGGAAATGATGCAGACGGTACTGCAACAGATGGACGAAGCGGAGGCTTTGTAGGATACAACGACGAAGGACTACTGAAAAATAACAACATGTACTACTGTGACGTGGTCCGTGGAACATCTAAACTGGTGGGACCATTTAGCGGAAAAAGTGATCTGGAATCTGTATATGACTTTAATACAAAAGCAGGTGTAGAAGGTGAGAATAACAATTATCGTATCTACCGAAAACCGGCGATTAGTTTTGATGAGATCAAAAAGAATTCGAAACTTCTGACAGATACGTTCAGTCAGGAAAATGGATGGAGTATCTTCTCGGTAAAACATGTAGTGCAGGTAGATGAGTATAACACCTTGCAGAATGCAGTTATGGCAACAAAAGATTCTTTTGAAACAGCAGATCTGAATGCTTATGTATCAGATGCAAAAGCTGTTCTGATGTCAGATACCAAAACGACAGTAAATACAGGTGATAGCACATCACCGGAACCGTCTGATGTTCAGGATCCATGTGATGAATATATAAATCTGACCATTAATAAGGTCTGGAAAGATTTCCGTAACATGAATAACCTCAGACCAACTTCCATTACAGTTACAATTTCCAGAAGTTGGACGGATGCAGATGGAAAAGAACATACAGAAATCGTGCCAAACTATGAAAACTATGAAATAAAAGGTGATATCTCAAAATCCACATGGCAGGAGATTATTAAGTCAGAAAAACCGGATAAGCTGCTCTCGGCCTATAAAAAAGATACTGACGGAACTTTACATTATTACACATATTCCGTTACGGAAACGAAAATAAAAGGATATACAACTACAATCGAAACTTCTAAAGATGGATTTACCTTCACGATTATCAACCGGCATTTTGCACTACTTCCGGATACCGGCGGCGAGGGCATTATGATGTTTATCATAGCAGGTGACCTGTTGTTAGCGTTCTTGCTTTATACCGGACGCAGAAGGAAACGGAAACAGACGATGTAGGAAAGGGGGAGCAGAGTCATGAGAGAGATATGGCTGCGTGGGGAACTTCCACCGTAAAGGCTGAAAGAATCCCCAGCGAACCAATAAAAAATCAAAAGAAAGTGAGAAGAGGAACATGAAGAAATTAGTATCAAGATTTATGGCAGTTCTGATGGCAATGACCATGATACTGTCCATGAGCATGACTGCATTTGCAGCAGA
>QWCN01007726.1_pt1 | contig 11635 bp, 10 predicted proteins | sample 1972711 | NCBI WGS metagenome assembly QWCN01 (sample SAMN09866707, study PRJNA288562) | Human gut metagenome isolate term1_stool, whole genome shotgun sequencing... | isolation source: gut | host: Homo sapiens | place: USA: California | reverse complement strand
GGGGATGGGAGCCGGACCATGCTTAGGACCTTTGGTGATCGGGCACATATTCTGTACTTGCTGCGAATAGGTCATAATCATACTCTCCTTTTGACAAATTGATGCCATTGGCAGGGGGTGTCCTGCCGTTTGCATTGACCGGCTGCGCCGCTCTCTTCCGCGCCACGCCGGTACTACCACGCATGATTTTATTATAGAGAACCTTGGCGGAATTTGCAAGACGTTTTGCGGATTTTTTCACAAGCATTTTTAACGGTTATTCGTAGCTAACTAGCACTTTCACCGCTTTCGTTGCCCAGTTCGTCACATTTCTATCATATTTGTCAAAAGGAATATCTTGCGCTGTCCGGTTCAGTTTTTTCTGGGCGGCTGTTGGGCCCTGACAGGCCGGAGCGCCCAGATGCACACAAAGCCCGCCGCCGCGCCTGCCATGGCCAGCCAGTGCCGCCCGGTGGCAAGACCCCACAGGTTCGCCGCAAAGGGGAAGGCAAGGCTGCCCACGCTCTGCCCCAGCGCCAGAAAGCCGTAGTTCACCCCGGCGTGGGGCAGGCCGAACAGGTCGGTGGAGAGGGAAGGCAGCACCGCCGCCAGCGCCGAATAACAGAAGGTGAGCCCTGCGTACACAGCCACAACGAGCCAACCCTGTGCGAACAGGAAGGCCGCTGAAAGCCCCAGCGACACGCCGAACAGGATCAGGTCAGTGGGGCGGCGGCCGATCCGGTCGCTGAGCAGGGGCATCAGCAAGCGGCCCGCCGCGCTGCCCACGCTGCCCAGCACCACGCTCCACAGGGCAGCACCCTCGTCCAGGCCCCGCTCCATGCCCAGCTTTAAGATGATGGGGCTGAACAGCAGCACCGCCGGGGTGGAACAGCAGACCGCTCCGGCGCAGAGCCAGTACTGTTTTGTTCTGAGCATCTGCAGCGGGGCAAGGTCGAGGGCCGGGGTGCCCTTTCCCCTGCCCTGCTCCTCGGGCTTCTGCTTTGCCGGGGGCGGGTCGGTGAGCAGGGCGCTGCCCACAAGGCAGACCGGCAGCGTGAGTGCCCCCAGCGCCCAGAACGCCCCCCGGATCCCCTGCACCGGGCCAAAGCCCTTCAGCGCCGTGCGGACAAATCCGGTCAGGAACGCACCACTCAGGCCCACCGCGCCGCCAATGACCCCCGTGGCAAGGCCCTTGCGCCCGGCGTACCATTTCTGGGCGCAGGACTGGATGGACGGGTAGAGAAACGCCGTGCCCAGCCCCGCCGGAATGCTGAACACTGCCCAGAACCATACCCCCTTTTCCCCGGGCAGGAGGGCCGCCGCAAAGAACCCGCTGCAGAGCAGGCCGGTGCCCCACAGCGCCGCGCAGCGCGGGCCTTTTTTATCCTGCAAAAAACCACCGATGACGCATCCCACCCCGAACGCTGCGATCAGGATGCCGAACGCATAGCCAGCGCCGTCCTCGGTCAGGCTGAACTCGTCCATCACCGGCTGCTGGAACACGCCCCACGCCGCAGGCAGGCCCGTCAGGATCTGAATGGCCGCCCCCGCCGCCAGGATCGCCCAGGGGTGGCGCGCTGTAAACTGCTTCATCTGTTTTATCACCTCGTTCTGTCAGTGTGCCCTTTTTCATTGACAAAACGGCATGATTCTTTATAATTATAGATGTTCAAATTAAAATAACTTCACCCTCTCCGTCAGTGCTGACGCACTGCCACCTCCCCCAAAGGGGGAGGCTCTGGCGGTTCTTTGAAAGGCCTCATCTGGGATTGCCCTTGGCTCTCCCTTTGGGAGAGCTGTCGAGCGAATGCGAGACTGAGAGGGTGAGGATGCTGAGAAAGAGGAACCAACTATGAAATCACAGGCATTGAAGGGTATGCGGGACCTGCTGCCCGCTGAGCAGACCCTGCGCGACTACATCCAGGGCAAGATCCTGGAAACCTACCGTGCTTCCGGCTTTGAGCGCATCTCCACCCCCATGCTGGAGGATATGGAGAACCTGGACAAATCCGACGGCGGCGACAACCTGAACCTCATCTTCAAGGTGATGAAGCGCGGAGACAAGCTGACCAGCGCCCTGGGATCCGGCGACCCCAAGCAGCTCTCCGACATGGGCCTGCGCTATGATCTGACCCTGCCCCTGAGCCGTTTCTACGCTGCCAACAAGGACAAGCTCCCCCACCCCTTCAAGGTCATCCAGACCGACCGCGTGTTCCGCGCCGAGCGCCCCCAGAAGGGCCGCCTGCGCGAGTTCGTCCAGTGCGACATCGACATTCTGGGCGACGAGAGCCCCAACGCCGAGGTGGAGCTGATCGACGTGACCGCCCGTGCCCTGCTGGGCATCGGCTTTACCGGCTTCACCGTGAACATCAATGACCGCCGCATCCTGCGCGGAATGCTGGAGAGCATGGGCTTTGCCGCCGACACACTGGACTCTGTCTGCATCACCTTTGACAAGATGGACAAGATCGGTGCCAATGGCGTGAAGGTCGAGCTGACCGAGAAGCAGCTGCCCGAAGCTGCCATCAACGCGCTGGCCGATTTCATTGCCGCCGGTGATGTGACACTGGAGTCCGTAGCTTCCCGCTGTGCCGACCCCGCCATTGCCGATGACCTGAAGTATGTGCTGGCCACCGCAAAGGCCATGGCCAACGGCCGCTTCGATGTGGCCTACTGCCCCAGCCTGGTGCGCGGCCAGGGCTACTACACCGGCATGGTGTTTGAGATCACCTGCCCGCAGTTCAGCGGTGCAGTGGCTGGCGGCGGCCGCTACGACAACATGATCGGCAAGTTCCTGGGCACCAAGGTGCCCGCTGTGGGCTTCTCCATCGGCTTCGAGCGCGTCTGCGGCATCCTGCTGGAGCAGGGTTATCAGATCCCCGGTGCCAAGCAGAAGATCGCCCTGCTCTACAACAGCGATGTGGACTTCCCCGCCGTGCTGGCCAAAGCCGCACAGCTGCGCGACGCCTACAACGTCACCGTTCTGCCTCAGGCCAAGAAGCTGGGCAAGCAGCTGGGCCAGCTGGAGGCTTCCGGTTTCGCCGGTGCCGCCTTTATGGACAAGGATGAAGTAAAGATCTTCGCACAGCAGTAACAGACGGGCGGCGGGAAACTTCCCGCCGCCCTTTGCAACAGCATATATAATAAAGCCCTCTCAGCCGATTGGCCGGGAGGGCTTTGTTTTGTGCAGATCAATTACAAATTGTACAGTTCCGTATACTTTTTGGTCAGATAATCCAGATAGTAGTGTGCATCAAAGGTGCCGCAGGCATTTCTGACGACTTCAGCAGGCTCCAGCAGGTGGCCGTACTGGTGCACCTTTTCCCGCAGCCAGCCGGTGACGGCAGAGAGATCCCCGTGGGCCACACCGCCGTACACATCGAATTCCTGCTCCATATTGTGGAGCATCTGGGCACCGTAGGCATTGCCCAGAGCGTAAGACGGGAAGTAGCCGAAGGAGCCGCCCGACCAGTGGCTGTCCTGCAGGCAGCCCTCGCGGTCATTGGGAACCTCCACGCCCAGATACTCCTTGTACAGTTCTGCCCACGCGGCAGGGACTTCCTTTGCCGTCAGGGTGCCCGCAATGAGCTGCTTCTCGATCTCGTACCGCACCATAACGTGCAGGCAGTAGGTCAGCTCATCGGACTCGGTGCGGATGAGGCTGGGCTCCACCTTGTTCACGGCGCGGTAGAACTGCTCCGCAGTCACATTTCCCAGCTGTGCGGGGAAGAATTCCTGCACCTTGGGATAGATGGCCCCGATAAAGGCGCGGGAGCGGCCGATGAGGTTCTCGTAGAAGCGGGACTGGCTCTCGTGCACGCCCATGGACACGCCGCCGGTCAGGCAGGTATACTGCAGGTCATCCCGGATGCCCAGCTCGTACAGGGCATGGCCGCCCTCGTGGAGAACAGAGTACATTGAGGAGGCCACATTGTGCAGGTCGTAGTTGGTGGTGATGCGGACATCCTTGTTGTTGAACTCCAGCGTAAAGGGGTGTTCGGTCTCACCCAGGCCGCAGTGGCCCCGGTCAAGGCCCATGACCTCCATGAGATAGTCCGCAAACGCCTTCTGCTGCTCGACCGGATATTCCAGATGCAGGAAGCTGTCATCGATCTGAGGCTTCTCGCCGATGGCCCGGATGAGGGGCACCAGCCCCTTGCGCAGGGTGTCAAAGAACACGTCCAGCTGTTGGATGTCCACGCCCCGCTCATACTCGTTCAGCAGGGCATCGTAGGGCGCTTTTTCCGCATCATAATAGCCCGCGAACTTCCGGTTATACTCCACCAGCTCCTGCAGGATGGGGCAGAAGGAGGCAAAGTCGTTTTCTTCCTTGGCCTTGTGCCAGACATCACTGGCGCGGTTGGTCAGCTCGCTGTATGCCATATACTCCTCGGCGGGGATGCGGGTGAGCTGCCGGCAGCTGCGGCGCAGCTCTTCCACCTCGCGGCGGTGGAGGGTGTCCAGCGTCTCCCGCCGGGCATAGAGTTCCTCCACCAGCGCAAGGGTCTCGGGGGCGGTCATCAGCTTCTGCAGTTCACCGGCCAGAATGCTCAGAGCCACACCCCGGCCCTCGGCCGTGTTCTTGGGGGCCACAGTCACAGCGTCCAGATACAGGCTGTTGGAGGCGCAGTTGTAGGCGTACAGCTTCTTCTGCAGGGTCTCCAGCGCCCGCAGCTTCTCATTTTGTTCCATTGGGTGTTTCTCCTTTTTCAGTTTTTGGTGGGAAATGCCGGGTCATTCCAGAAAAAGCGCTTCCGGGCCACCGGGTCCGGATCCGGGATCTCAAACGTATAGCGCTCCGTTGCATTGATGACCGTGGTCTGGCCGTGGGTGCACACCCGGGGCAGATTGGCATTATAGCTCAGGTGGACATGCCCGTGCACGAACCACTTGGGCTGGTACTCCTCCAGCAGGTCGTTGAAGCAGGCAAAGCCCTTATGGGCCCGGTCATTGCCATCGTTCAGGCCAGCCGCCGGGGAATGGGTCAGCAGCAGGTCGATGCCGCCCGCCCGGTGGGCCTTGAACCAGAGCCGCCGCATCCGGCGGCGCATTTCCTTCTCCGTGTACTGGAAGGTCTCCTCGCGGTTGTAACGGATGCTGCCGCCCAGCCCCATGATGCGCAGCCCTTTCCAGACATACACCTGATCGTCCACACAGATGCAGCCGCCCGGCTCGCCCTCTGTGCGGTAGCAGCCATCGTGGTTGCCATGGACATACAAAATGGGGGCCGCTGTAAAATTTGTTATATATTCAAGGTATTTTTTTGGCAGATCCCCGCAGGAGAGGATCAGATCAACCCCGGCCAGGCGTTCCCGGGAGCAGTAGTCCCACAGCGCCTTGGAGGGGGTATCGGAAATTGCAAGTATCTTCACGTCCGCAACACTCCGTTCTGTTGAGCTTTTTACAGCGTCGTCTCTTTCAGGCTGCTCAGGCCGTTGATCTCCAGCAGGCCCAGCGTTCTGACATCCAGCTGATCGTACCGGGGCAGGCTGCCCTCCACGCACTCGCCCAGCCAGTCCATCTCCATCAGTTCCTTGGGGGTGTAGGTGTCTGCAGTGGGTGCCTTGGGGATATGCCCCTGCGCAAAGATGCCCGCCGGGAAGATGGGGAACTCGTTGGCCGCAAGGTTCTTTTCCAGCAGATCGAGCAGCTGCTGCGTGCCCTTGGGCAGGGTCTCGTAGTAATCCAGCCGCTCCGCGTCACTGCGGAAGCCCCACCAGTAGTTGATGGCCTTGCCGCTGGAACCGCTGTCCCAGGTGCCCTCGAAGATGGAGCGGATGATGCCGATATAGAACACTTCCCACTTCCAGACCGGCAGCGCCACCGGCTGGATGCTGCCATCCGGCATCCGGCGGCACAAGCCGTATTCCCTGGCGCTGCCGGTGGGCTCAAAGGGGCTGCAGGCGTAGAACAGCTCGATATCCGGGCAGTCGGAGAAATCCAGCGGTTTCCCCGGCTCCTGCAGGCAGGCCCAGCGCAGCAGGATATGGCTGTTGGGCCGCACGGTGCGCAGGCCCCGGGCAAAAGCATTGACGGCCGCAGGCACACCATAAACGGGGTTGGCCGCCACATAGCCCACCCGGTCGGTCAGATTCAGGATACCCGCCAGCATTCCCAGCAGGTAGTTGGCCTCATAGGTGCGGGGGTAATAGGTGCGCACCAGCGGATGGGGCGCGTTCAGGCAGCAGTTCAGGAACCGGGTCTTGGGGTGCTGGGCCGCTACCTTGAGGCAGGCGGGCCGCATCCGGATACTGGTGGTGAACACCACGTCCGCGTTGTCGTGGGCCACCTCTTCCATGATCTGCTCCGCGTCCACCTCGGGGGAGACATTTTCCCGGTTGGTGATGACGAGCCGGTCCGGGAATTCCTTTTTCAGGGCCTCGATCCCCTTTTCGTGGCCCCGCACCCAGGCGCTGTTCTTGGCATCGTACTCGTGCAGGAACACCACCTTGAGCTGGCTGGGCTTGCTGAAGATGTTCAGCTTGTTCAGCAGCGGCTCACTGCCGGGCTTTGGCTCCAGCGAAAGCTCCACGGCGTGGGGCTCCGTCAGGATCTTGATCTCATCCCATAGCTTGGCCAGGTTTTCCCGCACCTGGCTGGGGGTGGACTGGCAGGCATCCGAATACCGGTAGACCGAGAGGTACACCAGCAGCGCGTCGCCCGGGGTCAGCTCCAGGGCGGAGCCGCCCAGCGCATAGAACTGCTGGCTGAACATGGTATACAGGGCCGAGAAGTTCAGCCGGTCGTCATCCGACCATACCTCGCTGGCGGCCTTGCAGACCAGCGTCTGCAGCTTTGCATAGCCGCCCAGCCGGGAGAACTGGACATTGTTGATCTTGCTCAGCTTATAAAAATCAAGAAACTCGTAGTAGATCTTGTTTTCCAGCGTGTCGTTCCGGGCCGGAACAAGCCGGGTGACCGTGCCCGGAATGGTGACCGCCTCGTAGTATTTGAGGACAGACACCCGCTTGTTGCCCTCCTGCACATAGAACTTGTTCAGGTATTCGTAGGCAATGATGGGGGTGTGGATGCCCTCTTCCAGATGGGCCTCGCAGAGATTCGACCACTTGATGGCAAACTCGGTGTCCTCTTCCAGCAGGGGCATAAAGTTGGCCGCAAAGGCCGTGTGCCGCCCGCTGGTCTTGGTGCCCACAATGCTCTCGGCGGGGATATCCACCAGCCCCAGCGGCTCCTGGGCAACGATGTTCACCCCGTTCAGGATATCATCCAGCACCGCAAGGTACGGCGACTGGCCGCGCGCCACGCAGGCACGATAGGCACGCTGGCCCGCGCGCAGGGCGCTTCTATAATCTTCTATCATGGCCATAGCAGAACTCCCTTCTTCAATGGCTCCTGTTTTCCTTTCCCGGCCCGTGCCGCCGTGTATGCGGCACAGGTCTAAGGACAGTATAGCATGAAATTCGGATTTATGGGAGACTTTCTCCGGCAAAGGTGTTGATTTACAGAAATTTTTCAGGTACGATAAATAGGAAACCATATTTGTGAGGTACATTTTCATGCAGACTGAACAGCTGCCCCGCCTGGAAGCGGGGGAATACCCCGGCGGCATCTGGTACTACGAGCCCCACACCTACCTGCCCTACCGCTATGTGCTGGGCCGGGTGGGCAGGCACCCGCTGGTGTGCATCGGCATCAACCCCAGCACCGCCCAGCCCGGCGCACTGGACCCCACCTTAAAGAGTGTGGAGCGGCTGGCCAACGCCAACGGCTTTGACAGCTGGATCATGTTCAACGTATATCCCCAGCGCGCCACCGACCCCAACGACATGGACCGGGTGCCGGACCGCGCCCTCTGCGACGAAAACCTGCGCTGGCTGCGGGCCGTTCTGGCCGAGACCGAGCCCACCATGTGGGCCGCATGGGGCACCCTGATCGAAAAGCGGGACTACCTGCCCGGCCTGATGCGGGAGATGGTGGCCCTGACAAGGGAGCGGGACATCCCGTGGGTCACCTTTGGCAAGCGGAGCAAAAAGGGCCACCCCCATCACCCGCTCTACCTGCGCAAAGATTCCACACCCGAGCCGTTTGATGTTGAAAACTATCTGGACACCTGTTTTTGAGGGAGGGATACCATGACCCCGGAACGCTACCAGGCCCTGCTGCGCTGGCTGGAGGCCCGCCCCGCCCTGAAAAAGCTGGTGATCGCCCTGAACCGCTGGCTGCCTGCCGTGCCCTTTGCCTGCTACCCTTTGCTGCTGGTGCTGCTGAATGTCCGGTGGTTCCGGCTGCTCTCCGCAAACCGCGCCGCCGCTCTGGATTTTATGCAGCTCATCGCCCGGGCAGTCTTTGTGCCGGCCTTCGTCTTTCTGGGCGGCACGCTCCTGCGGGCCAGGCTGAACTTTCCCCGCCCGTATGAGCAACCCGGCTTCACGCCGCTGGTGCCCAAAGAGACCCACGGCAAGTCCTTCCCCTCCCGCCACGCCCTGAGCGCCGCCGTGCTGGCCGCTGTGTGGTGCTACTTCTACCCCGCCGCCGGGGCCTGCATGGTGGTGGTGGCCCTGCTCATCTGCGCCCTGCGGGTGCTTGCCGGGGCGCACTATGTCCGGGATGTGGCCGCCGGTGCCCTGCTCGGCTTTGCCCTTGGGGCCGCCGGAATGTGGCTGCTGTGACCCCAAAATGTCCCCTGCGCCGGAAAATCCAAAAAAATTTGAAATTCCGCTTGACAGAAGCCTATGCGTATGGTATTATATTTCTCGCAGCGTGTGCCGAACGCACACTGCCGCCAGATAAGTACCCCATGGGATAACAACGTGCGCCCGTAGCTCAGGTGGATAGAGCAACTGCCTTCTAAGCAGTGGGCCGGGGGTTCGAGTCCCTTCGGGCGCATATTATGTGGTGCCTTTAGCGTAGTCGGTTAACGCGCCAGATTGTGGATCTGGAGACCGTGGGTTCGAGTCCCACAAGGCACCCTGCTAGAGATCAGACCGGAAGCCGAAAGGTTTCCGGTCTGATTTTTTGCTTTTCCGGCCCATTTTAACACGTATTTCCGTTATTTTTCCGATTTCTGCCGAAAAGTACAACTTTTTTTGAAATTGCGCTTTTCTAATCGGGGCAACTCGGTGGAGGTTCAAGTCCTCTTATCCGCACCAAACAATGAAAATCCGAACCTTTTCTCGATAGGAGAAGGGTTCGGATTTTTCGTTTTCTTCGGAAATGAAAATTCGAGTTCTTCCCTGACGGCTGTGTGTCCGAAACCTTATCAGAAGAATCGTGTAACGAAAGTCACAACTGTAAAGGTGCCGTAAGGCAGAAAGGACACAAACATGAAGTACGATGCAAGAGTCTGCAAATTCAACATGGACACCGGCTGCGTGGAGTTGCTGCTCCGGGATGGGTGAAAAATTCCCATCGACTGCACTGGGGTCGAGGATGCGTTGGATGTGACTATGGCGCAGAGGTCAGAATTAGACTATCTCATCTACAATGACCCGCTAGGCTATGCAGATTTGATTCTGAACGGCGAGCCGGAAGAATATCTGCGAAATGTGGCAGGAAGTCACGGATTAGAAGATTAAGAGAAACGCCGTTCCGGAAGCAATCGGAACGGCGTTTTAGCGTTGCTTTTTCATTCTTCACTCTGCCCCCGCAGCTCCTGCCGGATGGCACGGAACCGCTCCGGGACATCCGCATCCGTCATAGCACCGGGGGCATCTATCGTTCCGGCGGCTTTGGCTGTCTCGTAGAACCAGCACTTATACTCCACCGTTTCCAGCGTGTGTTGCAGTTGCTGGATCTGCTGGGTGAGCACCTCCCGCTGATGCTGAAACATTTCCAACCGAATGTCAATGGTGTCGTCTCCCTGCATGGCAAGCTCGATATACTGCCGGATATCTTTGATGGACATTCCGGCTTTTTTCATGCAGCGGATGACCTGCAGCCACTCGAAGTCGTTTTCCCGGAACATCCGAATACCGCCGGAGGAACGCTCCACAAAGGGAAGCAGCCCTTCTTTGTCGTAGTAGCGCAGGGTGGAGGCAGGTACGCCCAGCTTTTGTGCCATTTCGCCTACGGTATAGATCATCTGAAACCTCCGTTTTTTTCAAAAAGCCCTTGACTTAAAGCACACTTTAAGTTATATGATAAAATTAAACTCTATCAACATCATAATGCGGACACGCTCCGCTGTCAAGGAGGTCCCTATGAGCAAGAAGATATTGATTTTGTCAGGCAGCCCCCGGAAGGGCGGCAACTCTGATATTCTGTGCGATGAATTTCTGCGTGGGGCGCAGGGCGCTGGGCACAAGGTAAAAAAAGTCCGGGTTGCCGAGAAAAAAGTAGCTCCCTGTTCCGGCTGCTACTACTGCAGCACCCACGGCGGAGCCTGCGTCCACAAGGATGATATGGCAGACATCCTGCAAAAGATGATCGACGCCGATGTCATTGTGCTGGCAAGTCCGGTATACTTCTACTCCATCAGTGCCCAGTTGAAAGCGGTCATTGACCGCACTGTGGCACGGTGGCAGGAGGTTAAAGACAAAGAGTTCTACTATATTACCACTATGGCAGACGAGGAAAAAACCTCTGCAGATACTACGCTGGCCTGCTTCCGGGGCTATGCAGACTGTGTGGCAGGTGCCGTGGAAAAAGGCACTCTTGTAGCAAGTGGCGTTTACGAGCCAGGTGCAGTGCGCAGTACGCCTGCCATGGCACAGGCTTACGAGATGGGGAGGAACGTATAATGGCAGTAAAACAGACCGCAGGGCGGGATACTCTGGGCGAATTTGCGCCAAAGTTTGCAGAACTTAACGATGAGGTACTGTTTGGGCAGGTGTGGAGCCGGGAGGATAAACTCTCCCTCCGGGACCGCAGCCTTGTGACGGTGGTGGCACTGATGGCGCAGGGACTGACGGACGCCTCGTTTCGGTATCACCTGACGGCGGCAAAAAACAACGGCATTACCCGGTGTGAGATCGCAGAGATCCTGACCCATGCGGCATTTTATGCAGGCTGGCCCAAGGCGTGGGCGGCGTTCCGCATGGCAAAGGAAGTCTGGGCGGAGGACGCTGCGGAGGATGCCATGGCAAAGCACCAGAGTGAAATGGTGTTCCCCATCGGCGCACCCAACGACGGTTTTGCGCAGTATTTCAGCGGAAAAAGCTATCTGGCACCCTTGTCCACCGCACAGGCAGGCATTTACAACGTCACCTTTGAACCGGGCTGTCGGAACAACTGGCATATCCATCATGCCGCAAAGGGCGGCGGGCAGATCCTTGTCTGCGTGGCAGGCCGGGGCTACTATCAGGAATGGGGCAAAGCTCCGCTGGAGTTGCATCCGGGCGATGTGGTGAACATTCCCCCGGAGGTCAAGCACTGGCATGGTGCTGCACCCGATTGCTGGTTCTCTCATCTGGCCGTGGAAGTGCCCGGCGAGGATACCTCCAACGAATGGTGCGAACCTGTGGCAGAAGAAACCTATAAGACACTGCGGTAACATTTACGAAATGCGCTGAGTACAGCCTTGTACAAAACAAAAACAGGGTGCGCCCCCGAATTGAAATGAACCCCAAAAGTTAGACAAAAATTGAATTAAGCAGCTCCAACGGTCTGAATCCTGTATTGCACAGGGCTCAGGCCGTTTAGTTTTAATTTGATTCGGCGATTGTTGTAATAGTCGATGTAATCGATAATGGCCTTT
>QWCN01005918.1_pt1 | contig 11645 bp, 16 predicted proteins | sample 1972711 | NCBI WGS metagenome assembly QWCN01 (sample SAMN09866707, study PRJNA288562) | Human gut metagenome isolate term1_stool, whole genome shotgun sequencing... | isolation source: gut | host: Homo sapiens | place: USA: California | reverse complement strand
ACGCCACTCACTCAGTTCCCTCTGCCTACCGCCGCCACTGCCTTCAGCATCACCTGGAGTGGCGACAGTGCCACTATCGCCGCGAATTGTGGAAAAGACGGCGTTGCGCGGTATGCCGTGCACTCGTGCGGCGAGGCGTGGCTGCAAGCACTCATCCCAACGCCCCTGTTTGCCTTCTCGCTCCTGTTTATTCACAGCAACACACAATACCACCGCCACAACGCCTTTCTGGACGATTTGCTTCTCGTCGGCGACGACGCGGGTGTCGTCTGCGTCTATGACGCTGAAGCCACGCCCGTCGCGCGCGCCGCGCTGAGTCAAGCCATCTGTTTGTTTCTCACGTTTAGACAAATCGCCCGTTGTTGCCATCCACGCCCTTCAGTCCTTCGCTGCCTCGCCCGAGCCCTCCTTCCTAGTGGCCACCGACACAGACCTGTCTCTTCTCTCTCTTTCTTCCTCTTTATCACCCATCTCCACCACTCCGGTGCAGGAGGAGAAGCCCGACGTGGTTGCTCTGAGCGACGAGGAGTCCGAGGCGGAGGAGTGGATGCTGCAGGGGCAACAGAGCGACTATGCACGATGCTCCTACGATCAGTTTGGTGCATGTCGACAGCAGGTGTTTGTGTGTCGGACATGCCGCGACCAATATGACCGTTTGCTTCAGTTGCTTCATCCGGATTGGACGGCTCATCAAATCCAACAACAATTCGATATAGGGGTCTTATGTGAACAGTGTGCCCATTTCTGCCACGAGAATAAGGGCCACGACGTCGTCGCCTTGGGAGTGAAGAACCACGTGGCTTGCGACTGCGGCAACGCGTTGTTTCGGCGGCTAGACCAACTGGCGGTAATTGCCAACCCTTCTCTGGCTTCTCTTCCCGCAGAAGAGATCCCTTCTTTCCATCGCTGTTCTCTGTATCCGGAGAAGGAGTGTCTGAACGGTGCTGCATGCTACAACCACAACATGAGAGAGCGGTGGTGTTACTGTGACGGGGCTGAGGCATTGCCGATGGTGCAGTGCGTGCGGTGCTGTGATTGGTTTCACAACGCCTGTGCTGCGAAGAGGTATCGAGAAGATCATGATGGGAAAGAGATCGATTTGGAGGATGAGAGCGTGGATTATGTGTGTGCGGTGTGCGAGAAGGGAGGAGAGAGTGGAGAGGTGGAGGTGAAAACGAAACCTGTTGAGGAGGAGAAGGAGGAGGTGGAGAAGGAGGAGGGTTTGGAAGCGATGATTCGAGTGGGGGTGAATGGAGAGAATGAGGGGTAGAAGAAGAGGAAGAAGAATGACCGCACGGGAGCCATGAAGCTGGTAGGCGTGTGAAGGAAGTGTGAGGAATAGATGCTGCGATACATGCTGGAACAGTCGCTGAAGCAGTCCAGGGACAATCAGCGAAGCATCATTGTGGAGAATGTGGGTGTGAAAAGGATTCATTATGGATAGGACATTGAGAAGGCGAAGAGCGAGTTGGAGCAGGTGCTAAAGAAGATCCAGAAGGAATGCCCTGTTTGTAACAAACACACCACATGTCCTTGTTCTCATTCACGCTCGAAAAACACTCATAGATCCTCTTCGACGCCACCACTTGCCTCGATGTCCCTCCCAGCTTCTCCTACGCTTCACTCCGTCTCCCCACGCCCACGCTCAGCAGTCTCTCCCTCTCTTCCTCCGTCTCCGCCGCCTCGTACGCAGCCATCAGCTCGTACACGCTGTGGTAGTGAGAGACCACACTGCTCGCCTTCGACGACGACACTCCCGGAATGCACTGAAGCATTCGATACAGCACCGTCTCCTTGTTCACACACCGCGGATCGCTCTGGTTCACGGAGCCCAGTGCCCGGCCACGTGTGATCACACTCAGCTCCGACAGCGGAGGGCTACACATCACGCGCTCTGCCGATTCCGACGTGTACGGCGCGTTCCGGACGCAGTCCACGATCTTGAGAACCCACTCGGCAGCCTCGGCGTTCGACTCGCACGGGAAGCAAACCACGTTACAATCACTACGCCTCACGAGAGACACAAATCGGGACAAATACAGGCGGATGTACAGCTCCGTTAGAAAGTCTCGTGTGATGGGCAGAATGGACTCCTACGCCTGAGGCAGTGCTTCTGTCCCCACGCGTCGCTTCCGGCGCTGCTCTGTGATGATGCCCTGCATGTTGGTCAGAATCAACAGCAGCTTCTGCGACGTGTCCTGCAGCAAGCGGCGCCGCACCTCGCGGATGTGCTGCAGGCCCGTCTCCATGCTTTGCTTGATCAGCGCGATCATCGGATAGCCGTCCATCACCACCGTCACACAGTCCTGCACCATCACGAATTCCTTGGGTTGAGAAAGGAGTGAATGGCTACGCCCTCCACCTGACGCATCATCGCACACACGCCGTGCACCGGCGCGCGGAGCGACGGGCCGATGATGCACGTGGGCAGCGCTGCGCCGATGATGGCTTGACCCAGGTCCGTGGCGGCGAGCACCTCCTCGAGGGCAAGTAACATGGTGGTGTGCTTTTGGGACTACAGGGGAGCAGAAAGTGATTGGACTACTCGAGAGTGCGTGCGAGCCCGGAGTGGCCTCACAGGAGGGGGTATGCTCACAGGAGGGGTTGAGATGGTGGGAGGCGACGCGGTGGGTTCCTTGGAGCAGGACTGGACGTACAGGCGGATGAGGTTGTTCTCGTCCACGCCCTTCTCCTCCGACAGAGCCTCTTCCTCGCTCTCTGTCTGTGGCTCTTGTTCGTCCTGTTTCTCTGTCTCCTCACTTCCATCGCTCGAACTGTCCGCCAGTTCCACCACCTCCACGTCACTGGAGCTGCCATCAGAGCTGTCATCAGAACCGTCATCTGAGCGGTCGTCAGAGCGGTCATCAGAACTGTCATCAGAACTGTCACTGGAGTCAAGAATGTCGATGATCACAGCATCGCAAGAGCCGGGAGTTTTGACATCCTTCTGTAGACTGGTTCTCTCGGGAACAGGCGGGCTTTCTGTATCCTCGCATTCAATCACTTCCACATCATTCTTCTCTTCATCGCTTTCCTCCTCTCCATCACTTTTCTCTTCCTCACTCTCCGTGCTCATGCTCTCAATACTCCGATTCTCAGCGTCTTTCCATTCATATGCCATTCCTTCAGCACTCTTCTCTTCTTCACTCACTCCATTACTCTCAATTCTCTTCTCCTCACTCTCACTTTTCTTCTCTTCTTCACTCACTCCATCACTCTTCTCCTCTTCATCATCCTTCTCACTTCTCATCACTTCTTCATCATCACTTCTCTTCTCCTCATCACTCTCACTCCTCATCACATCTTCAATATCACCTCTTTCCTCTTCACTCTTCATCACCGATGATTCACTCTCACTCCTCTCCTCTTCGCTCTCAATCACAGAGGATTCGCTCTCCATTTCCTCTCTCCCACACACAGACGCCTCATTCACTGAAATAGCATCTCGCTCCTTCAACACCGACAAATCGCCAGAGGATAAGCAAAGATCGCTTTGTGGTTGGGAGGAAACATGATCACCCGTCTTTACAGGAAGGGAAGAGCTGTCAACATCGCTAATGGTCTTCTCGGAATCAACAGGGGAATCGGACGATGTGGAGAATTCATCCGGATTGGGCGCTGCCAGTTTCTGATGCTCGTTCAGAAACGTGGCCACATCGCGGGTATTGCTCTGATCCTCTTCTTCCGTGACTCCCACGACTTCGTACGCAGTTGGAATACGATTATCTCTCTTCTGTTGCTCGTACGGAGCGAGGGTCGTGCGTTCGCAGGCAATGGTTACATTTTGAGGAGCCGACTGAATGTCCATCGTTTTCACTCCCTGACTTTCATTTCGCAGTATAGTACACAGGATTTCCTCCGATTCTTCGGAATCGGCTTCAGAATCCGGAGCTTTGGATGCCTGGATGCTTGTCTCGAATAGTAGCGTGGAATGGTCTTCCTGAACAGCGTGGATTCGCTTGCTCACAAAGGACTCTTCCTCTCCGTTTCTCTTCAGATGTAATTTGCTTTCCTACTCATCAGAAGAGTGCCGTACAAAAGACGCTTCCATCGGATGAGTCGCTTTCAGTCGATACGAGATCGATCATCTCATAGTCCGACATCGTTTCACTGGGATTGGCTTATACTCTCCCGGCGACTCTTAGCTCAAACAAGAGAACAATGCTCCCATAGCGGGCTCCAGAAATAGGCCCTATTTTCCCCAGTTTGAAAAACAAAAGCGCAGCACTCTTCAGCAGATTAAATAGCACGGTTTGCAACAAACACATAACCTCTACTCAAAGAAGGATTGGAGAGCACCAATGTCTATGCGTGAGGAAACGGAGGAAACGGCACTCTTCACAGTGACACTGTGCTTCTTCTGGAATGCCCCGGGAAGGGATACATTCACCACCGAGGGAGTATCTACCCATAAGCTCGACTGCTCACCAAGTACTCAAAATGTAAACTGACTGCGGATTCATAAACGAGGTGCTGTTCTGTGGAGCCATGATCGTCGTCAACTGCGGCAACTCTACCCATCACGCCATTTGATCTGTTGTACCCTTCATGATCAATTTGGTGTCGCTGCCTTCTGCAAACGTCATAGCATTCATTCCAAACTGAATGGACTGCAGCTCCTGCAATTCTGCGCATGATCATCCCAACAAGCACGTACTCTCAAGGACCACCTCCTTCGCATATAAAAAAGCATGATTACCCAGAAGGAGGGACTTCAGGCGAGGCAAGTCTACATATGATGGATGAAGCACGCACCGACTCTTCAGCGAGAGGGAGGCCCAGTAAAAGCTGGAGGAATCGGCAGATGAGTTGAAGTCGCCCATCTCGACGATCTCCAGCGAGGGGAGCTGTGCCAGGTCGCAGGTTGTGTACTCGAGGAAGGAATGATCGCCGATGCTCAGATGAGTCAGTGAGGGGCAGTTCTTCAGCACGAGCCGGAAATCGGGATTCTGTCCGTACCACTCTCTGTTCAGGGTGAAACTCTCCTTTCCGATGGTGACTGTCTTCAGCTGCTCCAGATTCCGAATATTCACCTTCTGCACGTATCGGAAGCAACGATCTCCCACCACAAGCGTGGCGAGATTCTTCAGCTTAGACAAGTCCAGAAGCTTAAAATTTTCGCCATTGCACTGATCATCGGGCACAATCAGACTCGTTGTGGTCTTTGACAAGCTGGTGTCATTCATGCACTGCTGCAGCATCTTCAGGGACTTGCTTGCCTCCACAGAGGACAAGATGACCGAAATCACCCACCACAGCAAAACGACGACAAGGATGCACCCAATAATGCACAGCGGAGCCACCCAGCCAGTACACCGCTTGCTCTTCTTGGCCTTCGATACACTGCTCTTTTCAAAAGGCAGTGCATTCTGTGTTCCTGCTTCAATATCCTTACTCATGCTTCTCTCAAATCTACGCAATTACGAGCATGGCGAAATGGAGCGACAATCAAGAATCCAGTTCCGGCAATCGCCTTGGTGATAGAACAGAAGAATGAACGAAGGGGCGGGAGAGATACGGACACTGAAGAGTGAACGCAGAACCGAATCTGTGGGATCTGTGGGATGGCCATTCTCGCGAGATGTTTCGTTTGATCGGCTCTTCTAGCATCGGTGGAAATCAGGTCAGTCTCTACCGTCTGAATCGCACAGGCCTGACGGTGTACACGATTCACTCCGACTCGACCATCGTGAACAGTTATTTTGTTTGAATTCGCTCCGGTGAGTGATGTGTAGGTGGTTCCGACAGAAGCCATTAACACCGACTATTCCCGCAAGGATGACGGCCTTCCGCACACGCATATCCGATACTTTTTCATTCATCTTGCGTCCTTCATGTTGCAGTGGAGCATTTAGTGTTTACTGGGAGCGAAGACTATCCCTACAAGGGAATCCTCGATAACATCGCCAATCGCTGCTTCGCGCAGGGGACAAACGCATGGACGGACGTAGACCACACGTGGTATGTTTTGTTCTGATTATTCAGAATCAGCTTCACTCTGGAAGTCGCGGGCATCGAGGGATTCATGCGCATTCTCCCCATTTACCTGGACGTGCGTCTGCTTCCGTGATTTCATGAGTAGCACGTGCTCTACCCGCGATTGACGGAGAGCGCGTTTATCACGGAGGTCCACTCGATCAACGAAGAGGGCGAGGACGAGGGCGTGGTGTACAGCGAGATGGAGTCGGTGCAGAACACCTACTCCGAAATCATGTCCCGCAAGATGCTTCACCTCCTTTACGGCGAGAGCGGCTATATATCCCCACACTCACTCTGTTGCGTCCTTCATTCCACTCCTCTTACACCGGAGGCGACATTGCGAATCTTCGTTCTCTCCGCGTGGACCAAATCCGCCGCTTTCACCGCGACTTCTACCGCCCCGAGAACCTCTGCCTGATCGTGGGCGGCAAGTGGGAGGACGACACGCCCCTTCTCCAAGCGGTCCTGGCTTTCGAGGACAAGATTCTAGGCAAGCGCGCGCGCGACGACATACCCCCGTACCAGCGGCCATGGACGGACGAGTCGCTCATCCCGCAGCACGCGCCGGGCAGCGCAGAGCCCGTGGCGGTGACGTAGTGATGTGATGTGCAGGTGGTGGTGGAGTTTCCGAGCACGGAAGAAGAGGGGAGCAATTGTCACGTGACGGTAGGCGCGCTGACGGTGCCGCTGAGCGACGTCAAAACCCGATCGATGTTGGAGGTGCTGCTGAGGTGGCGACGGCGACGACGACTGAGGCATAGCTACCTGACGGACTCGGTGAACTCGGTGTTCTTCCGCGCGTTCGTGAGCGAGCAGAAGGTGTGCGGCGCGGTGAGCTACAACCTGTACGAGAACTCCACCGCCGCGTACGAGGTCGTTTTCTCCAACGTGCAGCGCGGCGACGTGACGCGCATCAAACCCGCCTTCGACGCGCTGATTCAGGAGTATGCTTGTTCTCTTTCTTTTCCCCAGCATGCTGCGCGGCGGTATTGACGCCCGTCGGATGGAGGACACGATCCGCAGTCTGCAGCGGCGCGCGTGCAAGGAGCTGGAGGACAGTCCCGTGGCCACGCTCTCCGACCCCATGATTCTTCACTTCATGTCCCCACACGCCGCTAACATCACATATAGCTACGGCGACCGCTCGGGCAGCGCCGAGGAGTTTCAGCAGCTGCGCGCGCAGCTGGACACGCAGTCGATTCTACAGGAGATGCTGGCGGTGCCCGCCGCTGCCTGGCTCGACCTCCTCGCTCGCTTCTTCACGCCGCGCGCGGCGCTGTTCACTGTGATCGCCGTGCCCTCCGCCGCCACGGCCGACGCGCTGGCCGCCGAGGAGCAGGAGGTGGTGCAGAAGCGCGTGGCGACGCTGGGCGAGGCGGGGCTGGAGGCGCTGGGCGAGCGTGCGGAGGCGGCGCAGCGCGAGAACGAAACGCCCATCCCGCCAGCGCTGGTGGAGAGTGTGGCGATGCCGTCGATCGGCGCGCTGTTCTACCGCGAGCAGTGCAGCTGCGAGGTGGTGGAGAAGGCGGTGGTGAACGTGTGCACGTGCAGTGATCAGGGTATGATGGCTGCGCTGAAGCAACAAGCCACAGAGGTGGCGAACAGGTGCGGGCGAGGCGGCGTTGTCAAGCGTAGTGGACTGCTGTACCCGACCAAGTGCATCCAGTACAACACGGAATTCGCCTCGATTTCCGTCATCCTGTCCACGCAGCATCTCACCGTGGCGGAGAAGCGTCTGTTGCCCATTCTGCTGTCCTGTCTGGAGGAGTGTCCCCAGCGCCGCGCCGACGGCTCGCTGCGTCCGCGCGAGGAGGTGATCGACGCGCTGTACCGCGACACTGTGAGTCACTCGCTCCAGCTGGGCGTGCAGGAGGCCGAGGGCTACTCGCCCAACCGCGATTGCGAGGGCGCGTCACTGTTGCTGGAGGTGCCGGGCGAGGCGCTGGAGCGCGGGCTGGAGCTGGCGGAGGACGTGCTGGTGCACGGCGAGGTGGAGGCGGAGAGCGTGCACCGCGTGCTGGCGCGCGCGGCGAAACAGCTGGAGGAGCAAGTGCACGGCGGCGAGGCAGTGAGTATGGCGCTGCTGCGTCGGCTGATGCTGCGCGAGGAGTCGAACTACAACTGCTTCGATCCGGTGGGTGTGGGGCGTGGCGCTGACGAGTAGCTTCGCACGCGCAATCAGATGATGGCGTGGCTGCGGCGCTGGGACCAGCCGGCGGAGCGGGAGAGGCTGGTGCGCGCGCTGCAGGCCGTGCGCGAGAAGCTGATCGATCCGCACAACATCCAGTGCGCGTGCGGATGATCGCTGATGTCTAGGCTGTGCATCGCCGCTGACTTCCGAAAGCACTCGCTCTCCGCGGCCGCACTGTTCGCGCACCAGTTCCACAAGCGTACGGTGATCCAGCCGGCGCCGACGCTGCGCGTGCTTCCCTCCAACCGGTTTGCGCAGCGCACGCCCGCGGGCCGCGGCGTGATTTGCGGAATGAAGGATGTCACGACCGCCTCCTTCAATCTTGTGATCCCCCATTCTTTGACGGACGCGCTGCACGAGCGCATGGTGGCGACGGTGGCGAAGAACGTGCTGACGGGGTTCGAGGGCCCGTTGTGGCGCGCGATTCGCGGCAAGGGGTTGTCGTATGACTTCAGCGTGTATTAGAAATTTGGGGGTGGTTAGGGGTAGGACGGATCGACGCGACCAGGGCTTCTTGTACTTCTGCTTGGACGACTGCTCGGCGCCGGCGGACAGCTACCAGGCAGCGATGGAGGTGGTGGAGGAGGTGGAGGAGAATGGAATCTCCTCCATGGACTTCGAGTCGGGGTGCGGCAGCACGTGCTACGCGCTGTGCACGAAGATGGACAGTCCGTCGCTGGACGGAGTGGTGCGCTTCACGCGGCAGATGAAGGAATTGTCGGCCCTGGCGGAGCTGGAGGAGCTGTCGAAGATTACAAAGGAGGAGGTGGAAGAGTGCATTCGGACGATGTGGAAGGACCTGTTTGACGTGGAGAAGGGATGCTTCGTGATGACGTGTCCGCAGGACAAGGTGGAGGAGTACATGGAGGACTTCAAGGAGCTGGGGTTCGAGATTGAAGTGCGGGAGTACGAGACAGTACTCAATTCTTCTTTCGACTCGTGTGTTTGTTTCTGATTTTCATTTCGCTTTCGTTTAAGTTGGAGAAGGCAGGAAATGGATCCAGAAGCGAACTACAGCGACTGCGTGAATCGCCTCCTGAATCGCATCCATGACAATGCATCGAAGGAAAATGGCGTTGCATCCTCGTTTATGACAGAGCAGGGACTGGTTCTGTGGGAGATGCGGAAAACGGCGATTACGAAGGGTCTGGCCTTCATATACAAAGTATCGAAAAATACGGAAGTGTTCAACACCTTTGGGAATGATATCATCCAGTGCTTCTACGACATTAGCAAAGTGGGGCATCGATGAGGACGTGAGGGAATAGGTCTCACCGGAGCCCATTCGGCGGCTTGCTCTCCAGTATCTTGATGTTGTGAAGCGGCAGTGGCTGAACACGCTCCAATCGGGGTACTGGAAAGCCCGTGACGTTCCGAACCCACAGGAAGTTCTCGATGCGGCCATTGTGTTGTACAGTCTCCAGTGCCTCAGCTCGGATGTCCACTTCGGCGTGGAGCTGCAGAAGTACGTGATTGCCGACAGTTCCCAGTTAAAGAAGTTTGAACACTGCAGTCGATTTACTGTAGATCCCTAGTGTCGGTGATTGATCTCTATGGGTGGAACGCGAAGGAAGAGTGCATCCCCACCACGGTGGTGGATCTATGCACGAAGTGCCACCGGCGCAGTCCGCGTCGAAGCACGCAATGCAAGTGATGATTTGCTTTGTGTGGCTGATGGGTAGATTTTGCGGCACCGAAGTGGTTGTGATCACGCCCTATCGCGCGCTGTCGAACAGCCTGATTTACGGATTCTACTGCAAGATGGCGGGAATCGAGTTGGAGTGCGACTATGACGATTACTTGCGATGGCTGCCGTCGCTGCGACCCTACAAATCATCGAACGAGCTTCCATGGAAGGAATTCGTTGATGAGTGCTATCTTGTTTTTCCATCGTCATCTTTTGATTCTAGATCACGCACGTCGTATTCACGCTTTCGCAGTGGGGCCAGTTGCGCCTGCAGATTCAGCAATTGCCTCACGAGTACCTGTTCCTCCGCGAGCACCTTCCGCTGCTCCTCCAGAAGCAGGACGTTCACCTCGTGGGCGAGTTCGTGGAGTGTCTTCGCATCTTCGGAGTGGCGGAGAATGCATCGCTCATTCTGGAAGGCATGCACTTCCTTCTGGAGGAGCAGAACGCGGACGGGTCGTGGGACAACAAGAGGAAGGAGATGAACGTGGACGAGGCCTATGTGGCGTACCACGCGACGATGGTGGCGATTCAGGCACTGATCCCCTCCGAGTTCTCTGGGTTCGGGTGCATGAACGAGAGCACGGAGACGATCGTGTCGCGGTGGTATGGAGAGGAGGTGAGCGAATCGAGCGCGATTGAGGGGTAGTTTTTGAAGTGCCGTCAGATTCCGAGTCCGATCTCGACGAAGGACGCCATTCCCCCGGAGCAGGACTTCATGTACGATAAACGGCTGCAGCGCATGGATGACGACATCGACGTGATTCTGGATTCCATCGATCCCATTCTCCTTGCGATGGCTTCGAAGCAACGGCAACAACGCAAATAATCTGTTTGCAGCAAACACCAGACGGAAATAGCTAATACACAGCAATGTCAGGAAGAAGGTCTACAGAATAGTGCAGCAGCCGCCGGAAGGAGCTTCCGCAGTACGCTGTTCCATGACAAACTAAGCATCACTTGTGTGGTGGAGAATCACATTCACAGCACGATCAAACACGGCCTTCAAGCCCTCCTGCGTCTTGGCGCTGCACTGCATGCAGCCACCAGCGTTCAGCTTCTTCGCCATCTCCTCAGCCTGCAATTCACAATGCGGTAACACTCAAACCTCCTGCATCGAGACGACCGTTTCGTTGTTCTCCTTCAGCTTCTGCATCGTCTCCTCGCTGGTGATGAGGTCCTTCTTCGTGCCGACCAAGAACAGGGGAACGGGACGGGACTTGTCCTCCCAGTAGCTTTCCAGCTCCTTGTACCACTACCATCAATTTCGAATCGCAGCGCTCACCTTCTCGCAGTTGAGGAACGAATTGCGGCTATGGATCACAAAACACGAGCGTTCGTACTCGACGCAGGAGTAGGCAATCAGGAAAATGTCCGTGTTAGGGTAGGACAGGGGGCGCAGCTGATCGTACGCTTCTTGGCCTACACAGTCAATCCGGTGAAGACATACCCACCAGCAGTATCCCAGAGTTCCAGACTCACGGTCTTATCGCCCACTTTCACGTCGACCTTGTAGTTGTCGAAAACTATCCATAACACGAATTTGAGTAAATCAATACCCGTAGGAACGTACTCTTCCGGGAAGTGATCCGTGGAATAGGAAATCAGGAGACAGGTTTTTCCAACGGCACCATCGCTAATGCCTCATGACTCGGCGATCAGGCATTACCCAACGACGACGCACTTCATCGAATTCTGTTCCGCCATAGTAAAATCGCGCTTGATCACAAAGAAACTGTTGAAATGGTCCGATCCAAAAAACAAAAAACCGCGGGAAACCCGGATTGG
>QWCN01005915.1_pt1 | contig 11650 bp, 9 predicted proteins | sample 1972711 | NCBI WGS metagenome assembly QWCN01 (sample SAMN09866707, study PRJNA288562) | Human gut metagenome isolate term1_stool, whole genome shotgun sequencing... | isolation source: gut | host: Homo sapiens | place: USA: California | reverse complement strand
GGCACTCCTCAAGGTTCCGTGCAAGCACGGACTTTGACTCGTTGCTCGCGTAAATCACCTTCGGTGATGGCATTTTGGCTTGTATGTCTCGGGATTTTGGCATATTCATGCCAAAACACCTCGCGGTACAATGGCTACTGAATAGTTACTCCAAAACATACAAATTTCCCGGTTGTTTATCCGATCAGCTCCTGTTTTACATAATCAAGAAATTTCATTGCCAGATCCGACAACGGTGTCTTTTCTCTTTTTACATATCCAAACACAATCTTACTAGATTCATCGGTAAGACAAATGCCCGGACGGGAAGGAGTTTTTCCATGGGTAAGACTGTCACCGCTGATGTTGGCGAGGCTGCCGTGATCCAGCATTTTTTCCATGATGTAGTCGCTGTTGGTTACGACGGAGACATCGATTTTTCCAAGGGTCAGATTATTTTCTGTATCCAGTTTCCAGCCTTCGTAATTGCTGACGTCTTCCAGGAAGTTCTGGATATAATGCAGATTTTCGATTGTTTCCCGGGTGAGCTGTATTCCTTCTTTTTGCAGGTATCCGCCGCCGGGATACAGATAGGTGTCCAGTTCTTTCAACGGAATGAATTCCAGCTGTTTTCGTACCAGCAGATACTGCAGATCCGTCTGCTGACGGGTTGTCACGTAGAGGAAACCGAGTTCGTCTTTGTATTCATGGATACGCTCCAGCACTTCCCGCATTTTTCCGGTGTGTACCTGACAGTGCAGGTTTTCTTTTTCATGAATCTGATAAAACCGTACAAAGCAGTCTGCGATCCAGAAACTGGGGTTAAATGCAATATTCAACCACTGGGTATCTCCCACCGCGGACAGCTCTACCATCGCTTCCACGTTTTCCAGCACCCGGCTGGCATAGGCATAGGCCTGTTTTCCGTTTGGTGTCAGGCTGATTCCATGAGGATTTCGCACAAAAAGCGATGCCTGCATCTCTTCTTCCAGTGCCCGGATCACCTTACTGACGCTGGACTGGGTTGTATATAAAACAGATGCCGCCTCGCTGAAAGAGCCGGCATCTGCACAGGTGATAAAATATTTTAACTGTTTGATATTGATCATAAGTCACCTTTTTTTCCACAGACCGCAAACAATGGAGTCGGATTATAGAACGCATTTTTTTCCATGTAGACACGCTGACTGACTCCCATATCAATCTGGAACTGCTGCACACCACTGCTGCTGAGAGCTTCCAGATCCCAGGCAGGACGGGCATAATTGCTTATGGACAGCTGGCGTTTGATATCCTCACACTCCTGCATCAGTGTATTTTCAATCTGGTTATGGGCATGATTTTTCGGAAGATCGGAAGTATCCGTAAAATCAACCGCTCCATAATTGGCATCAAAGTTCAACAGCACACCGCCCGGTTTTAACACACGCATCCATTCTTTATAGGCTTTCTGTGCATCCGGAAGCGTCCATGTCAGATTCCGGGAGATCACGAAATCAAAGGTATCGTTATCGTATTCCGGATTCTCTGCATCCATTACCTGAAACTCACAATCTGCCTGTTCTTCTTTTGCCAGTTCTCTGGCATGGAGGATCATATCCGGTGTCAGGTCAATCCCGGTCACCTGATGTCCTCTCTTCGCCAGGAGGATAGAGAAAAATCCCGCACCGCATCCTACATCCAGGATCCGCAGATGCTCTTTTTCCGGCAAATATTTAGCAATTTCTTCTATCCATCGTTTCGCCAGTGGACTGTGAAGTTCTTCTCTTCTCTGCTCTTTGAAATCTGAACTTCGTTTTGTCCAGTAACCGGCGATCTTTTCTTTCCGGTCATCTTTTTCATAAGCGATTCTTCCGTAGGCGATCATCGGTCCTTCCTTTGTCACCTGCAGACTTCCCGTCTGGAAAAGAATCACACCGTCATATCCCCCATAACTCGTCTCCAGGGTATTTCCTTCATAGTCCGTGACCTTTCCAAGCTTTTCTCCCTCTGAAAACATATCTCCCGGTTTTTTATCCGGATACCACAGACCCGCCTGATTTGCCGACTGATATACCACATCCGTCACTTCCATGGGATAATGATTCCAGTAACCACGGCTGGTCCGGTAAATGCCAAGGTAACGCAGGATATTTTTCAGATCCCTCTTATTGGACTCTACTTCTTCTCTCGTCCATCGTCCCATACCACCCCTCTCAATCAGGATACTCGGAATTCCGCAGGAGGCTGCATAATTATAAGAGCCACCGGATTCCACATTGGAGCGTACCATATACGGAACGTCCACGTGTTGCGCCATTTTTCGGGAAACCTCGATGACTTCTTTTTCTCCTTTTCCCGCATAATATACAAACGGCGTCAGATCTTCATATTCATCTCCGCTGTGAAGATCAATATAATAATCTGCCACACTGTGCAATTCTTTTTTTATGGCACTGGCGAGTCTCTGTGTTCTTGTTCCCTTTTCATCTCCCGGGAACTGCCGGTTCAGATTTTTCCTGTCGTCCAGACAGAGACTTCCTGCCCGCTGCTCGAATTCTTCAGGACAGACCACTTTTACGATCACTATTGTTCCTGTGATTTTTTCCATTTTTAATTCGTTCGCCAGTTCCACTGCTGTCTCCACACCCACATATTCCCCTGGGTGCACGGCCGCAGTGATCAGCACGGTCTTTCCCTCTTTTTCCCCATGCAGAACCGCCGCCGGAAGTACGAATTCTCCGCCTCCGATCATCAGCGTTCCCTGCCATCTCTCGCCCGGGGTTATTTCCAGCCCTGCTATCTGAAATTTATTCTCATTCTTCATCATTTCACATTCAATCCGTCCTGTATGATTCTTACTCTTTGACTGCTTCGATACCAAACATTGGTGTCGAATGATAATTAACCTTTTCCACCTCTGACCATACCTGGTTCCAGACTTCCGTATCCACACTTACCTGGGCTGTTCCAAGTTTCTGCAGTATCTTTTGATCCCACCGGGGGCGATCGATCCTGCTGAGCGGCACCTGTCTTGCAATCTCTTCCATCGTATCGATATCCGTACAGGTATAGTGATCTTCCAGTCCGGCCTCAGTTACCATCTGCCGGTCTTTCTCATATTCTTCTCTTTTTTCAGCATCAAAGAGATGATGATACCAGTTGGCATCATAATTTAACAGAATACCACCTTTTTTCAGCACACGCATCCATTCTTTATACGCCTGCTCCGGATCTTCCAGGTTCCAGGTCAGATTCCGGCTGACTACTGCATCAAATGTTTCATCCGCAAATGCAAGATGACTGGCATCCATCTGACAATATGTGATCTTTTGTGCGAATGCCCCTGCATTTTTTTTAGCTTCTTCCAGCATCGCTTCTGTATAATCCACAGCGGTCACCTGGTAGCCTGCCTCTGCAAGAATAATAGAAAAAAATCCTGGACCGGTTCCGATATCCAGAATCTTATAGGTCTCATTTGTTCTGTTTTCCGGAAAATGACGTTCCAGTTCCCGTCTCCAGTTTGTCCGGTTATCACCCGCCAGTTCTTCCTGATTCACCTGAGAGTACCCTTCGGCTCTGTCAGTCCAGTAATCTTCAATCTGTTCCAGTAATTCCATATATTTTTCGTCCCTCCGCATGACTATATCGCTAACGCTCATTATGTCATGATTCGCACCTTCGGTGCTTGACGCTGCTTTTGCAGCTATCATGATCGCCATTCGCCGCTCCCGATGAACAAACTTCGTTTGTTCTCGCTCGCTAACGCTCATTATATCATAATTGTTTCTTTTTTCACAAGCCTCCACGGGGGATATTTTTCTTCACTTTTTCACGTAACTATGCTATACTAATAAAGTTATTCCAGCTTTTTTTGACCGGAATAGCATAACAGTTTTTATTTTAACCAAAGAAAGGGATAATCTATGTTAAGTACAATCGAATCCATCAATTCGGCGGTCAACAATTTTATCTGGGGAGTCCCTGCTATGATCTGTATCATCGGTGTCGGTTTGTATCTGACCCTCCGCACCCATTTTTTACAGATCCGTAAATTTCCCTATGCAATCAAGACCACCATCGGACGTATGTTCCGAAAAAGAGACGCATCTGACGGTTCTCTGACGCCTTTCCAGGCAGTCTGTACCGCTCTGGCCGCGACGGTCGGTACCGGTAATATTTCCGGAGTCGCGGGTGCCATCGCCATCGGCGGTCCCGGTGCTGTCTTCTGGATGTGGATCTCGGCTATCCTTGGCATGTGTACCAAATTTGCTGAAGTTACCCTTGCCGTACATTTTCGTGAAACTAACGCCAAGGGAGATCTTGTCGGTGGACCTATGTATTATATAAAAAATGGTCTTAAAAAACACTGGCACTGGCTGGCGTACCTTTTTTCCGCTTTTGGTGTCCTTACCGTATTCGGTACCGGTAATGCCACACAGGTCAATACGATCACAACGGCTGTCGATTCCGCACTGATTAATTACCACCTGATTTCTGATCAGTCTGTCAGCACACTGAATCTGATCATCGGAATCGTGATCACGATTCTGGTCGGTCTGATCCTTCTTGGCGGTATCAAGCGAATCGGAAGTGTGACGGAAAAACTGGTTCCTTTTATGGCATTGTTTTATATTCTTCTGGCACTTGGTGTTGTACTGATCAACTTCCGTAATATTCCGCATGTTTTTTATTCTATTATTTATGGTGCTTTTCGCCCGCGTGCTGTAACCGGCGGTGTGGTAGGAAGCTTCTTTCTCAGCATGAAAAAAGGAGTTTCCCGTGGTATCTTCTCCAACGAAGCAGGTCTTGGTACCGGATCCATCGCCCATGCCTGTGCGGATACCAGAAAGCCGGTGAAACAGGGTCTGTTCGGTATCTTTGAAGTATTTGCCGATACCATTGTCATCTGCACCCTGACTGCTCTGGTTATTCTGTGCAGCGGCACCACGGTCACTTATGGACAGGCTGCCGGTGCAGAACTCACGATATCAGGATTTACTTCTGTATATGGCAGTTGGATTTCTGTTTTTACAGCCGTTGCGATGTGTTGTTTCGCTTTTTCTACAATCATTGGATGGGGACTGTATGGAGCAAGATGTATCGAGTTTCTGTTTTCCAGTGAGAAGGTCGTAAAGCCGTTTATGGTTGTGTATTCTCTGGTAGCCATTCTTGGTGCTACAGTGGAACTTGGACTTCTGTGGAGTATTGCAGAGACCTTCAACGGTCTGATGGCGATTCCAAACCTGATTGCGGTGTTCCTGTTGTCGGGGACGGTTGTGAAGATGGTGAAGGAGTATTTTGCTACGGAAGGAAAATAAATCTTTTTAAGAGAAAAACGCCTGAATCTCAATGTGAGATCCAGGCGTTTTTCATCTGTCAGGGCTTAGTTGCATCGCATTTTTCATATTAGTATCTCCAAATATCTCCGCACTCTTTCTTCTACTCGAAATTTCTTCGCATATTCCGATAATTGAGGAATGTTTCTATCTTTTCTGTCCACGTATCGCTTATATGCCTCAGCAGCAATACCAATATCTACTTCTGTTCGTTTTCGTAGAATATCACATAATCTCCTCTCTATGCTGTATGTGGTAATGATATTTTCTCCCGGCGATTTCACACGAACCAATCCCAGATCATACCATTCTCTCTTTACTGTCGAACATATTATTCTGTTTTTCTATGTGAGGAACCCGGTTTCGTTCGTTACAGGAAAACAACCTATATTACGATTACGCCAATTCCCCCGTATTCCCCGTATACAACTGATAATATTTTCCTTTTTCTTCAATTAACTGGTCGTGTGTTCCACGCTCGATGATACGTCCGTTTTCAAGAACCATAATACAGTCACTGTTTCTTACGGTGGACAGGCGGTGTGCGATGACGAAAGTGGTCCGTCCATGCATCAGCTTATCCATACCATCCTGTACCAGCTTCTCCGTTCTGGTATCAATCGAAGAAGTCGCTTCATCCAGGATCAGCACCGGCGGATCCGCTACCGCTGCACGGGCGATAGACAGAAGCTGTCTCTGCCCCTGGCTCAGATTGGCACCGTTATTCGTCAGTTTCGTTTGATAGCCATCCGGCAGTCTCCGGATAAATCCATCCGCATTCGCCAGTTTAGCCGCCGCGATCACCTCTTCATCCGTAGCATCCAGCTTTCCGTAACGGATATTTTCCATAACCGTATTCGTAAACAGCTGCGTATCCTGAAGAACAATCCCCAGAGACCGACGCAGATCTGCTTTTTTGATCTTATTGATATTGATACCATCATAACGGATCTTTCCATCCTGGATATCATAAAAACGGTTGATCAGATTGGTGATCGTGGTCTTTCCTGCTCCGGTAGAACCAACAAATGCAATCTTCTGACCCGGTTTTGCAAAGAGCTTAATATCATGCAGAACCATCTTTTTCTCATCATATCCAAAATCCACACCATTAAATAACACATCACCTTCCAACGGCTGATAAGTTGTTGTATTATCCGCTTTGTGGTAATGTTTCCATGCCCAGTGACCTGTATGTTTCCGTGCTTCCCGTACCTCACCATTCTCAATTTCCGCATTAACCAGTGTAACATACCCTTCGTCCAGTTCCGGTTTTTCATCCAGGATACGGAAGATACGGTCTGCACCTGCCAGTGCCATAACCACACTGTTTAACTGCTGGCTGACCTGGTTGATCGGCATGTTGATACTCTTGTTAAAGGTCAGGAAACTGGCCAGTGCACCAAGGGTCAGACCGCCGACTCCATAAGTAGCAAAGATACCACCTGCGATCGCACATACCACATAGCTGACATTTCCCAGCTGTGCATTGACCGGTCCCAGGATATTACCGTATTTGTTCGCATTGTTGGCACTGTCATAGAGTTCATCGTTTAACTGATTGAACTTTTCCAGGCTCTCTTCTTCATGACAGAACACTTTTACTACTTTCTGTCCTTCCATCATCTCTTCAATATAACCGTTTACCGCACCCAGCGATTTCTGCTGTGCAAGGAAATATCTTCCGCTCAGTCCGGCTACTTTCTTCGTAGTAAACAGCATGATGGCGATCATCACCAGAGATACGAGTGTCAGCGGTATACTCAGGATGATCATGCTGACAAAGACACTGACAATCGTGATCACACTGGATAACAGCTGTGGCATACTCTGGCTGATCATCTGACGCAGCGTGTCAATATCATTTGTGTAGATTGACATGATATCTCCATGCGCATGGGTATCAAAATATTTGATCGGAAGACTCTCCATGTGATGGAACATATCATTTCTCAGATTCTTCAGTGTTCCCTGTGTCACATATACCATGATCCGGTTATAGGAAAAGGTAGCCAAAACACCGATCAGATAGAATACCGCAACCTTCAGGATCGCTCCAAGCAGCGGACCGAAATCCGGACTGCTCTGCCCGATCAGTGGCATGATATACAGATCGATCAGATTTTTCATAAACATGGTTCCCTGGACATTGGCAATGACACTGACGAAAATACACACTGCCACAATTACCAGATGAATTCCATAATTTTTTCCGACATATTTTAAAAGACGTCCCATCAGTTTTCCCGGATTTTCAACCCGGGGTTTCGGACCTCTCGGTCCTCTTGGTCCTGGTCCTGGCATGATCAGACACCTCCTTTCTCGTCAAAATCTCCGCCGCCCTGGGTCTGAGATTCATATACTTCTCTGTAAATTTGATTATTTGCAAGCAGTTCTCCGTGAGTACCAAAGCCATCTACCTGACCGTCATTCATGACGATGATCCGGTCTGCCCCCTGTACACTGGAGATTCTTTGTGCGATGATCAGTTTCGTCGTACCGGGAATCTCTTTTGCAAAAGCTTCCCTGATCCGTGCATCGGTAGCGGTATCAACGGCACTGGTAGAATCATCCAGAATCAGTACTTTCGGTTTCTTTAACAATGCTCTGGCGATACACAGACGCTGCTTCTGTCCGCCGGATACATTGGAACCACCCTGTTCGATATAGGTTTCATACCCTTCAGGCATCTTCTCGATAAATTCATCGGCACAGGCCAGCTGGCAGGCGCGGATGCATTCTTCTTTGCTGGCTTCTTTGTTACCCCAGCGCAGATTTTCCAGAATCGTTCCGGAAAACAGCACATTTTTCTGTAGTACCACGGCTACCTGATTTCGCAGAGTCTCCATATCATAAGACCGCACATCCATACCGCCGACTTTGATATTTCCGGTGGTCACATCGTACAGACGACTTATTAGATTAACCAGACTGGACTTTGCACTTCCGGTTCCACCGATGATACCAATCGTCTCTCCTGCATGAATATTCAGATTGATATCTTTTAAGACATATTCGCCACTTCCTTTTTTGTAGCTGAAGTTTACATGATCAAAGATGATACTTCCATCTTTTACTTCTGTCACCGGTCTTTCCGGATTGGTCAGTTCCGGTTTTTCTTCCAGAACCTCTGTGATTCGTTCTGCACTCGCCACACTCATGGATACCATAACAAATACCATGGACACCATCATCAGGCTCATCAGAATATTCATACAATATGTAAGAAGACTCATCAGTTCTCCGGTAGTCAGCTGATCGGTTACAATCATCTTCGCACCCAGCCAGCTGATTCCAAGGATGCAGCTGTATACCGCAAACTGCATCAGAGGTGCATTATAAGACAGGATCTTTTCTGCTTTTACAAACATTTTATATACATTGTAACTTGCTTTGGAAAACTTTTTGTCTTCATAATCTTCTCTCACATACGCTTTTACCACACGGATACCGGTAATATTTTCCTGCACACTCGCATTCAGATCATCATATTTTTTAAATACTTCCTGAAAATATCCGGACACCCGGCTGATGATAAAGAACAGGCATGCGCCCAGAATAATAACTGCCACCAGATAAATACTTGCCAGTTTTGCATTGATATAAAAAGACATGATCATCGCACAAACCATGCTGATCGGCGCACGCACAAACATGCGAAGCAGCATCTGGTATGCATTCTGTACATTGGTTACATCCGTGGTCAGTCGTGTGATCAGTCCGGCGGTACTGAACCGGTCGATATTGGAAAATGAAAACTGCTGAATGTTTTCATACATGGCTTTTCGCAGGTTTCTTGCAAATCCTGCGGAAGCATTGGCTCCACAGACACCACCCATGATACCTGCATACAGACCAATCAGTGCTGCCACGATCATCCATCCGCCTATGATACAGATATGGCGGATATCTCCTTTCTCCACACCATCATCGATGATGGATGCCATGAGAAAAGGAATCAGCATCTCCATCAGGACTTCCAGAATCATAAATAACGGAGTCTTGATGGAGTCTTTCTTGAACTCTTTGATCTGAGCTCCCAGCGTTTTAAGCATTACTCTCTCCTCCTGTTTGTTTCTCCCTGTTGAATCTCGATATTAGAACGCATCTTACGGATTACCCGGAAAAACACTTCCAGATCTTCGTCCGATATTCCCTGACGAAGTGTGCTTTCCAGCCGGTTGATATTGCGGATCGTTCCTTCCTGCATCCTGATACCAACTTCCGTCAGCTCCAGTTTCTTTAACCGGGCATCTCGTTCCACGCTGACTCTGCGGATATATCCTCTTTTTTCCATCAACTTCAGGATCCCTGTCGCTGTGGATCTTGCTATGGAAAATTCCGCCTCAATATCCCGCTGATAAATGTCTTCTTCGGAATGCTCATATAGAAACCGAATAATCCAGCTTTGCATCATCGTCAATTCCTCGCCTCCCATCGCTGCACGATAGGCGGTCATCCGACTGTGAATCTCATTTTCCAGCCGTTTATTTTCAAATCCGATGTGATCTCTGTATTCTACTTTCAGCATCCTGTGACCTCCTTTCTATTTGTTCGGATGCGAACAGTTCGGTAGCGTTCGTTCGTTCACGAACTATTTTATGACACATTTCCTCGTTTGTCAATACCAGCTCACGGCAAAATATTATAAATCAAAATTGGTCCACCGGACCAATTATTGATATACAATACAAAAAAGATGCAGGTTGTATTTCTACAACCTGCATCCATCTTATCTTTCTGCAACTTCCGGTTCACACCATCTGAATGCATTTTCTTTTATCTGATTTTAGATCTCAGCCAGTTTCAGCAGATCCGGGATCTTGGATTCCCATCCGAGAGCCATGATATGAACACCCTGGCAGTATGGCTTACACTCTTTGATAATACGTGCAGCAATTTCTACGCCGGTGATACCTGCTTTTGTTCTTTCTTTGTCTGCTTTCAGTTCTTCGATCATCTCATCCGGAACATGGATACCGGCAACGTTATTGTTCATGAATTTTACCATACCGGCTGATTTCGGGATGATGATACCAACCTGTACCGGTTTTCCGAACTGTTTTGCTTTTTCCATGAATTTGATGAATTTTTCCGGCTCAAAAACAGCCTGAGTCTGGAAATATTCTGCACCTGCAGCTACTTTTCTTTCCATCTTTGCCAGCTGTGCATCAACGGAATCGCTGCATGGAGATACAACAGCACCTTTGGAGAACTTCGGCGGTTCGCCAACCAGCTGATTGCCACCCAGATCTACGCCTTCTTCCAGCAGTTTTACGGTATGCAGCAGAGATACGGAATCCAGGTCAAATACCGGTTTTGCCTGTGGATGGTCACCCATCTTGGTATGGTCGCCGGTCAGACACAGGATGTTGTCGATACCGAACATTGCTGCGCTCAAAAGATCAGATTCCAGAGCGATACGGTTTCTGTCACGACAGGCAAGCTGGAAAATCGGGTTCATCCCTGCATCTTTCAGGACTTTACACATAGCCAGAGAGCCCAGACGCATAACAGAAGACTGATTATCGGTTACATTAACTGCATGAACATCTTTCAGATAAGTTTTCGCTTCTTCTACCAGTTCGTCCACGTGGATCCCTTTTGGCGGTCCTACTTCTGCAGAAACTACAAATTCACCACGGTCGAATAATTCTTTCATTTTCATTATACATTGCTCCAATCATATTAAATTTTATAGATGCATCGTATTATGTATCTTATATTATTTTGCTACTTCATCATCTGTTGCAAAATTGTGAATCTGTGTCGGACATTTCAGTACGTCCAGACGTCCGATAGCTTCCAGCCGTCTGTAGATACGTTCCCATCCACATTCCATGGTATTATCAACCTCGCACATGCCGTTTTTGGAACCGCCGCACTGTCCGTTGACAAGGCTCTTGGAACATGCTGTGATCGGGCAGATTCCACCGGTCAGATTCAGATAACATTCACCGCACTGGTCACATTTGTACTCTAACGGTGTCACACCCTGAAAACCAGGAAGCGGATAGGTATCGCAGGCTGCGCATACCTTCTTGTCATCCAAATATTCTGCGATTGTCTGTACGCCAACACCACAGGAGAATACTAAAACCAGATCAGAGTCCTGGATCTTCTCCATATGTTTTTTCAGGCGTAATTCCATATTTTCCGGATTACAGATATAATCAGTAGTCATGATTCCTGTTACATTGCCTTCAGCGGAAAGTTCCTTCTGAAGTTCTACAGCTTCTTTTTCCGGAAAATGCACTTCTTTACATCCATGGCAGTTGATGATGAAAACTTTTTTCCCTGCCACCAGAGAGTTGATCGTCTCTTTGTCTTTTAACTGGGTAATTAACATATTA
>QWCN01020850.1_pt1 | contig 11654 bp, 13 predicted proteins | sample 1972711 | NCBI WGS metagenome assembly QWCN01 (sample SAMN09866707, study PRJNA288562) | Human gut metagenome isolate term1_stool, whole genome shotgun sequencing... | isolation source: gut | host: Homo sapiens | place: USA: California | reverse complement strand
ATAAAGAAATCCAGGATATTTACAAGAAAAGCTGTCAGTCAGATCTGGATCGTTATGCAGAGCTTTGTGAATTAGGTATTGATCATGATTCAGCCGGATATGCTACACCTCAAGGACTTCGAAACGTATTGATCATCAGCGCGACACCTTACCAGTGGAAGCATATGATTGGCCAAAGAACCTGCCGAAGAAATACGGATGAAACAAGGATTGTGATGCTACAGATCTGGCAAAGATTGTACAAATTAAGCCCAATCCTTTTTGCACCGGATCTTACCGGTCCATTCTGTCAGAGAGGAAGCTGCATGGAAAAACAGATGTCCTGCCAGAATCCCATTTCAAAGCTTTGGATACCGTCAGATATCTTAAAAGCAGATTATCCATTGCTCATCAGGAAGGAGGTGAGCAACCATAAAGATTAAACTGATTGACTTTGGTCTGAAAGCAGATCATCATCCCTTCCGGCCACATGAAAATGATGCCGGTGCTGATGTATTCATGCCTTATGATTGCGTATTAAAACCAGGTGAGGTTGCAAGAATTCCACTTGGATTTGGTCTCATCATCCCCGATGGATTTGCCGGATATGTCTTTCCACGAAGCAGCATGGCAGCAAAAGGACTGGTATGCGAGCTTCCACCGATCGACTCCGGTTACCGTGGTGAGATCCATGCCATTATCAGCAACGTAAGCACATCTTCTCAGACCATTCATAAAGACACACGCGTCGGTCAGCTGGTGATTACACCGGTCGTGATCGCAGATTTTGTTCTGGACCTTGGTAATGAACGAGGAACCGGGGCTTTTGGAAGTACAGGAGAATAATACTATGATTACATTTGGAAGAAAATTAAAACACTTAAGACAGAAAAATCATCTCACCCAGAAAGAACTTGGCATAGCTGTTGGATTTCCCGACAGCTGTGCTGATGTCCGGATTGCTCAATATGAAGGCGATGTCCGAACACCAAAAGAGGATCTTATGAAACTCTTCGCATCAACACTCGGTGTTCCGGTTGAACTCTTTACCGTACCAGTACTCTCAGAACCTAGAGAGTATGAAGCGGCAGAATATTGGAGGTATGAGTTAGGGGCGGAACTAGATTAATTGTCATAATACTGAAATGAGGCAACGGATTTTCCGCTGCCTCGCTTTTATCATTTTGAGGGTAATTGAAAATATCCTCCTGTGTTGAGCAATCCTCTTTTTCTGCGCTTTATCTGCATATCTATATATTTCATTTTATTTCTGTTCCATCGATAAAAAGCACATATTTATCCGGATTATGAACAAGATCATAATCTTTTCCATATTCAATTGGTCTAAATTCTATCTGCATAATGGATTCGCCATTTTCGATATCTTCTTTCCAAGAATATACGGTCATATCAAGGCTGGTTGCATATCCATGATCTGTAGAAAATTTTATTGAATGAAATGAATTCTCTTTATACATTTTTAAAAGCAGTCTTGCAAATGCTTCTTTATCAGAAATATTTTTTCTGTTAGCAACTACTGTAAGATTTTCATCTCTATTCATAGAAAAACTGCCAACTACATCTGGATCACCTTCTTTATACTTTAATAAGCTTTTTCCAATTATCATTAAATAAAAAAGAAGAGCAATAAGCCCTTCCATCTTCTTATTCACGTATTTATTCCACCAATGCTCTCACTGCATTGATAATTCTCTGTTGCTTTTCTTTAGGTAGTTTCTCTATCATTTCAGATAATTCATTCGTAACGCCGCTAACCGAATGTGTCACAACATCAATCAATAGTGTATCTGCTGAAACATCTAATGCATTTGCAATCGCAATAAAAGTATCAAGTTTTGTTACTTTCAGTCCTCTCTCTATAACACTTACATGAGTTGGACTCAAGTTTACCAGTCCTACCAATTCTTCTTGTGTAAGATTCTTAGCTTCCCTTGCAGCTTTTATTCTCTGACCAACCGCCTTTAAATCCATTGTGACACCTCCTTTAGAACGATAATTCGGTCTAAAATTAGTATAACGATTGATCTTTAAAACATACAGAATCTACAGATTGTTAACTTGTTCTTTAGAACTATTTTAAATTAAAAAGGCCCAAAAGGGCACTTTCCCTTTTGAGCCTATACACTTTATCAGCTAACGTATTTTGCTTTCATTTTTTCTCATGGTCATGAGGCTTTTTTCTCTTAAATCGCATTCTATGAATCCTTCGATTGCTCTTTCTGTTCTTCAATAATTCGTTCGGTTGCTTTATGAATTCTATCCTTGGAATAGGGTGGTCTTAAATTCAATGATAACCGCCCTTTTTTAATCATATACGTTTCACTACCATCCTCCGAAGATCCTTTCAACCAGCAATCATCCGGATACTTCTCCGCAAAAGACCTCAACCGTTTCTGCAAGCTCTGATTGAAGGTATACACATCATAGAATCCATCATCTTCATTAGTCAGAATAATCGTTTCTTTTTCACACTTTAACCTTCGCATATTCTATCCCCGCTTTCTTTCCATTTCCTGATCCAGGTACTTTGGTATCGGCTTTCCGGACCGGCGAGCAATGGCAATCTGTTTCTGATGCAGTCGTTTGATTACGGACCTTCGTTTCTTAGGTTTATTATTTTGTTGATTTCGGGACATCTGTTTGTTGTTGCGTGCATCAGAAATTTTTTCCAGGTTCTTCTTCTGATTATTCACCAGACCGTCCACCATATCATAGTTAGCTTCTGTACCAGATTCTCTGCTTCGTTCATAAGTGCCGTTCTGGTAGAATTTCTGGTAATGTTCCAGACGGATTTTACCATCTTGTTTTAGCTGTTCGACCGGATTTAGCGGTACCTGCTGTTGGATGTAATCATGAATCTTTTGTTTTGTCTTTTCATCGAATTTCTTACATTCTTCGACAACCATTTTTCCATAAGCATCCAGGATAACACCCTGGGCCTGATCTCGGTATACCTGATGTTCCATCAAATAAAACTGTTTTCCATCAATAATGACGGTGTCTGTTGCAATCCAGTTCCCCTTTTTCCCATCAATCTGATAATTCTCAGTTTCCATAGTGATCAGTGCACCGGATGTGTTGATACGAATAAATCCGGCCAGATACTGTGGATAGTTCTCATCTACATAGTAGCAGCTGATTTCTCCATTCTTGTTCAATACGAGCACGTCACTGACTTCGCATTGATTTTTCGTCCGTTTCCAGATGTCAGCGACTTTTTCATTTTCCTGCATTTCATGAATCGAGATTAATCGGTAATTTTCGACAGTAATCGACACATTCTGCTGTCTTGCCTCTTGATATGGCAGATGCCACAGTGCTTTTCCTGCTGTCTGCTGATCTACTCGGTAGACTGCAAATTGATTAAGCTTCATAGGCATCATCCTCCAAGTTATTCAGATAATAATTCAGATCCAGAGAATAGTAGTATTTGTCTTCGATCTGCTGTAATTTTCCAACTGTAGAATTGATGATCTCAATTATTTCATCATTCTCAGGATCACTTTCTTCCTGTTCCAAAACTTCCAAAGCTTCTTTCAGTGTTTGGATTGTTTCTTCCTTTGTGTGCTGCTGGAAGATAGCAGTAATAGTCAGTTCGTTTTCTTCCAGGTTTACATTTCTCATAGGCTCATTTCCCCCCTTTTCTTTTTCGGTATTGGTTTCATCTGTATATTCAGCTCCTTCTCGTTTTTTTCTTCGCTTATATTTTTTTCGTTATCCACTTTCTTATTGGATTCCAGAGGATTTTCCACATTTGGATGTCTTTCTTCCAAGTATTTTTCCACACGACTGATTGCATTTTGCACATAAGAATTTTCTCTAAATCCAGGAATCGAATTCAAAAATTCTTTCTGTATTTTTCCTTCAATCATCAGACTCTGCATTCCTTCATAATCACTTCCGTCTTTCAGATCAAAGCCAACACATTTCAGTCCATGCATACGTTCTGATGGGATTTTCTCATAAGCTTCCAAGGCTTCTGGTAATGTCAGGTCATAATGTACTTCACCCATTACAGGAAATTCAGCACATTCAGCCGCATAAAAGCTGATACATGTAAGATCATTTTCATAATCCACATTTTCTATTTCCGGGACAATATCGAGTATTTTTTCTCTTTGTGCTGCAAAGTCTGGAAGTTCTGCAAATCCAAATCGATCCACGTAATATGCCTGCATATCCCCACCACGGTTTGTAATGATAACATCACTGACCGACATAGAATGTGCTTTATAATCTGCCGGTGGATTATCGTTGAACATAGCGTACAAATCATCCAGCTTTTCATTTTCATGTAATCTGCCAGAATAGACACACTTATAATTTGCTGCATCGATTGTAATGCCATCTTCTTTGACCATTGCCATATTCATAAATAAATGTTGTTTTCCCGGTGTGTCTTCATCCACATGATAAATCGCATAGCGGTCACCATTACCTCTGAACATTTCTTCCTCTAGGGTATAATCATACTTAAATGGGTACATAGCCCGATCAACTCTCTCCGAAATATCCGTCCCTTCTGTAATCGTGTCTTCCAGCCAATTTTGGATATCTCCCCATGATTCAAACTGTAGATAGCCGGCAATTTCATGCGTCCCATCCGGTGCCAGTACAATATGTCCCGGTTCGCTTTCCCGATAATCATAGCGGTATCCGGCTGCTTCCAGTGCCTCTACCAGAATTCCGTATTTTTCATGTAATTCTGTTTTCTGTTTTTCTTCAAGAATGATTTCCAGTTCTTCTGTCAGCTGATCAATCATTTCACCAGCTGTCCTGCGGATCACATCCATAGATGCTTTCATTTCCTTCATTTCCCGGCTGCTACTCCAACCTGCAATGTAAGGAAAACTATAATCCGATGTATCCAAACCAAAGGAAGAGCACACACAGTAAGCAACGGATTCAGCCTCAACCTCTTTTGTCAGTCGGTCTTTTTCTACTCCAAGGCTTTCCATAATTTCCCTGTCATGCAATTTACTGGGGATATTTTCTGAATAGCCTGCATGAAAGAATCAAAGTCCTGTACAGCTGCAGTCAATAATTCCGGTGCCAGTGTCTGGATTGGTTCCCCGGATGTCTGAGCAATATCAAAGACGGTAACTGCTTTAAAATGCGGAACCGTAACTTCCACCTGTTCAGTCTTAGGTTTTCCATCGGTTCCCATGATCGGTCGCTGATTTTCATCCAGAACCTCTTTTTCCTTCATTTTCTTATATGGTGCCGGTGCAATGATTGTAATTCCTTTTTCACCTTTCATGACCTGTCTACCCATGGACTGCCAGTTTTTGTAGCTGGTAACAAGTGTGGCATCCGGTCGCTGCATAGCGATCAGCATTGTGTTGTTAAAGGAATAATTGTGAAACTTTGCCATGGTTTTAAGAAATTCCTGATAGCGGTTACTTGTAAAAAGTTCTTCCACACCAGATTCTAGTGACTGCATAATGCTGTCGATATCTTTTCCCTGGACCGGCAGTGGAATAGTAGTAGTTTTATTTTGTTCTGTCATAATACTCCTTTCCAAAAACGCCCCACGACATTGTGCTTATGCCGCAGGGCTTTTTATTAGTTGATGAGATGATTATTTTTTATTAAAGTTCCATATCGTGTTTCTTTGTTTTCGGTTTCTGATCCGGCTGTTCTTTTCCAACTTTCTCTGTTTTTGCAGCCTGCGCTTCTTTTTCTTTCTGACGTTCTGTGAACCTGTCTGCCTTTTCAAAGACGTGATCCTTTGTGTCAAAGTGATATACATCATTGGTAAGGCGTTCTGCTGGTGCTACCTGAGTGGCATTAACTTCTTTTACCATATCTCTTAACATTTCCGCATCCACTTGCCCGTCATCCGGCAAGATCAGCATTTGATGGATGGATGATGGCAAAATGAAGAAATTATTTCCCAGAAGTTCCCCCATGTTATCCATGAATTCCGGATAAAAGATCACACCAGCTCCATTAACTCTTTCTGTATTTGTAACAACAAAGAATGTCGGCATCTCGCTTGACTCCTGCAATGTTTCTAGCAGCATTTCACGTTCATCTGGTGTCAGCATGAGAATATTTTTCTGATATATTTCATCTATCAGTACACCTATACTTGATACCTCTGGGACCATGACACGCGGTGAACTTTTCATAGCGTCTTCATGAATCTGCTCCTGTGTCACTCCATATTCCTTCATCATTTCATTTGTAATCAGCATGGAACTTAATCCATCCTGATCCTTGCCTACTGCCACATGATAGGTAATTGCAAGATCTTCCTTTAGTTGGTGTGGCACAATTTCGAGGACTTCCTTATTTGCTTCGGCTGATGACACACGGATAAATAGCTTGTCCTTCACATTTTCATAATTTAAAATAGCTTTCAGATCAACCTGTATCGGTGCCTCAAGGACTATATCTGCAATCTTTCTGCATACAGTTTCCATTGTTACGCCAGGCTGTGTTTTATATGCTTCATACAGCTGGTTAAGATTGATCGTCGGGGTAAGCAGCTCACCTTCTTTTCTCACCATCAGTCCCGTATAGGCACGGTTCAGTTTCTGACACTCCATCGTTGATACCTCTGCATTCTCATAATCCTTTGGTAAAAAGAGTTTGATATTGCCCTTTACTTCATTTACAAATTCATTAAAATTCATTCTTATGCACACTTCCATTTTTCAAAAGCTCTGCAGCCATCTTTTTATCCATGGTTTTTTCCATGCTCTGCAGATAGCGGTTATCTTTCCAGAGAGCAAAGTGGCAATCGTGGTTGCTGCAATAGAAGTTGGTCTTGCTTTCGTATACCAGGCTGCCGCATACCGGACAGGTTCCAATGCTTTCTCTGGTCTGAAATCTTCTTGTTTCTTCTTCGGAGATCGCATCACATCCATTCAGCATCATGGTCAGCATATTTTTAATCCCGGTCATAAATTGTTCCGGTGCAATTTCCCCATGCTCCATCAAGAGCAGCTGATTTTCCCATTCTGCAGTCATACTTGCAGATTTCAGGAAGTCTGGCAGGATCTCAACAAGGACTTTTCCATCCTCTGTTGGAAGAATCTGTTTTCCTTTTCGGGTGGCATACTGGGAATAAATCAATTTTTCGATGATACCGGCTCTTGTCGCCGGAGTTCCTAATCCTTTCTTTTCCGTGTCTTCATCGAATTCCTTATTTCCAGCAGTTTCCATTGCCGCAAGGAGAGTATCTTCACTGTATGGTTTCGGTGGTGATGTGAAATGCTCTGTCTTTTCTGCATCCACAGCATAGAACGTTTGTCCTTTGGTTACTTTCGGCATCCTCTCTTTCATTTCCTGATCCGGATCTGCAATTGCCATGCGGTCCTTATTCTTGAAGCAGTTTTCAAAGAGTTTCCATCCATCCTGCAGAACAATCTTTCCTTTTGCTTTGAAGATTTCTCCCTGGCATTCCACTTCAATCTCTGTTTCCTGGTAAATGTGATCCTTACTCATTGCCATGACCGTATGGACTGCGATCAGGAAGAGAATCTTTTCTTCCCAGGATTTCAGTTCATCCAGATGGCTGGATGCAAGCTCCATCGTTGGGATGATTGCATGGTGATCTGTCACTTTGCTGTTATTCATGACTTTCTTCACATCTAGCTGCTCCGGCTGATCAAACGGACCTGTCAGCTGATATTTCTCATAAATCTGACGAACCACATTTCTTGCGGTCTGTTCCATATCTTCTGTCAGATACTGGCTGTCTGTTCTTGGATAAGTGATCAGTTTCTTTTCGTACAGGCTCTGAGCGGTATCCAGTGTCTGTTTGGCTGTCATTCCATAGATACGGTTTGCTTCTCTTTGCAGTGTGGTCAGGTCATAAAGCTTTGGTGCTTTTACTTTCTTTTCCGTTTCTTTTACTGAAGTGACAATAGCTTCATTTCCATGGCATCTGCTTCTTAACTGTTCCGCCTCATCCGGATCAAAGATCTTTGGCTTTACTGCCGGAATTCCGTCACAATCCAGTTCTACATTGAAATACTTTTCTTTCTGGAAATTGCTGATCTGTCCGGCACGTTCCACCAGCATGGCAAGTGTCGGTGTCTGAACCCTTCCAACGGTCAGCTTTTTGAAGTACTTTGTGGTGTAAGCTCTGGTTGCATTCATTCCTACCAGCCAGTCAGCCTGAGAACGGCATACAGCAGCTTCGGCCAGATGTCGGTATTCCTCTGCGGATCTCAGATGCTGCATTCCATCAAGGATTGCGGAATCTTCCAGAGAACTGATCCATAATCGTTTCACCGGCTTTTTACTTCCGGATAAGTCATAGACATGTTTGAAGATTAATTCTCCTTCACGTCCGGCATCACAGGCATTTACGACGTATTCAATTTCCGGACTGTTGAGCAGTCTTTTTAAGATATAGAACTGATCTTTCTTATCTTCTGAGACTGTAACTTTCCAGTCTTTCGGGATGATCGGGAGATCTTCATATCTCCACTGGTTAAATTTTTCATCGTAAACATCCGGTGAAACATATTCGGCCAGATGTCCGAAGCACCAGCTGACCATACAGTCGGTTCCTTGTAAATATCCGTCTTCTCGTTCCTGTGCTCCAATCACTTCTGCGATTGCTCTTGATACACTTGGTTTTTCTGCAATTACTAAATACATGATGTATTACCTCCTTCATATAACGAAACGGAGAGAGCATGTTTTACAGCCCCCTCCGCAAAAAAAGTTTATTTATTTTTCATTTTCTTCAAAATCTTCGTCTTCAGACTCTTCCTCATCCGGAACTTCTTCCAGTCCACCTGTTTCCAAACCTTCCGGCTGATCATCCTCATCTTCCTCTTTTTTAGGTTTATAGATCTTGAAGTAGTAGTAAGCTGCCACACCGCCAAGAGCCAGGATCAGGATTGTTGCCATCGCACCTACATTGTTTTTTGCAGATACTGTTTTCTCAGGATCAACGGTAGCTTCCTTGTCTACATCCTCATTATTTGTTTCATCCAGCACTACCTTTGATTTATCTGGCTGTGGTGTTACGACAGTAGCAGTGCTGTCTTTATCCAGAAATTCGGACAGATCATTCTCATCAATCTGGGATAACATATAGACATTCTGTGATGTGGCACTACGGTCGATCACGATATAGAAAGTGTTGTTATTCTTCGTTGTAACCGTAAGAAATTCCTTTGTGGAATCATCGGTAATGTCATCCTTGACTTCACCATTGCCAGGTGTCGTAAATGCAGTTTCCTTGTCTGTTCCATCTTCCGGCAGCACCTCGTTTGTGTTTGTCGCCTCGTCCTTTTTCTCTTCTTTGTCTGTTGATTGATCTGTCTGAGTTGTCTCTACTTTGGATGCCTCTGCCGATTCATCCACATAGGCAAATGCTGTGGTTGATGCTGTAAAAAGCATCATGACTCCCAACAGCAGTCCTGCCATTTTCTTATTCATTTTCTTCCATTTCACCATTCTGATATTCCTCCTTATTTTCTTCTGTGAATACAAAGGAGCCTGAACCTTCATCGTTAGACTCCCTGCTTACCTGAAATTTAACTTTTCCACTCTGGATACCATCCAAAAGATCATATAACTGATCATTATCCATCTTCATACCACGGATGCACCTGATCATCTCATTGTCCTCTTCCTGCTTTAATGCAGCCTGGACACCCCTAAGATATTGCTGCAGATCCGCGATCTTTTTCTCTGTCTTGGCAATCTCATCCAGATATTTTTTAATCTTTTGCTGCCAGTAGGATGTGCTGATATTTGAGTAATGGATCGGATCCCCGCAATGGATCATCATATTGTTACCGACATAGATACCCACATGGCTTGCACCAGATGTGTTATACGTTCCCTGAAAGAAGATCAGATCTCCTGGTTTTGCTTCTTCCGGTGATACATAAGTACATACGCCTCTTAATCCATCCGCGGTCAATCGTCCATAGTTCCATCCATTACCACAGTGGTTAATGACATAGGATACGAAACCTGAGCAATCAAATCCGGACGGAGAGTAGCCACCCCATACATACGGTACTCATTCCATTACCGCCTGATCCACTGGTCACATTGTTTACATCCCACAGATAATTTCTGTTTCCATAGGTCGTATTTAATGCATTATAGATGATCAGCTGCTCCGCATTCAGATTGGCTCTTGCCAAAGCATCAAAGCTTCCATTTGTCAGTGTCACATATAGAATCTTCTTAGTGCTTGTACTGGTAACCGTTACTTCCTGACTGCCATTGTCATCTGCGATATAGGCTTCCCAGGTCTGATGTCCATGAGCAGAAGCGGCAGCATGGTTATCATAGTAAACGTCAAACTGCACACCATATCGTGCAAAGGCTCCGGTATCCTCAACTGTGTATTCCACACCATTCATTACTACCTTAGTGCCAATCGGCACAAATGGATTGGAAGCATCTACAGCAATGGTATGGTTTGCAGTTGGATATGCACCACTAGCAGTTGGTCCTCCGGACCATACACCACAACAGATTCGACAGTTACAATATCCACTGGTCACTACCTGTCCCAATGATTCTCCGACTCGAACATTTCTGGTTTCTGTCACCGTTTCTGTTCGACCTTCAGTATTCAGATGATATTGTGCTTCAAAAAGAGCTTGCAGTTCATTTTCAACATCTGAGTACGTCCAGTCCCCATATTTTGCGGTAAGATACGAGATAAGATGGTATGGATTATGACCAATCTCAGCAATGTTGTACTGATACTCGTCATAATTTGGATGTCTTCGTTCCATCTCATTGATCTGCTGATTCAAGGCACTTTCCAAAGCAGCATATCTGTTTTCGGCAGCATAAATATCCTCGTCTGAACTTGGATACGTTGTAATACCGATCACAGATCCAGCACCCTCGATAGAAGCACTGCAGCTCCCCAGAGATACCGCTATGACAAGAAAAAGAAGCGCAAAAATACCGATGCCTGCGAACATGGCACGATTACGCTTTATGATCTCTTTCAAGGCGATCTTTGCTTTTACCGTCATGTTCTCGACACCGGCAATGGCTGTTGCTCCACCCAGACTGCCAGCGGATTTCCCGGCTCTGGCTGCTCGGTAAGCATCCTTATATCGTTTTTTCTGGAAGAAGCGGTTATAGAAATGTCTCTTTTGTTCGGCTTTCTTTACCGTTTCTGCATTCTTGACTCCTTCCATACTTTCTGCAGAACCAAATTTCAGTTTCTTTTCTACGGTAGCCTCACGATAACCTCTGCGATGGGTTTTCACATCCGTCCGTTTGCTGCGGATCTGAGCATGACGCAGACCACGTAACGCATCTTCTGTTTCACGCTCTACAAGTCTGGCACTTTCCACACCTGCATTTTCATCTGTTTCTTCCTCTTCGGAAGAGACTGCTTTCATGCCAGATATAACAGCTTGTGTAGCAATGTATTTCCCGGCTGTCCCTCCCGGTTTCATGCCAGCACCTTTCACCATCTGATTTCCTTCATCATCAAAAGATAATCTTCCAGCTTTTGCCTGTTCTTTGGTCATCTGTTTTTGCAACTGTTTCTTCCGAATGGATTTCTTTTGGCTGTTCAGATTATTATCATCATCCGGGATTTTTTCATAACGATGCAGTTTCTTTCGATATCCGGATACTTTTTCTTCCGGTGTAACTTCAACTGTATCCTCAACAGCTTCCTGCCGGACAGAAGATTT
>QWCN01007425.1_pt1 | contig 11656 bp, 6 predicted proteins | sample 1972711 | NCBI WGS metagenome assembly QWCN01 (sample SAMN09866707, study PRJNA288562) | Human gut metagenome isolate term1_stool, whole genome shotgun sequencing... | isolation source: gut | host: Homo sapiens | place: USA: California | reverse complement strand
CGGCGTGCTGAGCATTCCGTCGCTGGAGCTGGAGCTGCCGGTGATCAGCCAGTGGGACTATCCCGCATTGAAGGTTGCCCCCTGCCGGTATTCAGGCTCCTTGTATCAGGACGACCTGATCATCTGCGCCCACAACTATGCGTCCCATTTCGGAAAGCTGAAGGAGCTCCAACCCGGGGACATCGTCCTGTTTACGGATATGGATGAGCATGTGGTGACCTTCCGGATGGTGGAGCGGGAGACGCTGAACCCCATGGACGCGGAGGGAATGGAAGCAGGGGACTGGGATCTGACGCTGTTTACCTGCACCATCGGCGGACAGACCCGTGTGACGATCCGGCTGGAACGGGTGGAAGTATTCCGGAATCCCGAAACGGAAGAACCCGCCAAGTCCGAAAAATAAACGCACAATCCGGCAAGAGACGGAGGTAGAAACCGTGAAAAGGGTGTTTGCATGGCTGACCGTCTGCCTGCTGGCCGGGTGTCTGGCCGGATGCGGCGGGGAGAAGCGGGTCGTCACTTCGGACACGCTGTATGTTCCGAGGATCGAGGGCATGACCGAAGCCTTTATTCTGGGCATGGACGCCTCCATCGTGCCGTCGCTGGAGGCGGGCGGCGTCCGGTACTATGACTTTGACGGTAGGGAGAAGGACGTTTTTGAGATCCTTTCCGAAAACGGGATCAACTACATCCGGGTTCGGGTGTGGGTGGATCCCTACGACGGCTCCGGCCGGGGCTACGGCGGCGGAAACTGCGACATCGGCACCGCCCTTGCCATCGGCAAGCGAGCCACCCGGTACGGCATGAAGCTTCTGGTCGATTTTCACTATTCCGATTTCTGGGCCGATCCCGGTAAGCAGATGGTTCCCAAAGCGTGGGCCGGTATGGAAATCGACGAAAAGGCCGATGCCCTGAACCGCTACACCACGGACTGCCTTCGGCAGCTGAAGGACGCCAAGGTGAACGTAGGCATGGTGCAGCTGGGCAATGAGACCAACGGCAGTCTCTGCGGGGAAACCGCCTGGGGGAACATCTGCTATCTGATGGAGGCCGGCTCCCGAGCCGTCCGGGCAATTTTTCCGGAGGCGCTGGTGGCCGTTCACTTCACGAATCCGGAGAACGCCGACGCCATGGGTTTCTACGCGAAAACGCTGGACGATTTCCGACTGGACTACGATGTATTCGCCACCTCCTACTACCCTTACTGGCATGGGACACCGGAGAATCTCGCCGCCGTGCTCTCTCAGGTTGCCGAAGCCTACGGCAAGCAGGTCATGGTAGCGGAAACCTCCTACGCCTACACCCCGGAGGATACGGATTTCTTCGGCAATACCGTCGGCGAGGGCGGCAGCTATGCCAAACCCTATCCCCTTACCGTACAGGGACAGGCCAATGCCGTGGCGGACGTTGTCCGAACAATGGCGGAGGACACGACAAACGGCATCGGCGTCTTCTACTGGGAGGGCGCATGGATCAGCGCCGGAGGCGGCAGCCGGGCGGAAAACAGCCGGAAATGGGAGCAGTACGGCTCCGGCTGGGCCAGCTCCTACGCCGCCTCCTACGACCCGGAGGACGCGGGCAAATACTACGGCGGCAGCGCCGTGGACAATCAGGCGTTTTTTGACAGCACGGGGCGCGCGCTGGAATCCCTGAAGGTATTCTTCCTCCTCCGGACGGGAAATCCGCTGAAGCCCGTACCCGACGCAGTGCTGAATGCGGATACGATTTTCGGATGAAAAGTTCAAAGGCGGGATCACACATGAAAAAAATTTTTCTTCGCGCCGCGGCGCTTCTGCTGGCCTTGGTGCTGGCAGGATGCGGCACGGCCTTTCCGGCGGAGACCGTGCCCACGGAGACCGACAAAACGGACGACAACTACCGGGTGTTCTATGAGATTTTTGTCGGCTCCTTTGCCGACTCCGACGGGGATGGAACGGGAGACCTGAACGGAATTCTCCGGCACCTGGACTATCTGAACGACGGGAATCTCCTGTCGGATACCAGTCTCGGGGTACAGGGGCTGTGGCTGACGCCGATTTTTGCCAGCCCCTCCTATCACAAATACGACGCAACGGATTACTACCGGATCGACTCGGACTTCGGCACCGAGGACGATCTCCGGGCGCTTCTCGACGCCTGCCATGCCCGGAACGTGAAGGTGATTCTCGACCTTGTCATCAACCACACTGCCCGGAACCACGAATGGTTTCAGTCCTTCTGCCAGTCCCACGCCGACGCCAATCCCGACGACCCCTACTACGATTACTACAGCTGGTACACCGGCGAGACGCTTCCGGCCGGGATCACCTGCGAAAAGATTCCCGGAACGGCGGACGAATATTACGAGTGCAACTTCTCCCCGGACATGCCGGAGCTGAACTATGACAATTCCGCCGTCCGGGAGGAAATGCTGAACGTGGCAAAGTACTATCTGGAGCTGGGCGTGGACGGATTCCGCTTTGACGCCGTCAAGTATCTTTACTATGGAGAAACCGGCCGCAGCGCGGCGTTCTGGAAGTGGTACACCGACCAGCTCCGAGCCGTGAAGCCGGAGGTCTATCTTGTGGGCGAGTGCTGGTCCGGCGAGTCGGAGATCCTTGCCTACTATCCGGCCATGAACTGCTTCAATTTCTCCGCCGCCCAGGCCGAGGGCGTCATTGCCTCCGCTGCCAAGGATCAGGACATCAACCGGTTCACGGGCTACATGTGCGCTTTTCAGGACAAGATTTCTCAGGCGAACCCCGACGGCATGATGGTCTGCTTCCTTTCCAACCACGACATGGATCGCTCTGCCGGGTATCTGATGCTGGCGAACCACTTTCCCCAGATGGCCGCCAATCTCTATCTGCTGTGCGGCGGCTCACCGTTCCTGTACTACGGGGAGGAGATCGGCATGAAGGGCGTCCGAGGCTCCGCCAATACCGATGCCAACCGGCGGCTTGCCATGCTCTGGGGAGACGACAGCAGTCCTCAGGATCCGGAGGGCAGTACCTATCCCTCTTCCAAGCAGACCAACGGAACCGTAGAGTCTCAGCTGGCACAGGAGGGGAGCCTGCTGCGCTACTACTGCCGCCTGATCTCTCTGAGAAACCGCTACCCGGCGATTCCCCGGGGCACCTATACACAGGTGAATCTTGGCAGCGCCAAGTGCGGCGGCTTTCTCGTGGAATACGAGGGAAGCACCCTGTGTATTCTTCACAACATCAGCACGGACATTCCCTTTACGGTAGATCTTGCGGATACGGACATTCCCTGCCGCTCCATTCTGGAGGTCATCGGCATGGGCGAAGCGTCTCTGGAAGGCACCGTCCTGAGCCTTGCCCCCCAGACCTCCCTGATCCTCGGCTCCGCCGCTCCCTGACCGCCATCGCCATTCAAAACCGCTCCGGATGCCATCGTTACCGTAAATCTCCCCCGGCAGTACCGAAAAAATCGGTACAGCCGGGGGAGATTAAACATGGATTCTTTTCCCGCGCTCGCGGGGCTTCCTGGTATGCAAACGCGTAGCAAAATGGATAACGAGCCATTTTCCAGCCCCTGCGGGGGGCGAGGAAATGATGCACAAACCCTCATGCACCGGCTTTTGCGGGGGGTGCGGTGCTTACCCGTGAGGCCTTATCCGTAGATCAGATTCCGCTCGGTTTCGGGATCGAACAGGTGCATGACTTCGCCGGGGAAGCTCACATGGATCTTCGCGCCATTGACCAGCTCCGCCCGTTCCTGTCTGCGCAGGCCGAGGGTGGGTACCCGAACCACCAGCTGGGCGCCGTCCTCCGTCTCCGCGTGAATGTGCAGCTCGCTGCCCATCATTTCATTTACGATAATGGTGCAGGGAATCGCATGGGGTCCCGGCTGGGACAGGGTGATGTGCTCCGGACGGACGCCCAGAACCACACTGCGGCCGTCCACCGCCTTTGCCGCCAGATTTTCACCGGTCTCACCGTCCACCTCAATCCGCCTTCCGAGGGGCGTCACATAGTACTTGCCGTTCTCCCGCACCAGCTCCGTGCGGAAGGTGTTCATCTGGGGCGCGCCGATGAAGCCCGCCACGAACAGATTCACGGGATGCTCAAATACCTCCGTAGGGGTGCCGACCTGCTGGATAAAGCCGTCCTTCATGATGACGATCCGGTCGCCGAGCGTCATGGCTTCGGTCTGGTCATGGGTTACATAGATAAAGGTCGTGTTGATCTTTTCCCGCAGGAGAATGATTTCGGCACGCATCTGATTGCGGAGCTTGGCGTCCAGGTTGGACAGCGGCTCATCCATCAGAAACACCTTGGAATCCCGAACCATGGCACGACCGATGGCCACACGCTGCCGCTGGCCGCCGGACAGCGCCCGGGGCTTCCGGGTCAGATATTCGGTAATGCCCAGCACCTTCGCCGCTTCCGTGACGCGCCTGAACACCTCATCGTTGGGAACCTTCTTCAAACGAAGGCTGAAGGCCATGTTCTCAAACACCGTCAGGTGGGGGTACAGGGCGTAGTTCTGGAACACCATGGCGATGTCCCGATCCTTGGGCTGGAGGTCGTTGACCACCACACCGTCGATCTCCACGGTACCCTCGGAGATCTCCTCCAGACCCGCAATCATCCGCAGGGTCGTGGATTTGCCGCAGCCGGAGGGGCCGACGAAGACCACAAATTCCTTATCCTTGATGTCCAGGTTGAAATCGTGAACGGCCACGACCTTCTTGTCGTAGACCTTCTTGACGTTGGTTAATTTTACAGATGCCATAGCTTTCCTCTCTCCTTATCCTTTCACGGCGCCGCCGGTGACGCCTTCCACATAGTACCTCTGCAGGAGCATGAACAGGATGGTGACGGGAAGCGCCACCACCACACCGCCCGCGCAGAACATGGTATAGTTGGTGGCAATCAGGGTCTTCGAGGAGATCCAGTACTGCAGACCCACCGCCACATTCATGCCCACCTCCGTATTGTGGGAGATATACTTGGCAAACATGAAGTCGCCCCACGGAGCCATGAACGCAGTGAGAACGGTATAAATGACAATGGGCTTGGACAGAGGCATGATCACCTTGTAGAACACCTGAAAGCGGGAAGCGCCGTCCACCCGAGCCGCTTCGTCCAAGCTCTTGGGGATGGTGTCGAAGAAGCCCTTGGACACATAGTATCCCATGCCGGAGCTGGCGCAGTAGACGAGAATCAGTCCCGGCACGGAGTTGGCGCCCGTCAGCCCCATGCCGCTGAGAACCTTATACAGCACGATCATGGTGACGAAGCCCGGGAACATGCCCAGAACCAGGCAGGTGTTCATCAGCAGCTTTCTGCCCTTGAAGCGAAGCCGGGAGAGAACATAGCTGACGCTCAGCACCATAAGGGTTTGCAGCACCGCCGTAGCCAGGGCGGTGATCAGCGTATTGCGGAACCAAATGGGGAAGCTCGTTTTGGTCCACAGATTGATGTAGTTATCAAAGCCCCACTGCTTGGGGATGATGTAGCCCACACGTCCGGTGGATTCAGTCCGGAAGGACTCCAGCAAGATGCACGCAAAGGGCGTTAGCCAGATAATGGACATGAGGACAAGGATCCCATAGAGCACAGTATTGGAAACGGTACTTTTCGCCCGGATTCCCATGTGAGATCGATTCCTGCTCATTACGAATAATCCTCCTCATTTCTGGTAGACGGGATCACGTTGTAGACGATCAGGGAAAGAACCGCGACAACAACGAAGATCATGATGGCAATCACGGCGGCCAGCTTATAGTTGCTGCTGGCGCCGGTGGTAATGTTGAACAGCCAGGTGATCAGAAGATCCGTAGTTGTGGCACTGCCGCCGCTGGTTACAAGATCCGGACTTGCCGGGCGGCCGCTGGTCAGCAGATAGATTACGTTGAAGTTGTTGATATTGCCGATGAACTGGGTCAGCAGGTAGGGACCCGTGACGAAGAGCATGTACGGAAGCGTGATCTTCACATACTGCTGCCAGATACTGGCACCGTCAATTTTGGACGACTCGTACAGATCCTGCGGAATATTCATCAGAATGCCGGTGCTCACCAGCATCAGATAGGGGATACCGACCCAGATGTTGATTACGATGACGAGGATTCGGGCGGAGGTGGTATTCTCCCAGAAGCGGATGGCCTGATCGATAAAGCCCAGCTTCAGGAGCATGGCATTCACGACGCCGTTGGTATCGAAGAGCTTGGAGACATACAGCAGGGAAATGAACTGAGGCACCGCGATGGTCAGAACCAGAATGCCGCGCCAGAGCTTTTTGAAATGGATTCCCTTTTTGTTGATGAGGATCGCCACCAGCATTCCCAGGAAATAATTGGTGAATGTGGCAAAGAACGCCCACATCAGCGTCCACGAAAGGATTTCGCCGAAGGTGTAGCTGAGGTTCGCGTCCGCGCTGCTGGAGCTGATCAGCTCGTTGAAATTGCTCAGCCCCACCCATGTAAAGAGGTTGCTGTAGCCGTCGTGAGCGCCGTCATAGTTGGTGAAGGCAACGAGGATCATGAACAGAATCGGGATTACCGTGAAGACAAGGATGCCCGTGATGGGCAGTGCCAGCAGCGTCTTGTGGAACTGATCGTCCAGGACGGAACGAAGGTCGTCTTTTCCGCTTTTGAGCTTCTTGCCCGTGGCAAGGATCTCCTCCGAGATCCGGTTCTGCTTCACGTTCAGCCGCCATGTGTAGACAAAAGCGATGATGAAGAGAATGGTCAGGAGGCCGTACAGCAGAATTTTAAAAGAGTCGTCGCCGTTGACCCGGACGTAGGTGTCCAGCACCTCGTTGTATACCTCTCCGGGGGGCACATCGCCCAGCGTGCGGAACTTGCCCAGCCAGTAGCTGCCGGTTGTGACCATATAAACGATGAACACAGATTCAAAGACAAGGAACAGCAGTCCCCGCAGCACCTGACCCCGGGCAATATTGCCGAAGCCCATCACAAGGTAGGATACCTTTGTTTTCCAGCTGCCCTTTGTAAAGGTGGTGGCGCAATCCGTCAGCTCGTTTCGGATGCCCCTGAAAGCGCCTGCGATCCCGTTCCCGACGGCTTTGACCAAAGAGGCCAGCCAGCCGGGGATGCCGAGAACGAACAGGACAATGTTGTACCACAGACGCTGAAACGTGTTCAGCCTGAGGTATTCCAGATCCGTCAGTTTCTTCATGATCAATCGGGATAAACCTGCGTTTATCCGCCTACCTCCATTCTTTTTGGATTTGGCTGTCTCCGGGAACCGTTTTTCGCTTTGGCGGGAAATGCTGCCCGCCCAAAAGCCGGCTGCGGAGGCGTCCATTTGTTTCCGGTGTTCCGCCCAAAAAGGAAGCCGGCGGTGCCGGGGCTCCTTCTTCGGCGGGACACCGGGGCGGAACAGGGAACACGCTCCGAATCCCGTCGGGACTCGGAAGGCAGCGGCAGAGGGACCTCAAAAGAGCCGCTCGGGCAAACCCGAGCGGCTCCCCCTCTCAGAACTCTATGTCACTGCGTTTGTGGATGGAAGCCTGCCTTATTCGGCGGGAACCAGCTCCACGGTGCCTTCTTCGCCGTTGAGGGTCAAACGGACTTTGTAGGTACCGGCGGTCTCGACCACAAAGTTATTGCCGTCGGTGCCGTAGGCAACGTCCCAGGCCTTGCCTTGACGAACCTTGAACTCAACGCCGGCATCCATCTGGTAGGCCTCATCGGTCAGCCAGCTGCCGTCGTCCTGCTTGGTCATGGGAAGATCCACGGACCAGCCGTCGCCGTTGATGGAGCCGATGACCGTAAAGGCCTCCCGCTCCTCGGCGGACATGGAGAACAGGCCCTTAATGGAGGTCTCATAGCTCTCCAGCGCGGCCTTCAGCTCTTCGTCGGTGGTAGCCTCCTTGGCAGCGGTGGCATAAACCTTGGCGATATCCCACCAGGAGCCGTCAATCTGTCCCTGCGGCGTAGCGTAGGCACTCTGAGCAGCCAGAGCGGCCAGAGCAGGATCACTGGCAACCGCTTCGGACTGCTGGGCAGCCTTGTTGGAGGGACCCCAGCCCACGGCGTCGAACCGGGCAAGCTGGCACTTCTCGTTGGTCAGGTACAGGGCAAGCTTCTGCAGAACGGCGGTCTTCACGGGATCGGTCTGGGGCTTGACACCCACCAGCTTGTTGCCGGAGAAGGAGCCAAGGTGGTAAGAGTTGCCGTCCACGGTGAAGCTGGGCAGATCGGTGCAGGCGTAGTTGTCGCCCAGAGCGGCCTTGGCGGCGCTGGTGCCCCAGGTGCCGACGATGACGACGGCGGCGGGGATGGCAGCGGAGAAGTCATCGGCAGAGCTGGAGGACTTGTAAGCGGTGGAGTTCAGCAGCTTCTTCATACCCTTCAGGGCGATAACGCCGTTGTCGGAATTGAAGTCGTCGTCAACGCTCTCGAAGCTCTTGCCGTCGGCGGACATGGTCCAGTTGGAGTGGCAGCCGGTAGCGAAGAAGAAGGAGACATTGTACCACGCGGAGGTCTCAAGCTCCATGGAGAAGCCGCGGCCGGCGGCCTCGCAGTCGGCAATGATGTCTTCCAGGCTGTCCACGTGCTCAGCGGGAATCACGCTGCTGTCGTAAATCATGAAGTAGCCGTTATCGGAGGTCATGGGATAGCACCACATATCGGAGCCAATGGTGGCGGCCGCAACGGCGCCGCTGTCGTTCAGCTCGGTGACTTCCGCGGCAGCCTTGGTGCCAAGCTTGGTCAGGGCGCCGGCCTGCACCAGACGAGCCAGCTGATCCTGCGCGAAGCAGAACAGGTCGGCGCCGTCCTCGACGGAGGTGATCATCTGGGTGGCGGACTCGGACTCGGTGACGCCCTCAATGGTGGCGTTGATGACGATGCCGGGGTTCTCTTCCATAAAGTCCTTGATCTGCTGCTCGGTCAGTTCCTTTACACCGGCCATCTCGGAGACCCAGACGGTGATGTCATAGGTGCCGTCCAGAGAATCGGCCGCGGCAGCGGCGGTGGGGTTGGCAGCGGCGGCGGTGCCGGCGGGGGTTGTGTTGCTGTTACCGCAGCCGGCAAACAGGCCAAGAACCATGCCGACAGTCAGAAGCAGCGCGAGAATCTTCTTCATTTTACATTTCCTCCTTGATATGATAAATTCGCTGGCTGATCCCGCAGACCGGAAAGCGCTTTCCATAGGACGGACGGAACGGGAGAATACCCGGGTATGTTCCCGTGTCCTCCGATTGGAATCGTTTCCAGAAAGCCGGAAAAAAACGGGGGGAGTGCTTAAAGGATTATTTTCTTCACACTTCCCTTTAAAAAAAGAATACTCGATTTTTCGTAACAAGTCAACCGCGCAGTGTGTATAAAAAGTTGCATCAGAAATTGTTGATTTTTGCCCCACTTCTTCAGTTTGAAAAACGAGAAATATAGCGCAGCCGTTGCCAGCGCAAGCTGGCTTACGGATGCGGCATACCCCTTGCGGGTACATGCAGTATTCCTTCGTTTTCCAAACTTTGAATTGGGACAAAAATCCTGGCTGAGCCTTCTTGTCAAATTATGCGGTGTTGCCCTTGATTTCCCCGCCGTTTTTTTCTATAATACATTTGCCGCTTCCCGATTCTCCCCGTACCGGAAGCGGAAAGACTACCCGCGGCGGAAGTCCGCGGTATTTCCGCCGGAAACCATCCGAAGGCTTCCCGTGCCCCGCCATCCGCCCCTGTCCCGGCAGTTTCCGGTATTGGTCGGATGATCCATACAAAAACAAAAAACGGAGGAATTGTTATGTCTGCATCCTGGCTTCGTGACGCCGTATTTTATGAAATATATCCGCAGAGCTTCCGGGACTCCAACGGAGACGGCATCGGCGACCTTCCCGGCATCACCGAAAAACTGCCCTACGTGAAGAGCCTCGGCTGCAACGCCCTGTGGATCAATCCCTGCTTTGACTCTCCCTTCAAGGACGCGGGCTACGACGTCCGGGACTATAAGAAGATTGCGCCCCGCTACGGCACCAACGAGGATATGGCGCAGCTGTGCCGCCGCGCCCACGCGTTGGGGATCCGGGTTCTGCTGGATCTGGTTCCCGGCCACACCAGTGAAGAACACGAATGGTTCCGCAAGAGCGGCGAGGCCGAGCCAAACGAATATTCCGGCCGGTACATCTGGACGGATCATGCCTTTGCCGGGGGCGACGGTATGCCCTTCATCGGCGGCGAATACCCTCGCAGCGCCACCTATATCATCAACTTCTTCAAATGTCAGCCCGCCCTGAACTACGGCTACCGGGAACGCCGGGAACGCTGGCAGCAGAGCATCACCAGTCCTGACGCCCTTGCGACCCGGGAGGCCATGAAGGATGTGATCCGGTTCTGGCTGGATCTGGGCTGCGACGGCTTCCGGGTGGATATGGCGGAGTCTCTTGTGAAGAATGACGGCACGGAAAAGCTTGCCACCATGGAGGTCTGGCGGGACATTCTGGGCGCCATTCACAAGGAATATCCGGATGCCGCCTTCGTTTCCGAGTGGAATCATCCGGACAAGGCTCTGCGCTGCGGTTTTGACATGGACTTTTATCTCAACTGGGACGGCAACGGCTACAGCACCATGATGCGGGACTACACCCTCCGGGACGGCTGCGGCAGCTACATCGGCAATACCGGCTTCTTCTCCCGGGATTCCGGCACCGACGTGAGCCGGTTCCTTGCGGACTACCTGCCCCAATATCACGACAGCCGCGACCACGGCCTCTGGTGCTTCATTACCTGCAATCACGATACCCCCCGTCCCGCCGCGGGGCTGACAGACGCGGAACGGCGACTGGCCTTTGCGTGGATCTTCACGATGCCCGGCGCTCCCTTCCTGTACTACGGCGATGAGCTGGGCATGGACTATCGGGTCATCCCCACCAAGGAGGGCGGCTACCACCGCACCGGCTCCCGGACGCCCATGCAGTGGGATGCAGGCCCCAACCTCGGATTCTCCGAGGGCGCGGCAGAGGATTTGTACCTGCCCGTGGAAGCCGACGCGCGGCACACCGTGCAGGCGCAGGAGCTTGACGAGAATTCCATGCTCTCCCATGTCAAGCGGCTGATTGCCCTGCGTCACGCCGAGCCGGAGCTTCAGAACTACAGCCCGTTTGCCGTCTATGCTGCCCGCGGCCGCCTGTTTGCCTACAAGCGAGGGAGTCTGCTGGTCGCCATGAACCCCGGCAGCGGTGAGGAGACCTGTCAGCTGGACGGAGCCTATATCCCCCTCTTCACCGTCGGAACCCCCGCCATGGAGGGAGATACGCTGCGTTTGCCTGCCCAGAGCTTTATCGTTCTGAAGCCCAAGGAGAAAGCCGCCCCTGCTCACGCTTAGGAAGCCTCTGATACCAGGGAAGCTCTGAATAAATCGGCTGCTGCCGGAGCGCGGGCAGGGTCTGGCTGAAAACCGTCATCATGCCAAAACAGCGAGGAATTTCCGTCTGCTGTGCACCATTTTTCCTTGCAATACACAAGGTGTTCTGCGAAAAAATGGCTTCATCAGACGGAAAATCCCTCGCTGTTGGTCATATTCCCGGTTTTTAGCTAGGGCAACACCGCACAATTGCGTCTGCGAGTCTCAGCCGCCTTTTTGCCCCACTTCCGCAGTTCCGAAAATGGGAAATACATACAGTATTCCTCCATTTTCGGAACTTTGAATTGGGGCAAAAATTCTGGCTGAGACTTCTTGCCG
>QWCN01010782.1_pt1 | contig 11670 bp, 9 predicted proteins | sample 1972711 | NCBI WGS metagenome assembly QWCN01 (sample SAMN09866707, study PRJNA288562) | Human gut metagenome isolate term1_stool, whole genome shotgun sequencing... | isolation source: gut | host: Homo sapiens | place: USA: California | reverse complement strand
GGCTCCCCCAGCAAATCATTCTTATTGATACAAACATCAAACTGCATATCATTACAGTCTAATGTAAGCTGGCAGATTTCTTCTCCTGTTATAATGTTCTTGAATGTCATAAAATCCAGAATCTCACCCATGATACTATATTGATCACATTCAATTCCATATGGCATGAAATAGGAATCCACTATAGAAAAAATATCGTCTGTAACTATACGCTGAGAAATCATGGAATATGTATCCATATCCTCCATCGTGAGGCTCTCCATAGCCTCTTCATCACCGTTTCTGGCGGCTGCAATGAGATGATTTCTGTTCTTTGTCAGTTCACGTTCTGCTTTTACTGCTTCTTTATCTTTCTCTACAGGAAAAAGGATTTTTCCTTCCCTGGCCAGCCCGGAAAGGGTTAAAGGCTGGCCACCCGGAAGTATGTTGCCTTTTTCACGCTGTTGCAGATACTCAGCAGCATTCTGAAGATAGAAAATTAAAGTAACCCCAATTCTCAAATCGTCACAGGCACCTGCAAAAGATTCTTTGTCTGCATGTCTTTCTATCACAACACTCTCCTGTGTTGTAATGCCTGTTCCGCGAAAAAAAGGAAAATAATAATCCGGATAAAATACGTTGTTTTCATCATACTGCCCGCAGACAGTAATTCCACAATCGCATCCATAATTCTTGGAAAACTCTGCAAACATACCATCAGGGTAGTTCTCTATGACCGTTTTCTCATCATAAGTTTCAACCACATCCGTAATGATCTGTCTGATACTGCTTCTTTTGGTGATCCTGGAAAAACCAACTGCCCTCAGATAACTGTGCATAAGAACACCTCCCTGAAAAAGCTCACCCTCCATTAAGCGTGCTTTTTCTCAATCTTTGTCATACCACCCATGTATGGCTGCAGAGCTTTAGGAATACTTACAGAACCGTCTTCATTCAGGTTATTCTCCAGGAATGCGATCAACATTCTAGGCGGTGCTACAACAGTATTATTTAATGTATGTGCAAGATATTTCTTACCATCTTTTCCGTTTACACGGATCTTAAGACGACGTGCCTGTGCATCACCAAGGTTTGAACAGCTTCCTACCTCGAAATATTTTTTCTGACGTGGAGACCATGCTTCTACGTCAAGAGATTTTACTTTCAGGTCTGCCAGGTCACCGGAGCAGCACTCAAGTGTACGAACCGGAATATCCAGAGAACGGAACAGATCTACTGTATTCTGCCATAATTTATCAAACCACATCGGACTCTCTTCCGGTCTGCAGACAACGATCATTTCCTGTTTTTCAAACTGATGGATACGGTAAACGCCTCTCTCCTCAAGTCCATGAGCACCTTTTTCCTTACGGAAACATGGAGAATAGCTTGTAAGAGTTTTCGGAAGCTCTTCCTCAGGAATGATCTGATCGATAAATTTACCGATCATGGAATGTTCACTTGTTCCGATCAGGTATAAATCTTCACCCTCAATCTTATACATCATGGCATCCATTTCAGCAAAACTCATTACACCTGTTACAACATTGCTTCTGATCATAAAAGGAGGTACACAGTAAGTAAAACCTCTGTTTATCATGAAGTCACGTGCATAGGAGATTACTGCTGAGTGAAGTCTTGCGATATCCCCCATTAAATAGTAGAAACCATTTCCCGCAACACGTCTTGCACTGTCAAGATCAATTCCATCAAAATTTTCCATAATTTCTGTATGATATGGCACTTCAAAATCCGGAACAACCGGTTCACCAAACTTCTCGATTTCTACGTTCTCGCTGTCATCTTTACCGATCGGTACAGATGGATCAATGATATTCGGAATTACCATCATATCTTTGAGAAGTTCTTCCTCTACTTCTTTCTCTCTTGTGGAAAGTTCTTCAATACGGGTTCCGGAAGCAGCTACCTGTTTCTTTACTTCTTCAGCTTCTTCTTTCTTTCCCTGTGCCATCAGTGCACCGATCTGTTTGGAAATTTTATTTCTCTCTGCACGAAGAGCTTCTACTTCCTGTTTGATTTCGCGATTCTCTTTGTCCAGTTCCAGAACTTTATCCACTAATTCCAGTTTATTATCCTGAAATTTGTTGCGGATATTCTGTTTTACAACTTCCGGATTTTCTCTCACAAATTTAATATCTAACATCTTGTTCCTCCTGAAATATTCTATTACATTATGTAATGATGTCAGGGTAAAATCTGGCAACAACTTTCCCCCTGATATCAATTTATCATATCATGTGCATTCCTGCACAAAACAGATTCTCTTTTAGTATGCTCTTGTTTTCAACTTTTAAACATTACTGTTCACTCCGTTCACAGTAACTTTTAAAAAACTTTATTCTTCAATATTATCCAGTCCAAAATTCACTGCCTTACGAAGTGCCTCTACTTCTTCCTGGCTGAGCATAACGTAGGATTCGCCTTTTACAATTTCTTTCATATACAAAAAACAATTGTCCCGGCTGTGTACTGCATTTAAGATAAGGCCTGTGTTCTCTTTGTCCAGCAAAGCCAGCGCAAAACTTAACTTTCCACCTACATCATCAAATGCGTCATACTTTTCTACACCATATTTATTAAACATTTTATCAAGATTCTTTTTGATAAAAAGAAGATCATGATCATGTTCTTCCTTCGCATCATAGAGCTTATCTATCTGAGCGAATTTTCTAACGAATACTTTTTCCAGAGACTGTGCATCTGAACCTTTCATGAACGTCTTATATTTACGCTCCAGACGGCTCAGGCGCATATTCATACTGATATTCCTTACCAGCAGGAAGATAGTAAGAATCAGCAGTATAATAATGATGATCCCGGAATCAATTCCAAGATTTTCAAAAATGCCACTCATATTACTGTCACTCCTAACCAATGGATTCGAAAAGATCTATGATTCTTTCCAGTTCATCCTTGGAATAATATTCAATTTCAATTTTACCTTTGTCATTTTTCTTTCTGTGAATCTGGACTCTGGTACCCATGATACTTTTCATTTTTTCTTCCAGACTCTCATATATTGCATCCTCAGCAGAACTGAATTTGCTCTTCTTTGCTGTTTTTGGCGGCTCCAGCATACGTTTTACAAGCGCTTCTGTTTCACGAACACTTAATTTCTCGTCAAAAACCTTCATTGCAATTGATTCCTGCTTTTCCTTATCTGCTATCGAAAGGATTGCCCTGGCATGACCGGCAGTGATCATCTCATCAATCAGCATCTGCTGCACTTTTTCACTGAGTTTGAGAAGTCTCATTGCATTTGTTACTGCTGTTCTGCTCTTCCCTACACGCTCTGCGATTTCATCCTGTTTCAGATGAAATTCATCAATCAGTCGTTTATATGCCATCGCTTCTTCCACAGGGTTTAAATCTTCCCGCTGAATATTCTCAATCAGGGAAATTTCTACTAATTCCTGCTCAGAAAACTCTTTAACAATTACAGGAATCTCTGTCAGTCCGGCAAGCTTTGCCGCTCTCCAGCGTCTTTCACCTGCAATTATTTCATAGTAGTCCTTTTTATCAGACACAAGAAGTGGATGGAGTACGCCGTACTGTTTAATAGACTCAGACAGTTCCATGAGTGCATCTTCATCGAACTGTTTACGTGGCTGATCCATATTCGGCTCTACACTTGAGATCTTTACGATCATTGCCCCTGTTTTCGAATCTGCTGTTTGCTTCTTTGCAACAGTAGGGTTTGTCTGTTTTTCAGCTACGTCAGATTTCTTCTCTGTTTTAACTGTTTTAGTTGTTGTCTTTCTGGCAGGTTCTTTAACAACAGATGTTCTGTCTGGAAAAAATGCATCTAAGCCTCTGCCAAGACCGTTTTTTCTTCCTGCCATTAATTATCCTCCCTGTTGAGCACTTCCTCTGCCAGAAGCCTGTAGCTTTCTGCTCCTGCTGATCTCGGATCATAGATATTAATCGGCTGTCCATAGCTTGGAGCCTCCGCCAGTCTTACATTACGTGGAATAATTGTTTTATAAATATTCTGATTTAAATTCTCTTTTACGTTTTCCACTACCTGCAGAGACAGGTTTGTTCTTGCGTCATACATTGTGAATACTACGCCTTCCATTTTCAGACGTTTATTCAGTCTTTCTTTTACCAGATCAATGGTATGAATCAGCTGTGAAAGTCCCTCCAGCGCATAATATTCACACTGGATTGGCACTAATACAGATGTAGCTGCGGTTAATGCATTGATCGTCAGCATATTTAATGACGGCGGACAATCCAGTATTATGTAATCATATTTACGTCGAAGCTTATCTGTGATTCCCTTTAAGATAAATTCTTTATCATCGATTCCTACCAGCTCGATTTCTGCACCGGAAAGATTAATATTAGATGGAATCAGGTCAAGATTCTCAACAACATCTTTTACAATCGTGTCTTTCGTTTCTGCCTCTCCAAGCAAAAGTTCATACAATGTATTTTCTATGCCGTTCTTATCGACGCCGAAACCACTGGTAGTATTTCCCTGTGGATCCATATCAATTGCGAGAACCTTTTTCCCTTTTTCTGCAAGACATGCTGAAAGATTAATTGCAGTTGTTGACTTTCCAACTCCGCCTTTCTGATTAGCAACTGCTATAATTCTTCCCAACTTCATTCCTCCTTTATGAGGTTTTAATTGTAGTTATTCCTATTTTGCCTGTTACATTATTTTTTATAATGCCAACAGGCATACGCAGGTTTATTATAACACTTTTATTTTAATCATGCCACATAATGTTTCACGTGAAACATAAAAAAACACATTATTTTTAGCATAAATATTGTATATTTTGTGGTGATTGACATTTTCTTTTTCCATCAATCGTTACTGTTCACTCCGTTCTCAGTAACGCAGCCAAAATTCCAGATTGCCTGGTCACAGAAAACCCGAGACATACCGCGCGAATTTATGCGATTAGCATAAATTCTGTGCATCGCGAAGCGTGTTGCTGTGAACGGAGTGAACAGTAACATCATCAATCCATATGGTTCTTTTTTTCGCATCATATTTTCTTGTAAAACAGACAGTATCGCGGTATAATATGGGTATATAATTTTAGCAGGCTAATCACTTGTTATGCTTGATAAAGGAGGCCGAAAATGAGTAAAAACAAGCACAAATTTCTTACATTTGCTGCTCTGATGACCGGCGCAACTGTTGCTGTTCATTTCATTAACCACACGATTGCTACTGCTGCACAATTAAAACAGATGCTCCACATTTCTAATGACAATTACTTTGAATGGCGCTTTGGGAACATTTATTATACCAAAAAGGGAACTGGGTCACCGATTCTTTTGATTCATGACACTTTACCTGGAGCTTCCGGGTATGAATGGAGCAAAATTGAAGACGAACTGGCAATTGACCATACCGTATATACTGTTGATCTGTTAGGATGCGGACGTTCGGACAAATCCAGCATTACCTATACAAATTTTGTTTATGTTCAGATGATCAGTGATTTTATCAAAAAAATAATTGGTCAGAAAACAGATGTGATTGCAAGTGGTTTTTCAGGCTCTTTTGTTACTATGGCCTGTCACAATGAGAAAGAACTTTTTAACAAAATCATGCTGGTAAATCCGCCCAGCCTGACTCAATTAAAACAGATGCCAAACAGAAAGGACCGTCTGTTAAAAGCAGCTCTGGAAATTCCGATTTTCGGAACTCTGGTTTATCATATGATCGTATCACGTGATAATATAAATAATCTTTTTATCGAGAAGATGTATTATAATCCATTCCATGTGGATAATCAAATGGCAGATGCTTATTATGAAGCAGCTCATAAAGGTGGATATTATACCAGATTTTTGTACTCCAGTCTTGCAGCTAAGTATATAAATATAAATATCTGTCATGCACTTAAGGCACTGGATAACAGTATTTATATTGTTGAAGGTGAAACAGAGCCAAACGGAAAGGCTGTCACTGATGATTATTGTGCCTCCAACCCGGCTATTGAAGTTTCTGTTCTCAAAGAAACAAAACATCTTCCACATGTTGAAGCACCTGAAGCGTTTCTTGAACAGGTTAAAATCTTCTTTTAAGCCTTATATTTAAGCCAGAATGAGTCGACAAGTTGATTTTGAGACAGTTTTGAAGGATAAATTTTTTTATTTCAAGTCGGAAGAAGGCGACGTTGCGGTGACTACAGCAACCGAATTCAGACAAAATATACCGCAAAGTGGGACGTGCAGATTGTGGGAATAATTTTTCAAACACGCTCTAATACAACAAAAAATGAGGCAGGCATATGGAAGAAATTCTATATGCCTGCCTCACTTTTTTATAGATTCGTTTATTCTTTTACTCTTCTGTACTGTCCGTTTCCTGAGAATCTGTATTCTCCTCTTCGGATGTATCAGAATCGTTTGTTATGCCGGCTGTTTCAGATGTACTGTCATCGGACTCTTCTATGCTCTCACCTGGCATATCTGTTGAATCTGATTTAGTATCATCTGTTGTTGCTTCGTCTGAATCTGTCTTATCTGAACTGTCTTCTTCTGTTCCGACAACTGATTCAAATGCTGTGAACAGTTCTTTTACATTCATCTTATTTACGAGATATACTTTATTATCCACCACTGCCGCATAATAGTTTGTATCGTAGCTATAGTATGCAACTTCCTGTGTATCACCGTCTTCTTCTGTAAATATAGCTGTCAGTTCTGCATCACCGTCAGGTTCATATTTATCTGTCAGACGTTTCTGAGCCGTCATGTTGATCAGTTTATTGTAGAATGTTGTAAATGTTGTTTCATCCAGATCAGAACCATTCAGTTTATAGGTAACTGTTTCTGTATCGTTTCCATCATCATCTGTGGATGTTTCACGTGAAACATTTACTTTATAATCACTGCCCTGATAATTTACTTTGAGGCTTCCGAGGCTGTTTAAAGATACATAACTTACTGTCATATCCCAGAAGTCTTCTTCTGATTTATCAGTTAGCGCGGACAGAGTATCCGTTGACATCGTATAGACTTCATTGCTGTCATTTACCATGACATATCTGCTGCTGTCATCTGTTTCATTTCCAACAAGAATTGTAAGCTGCTTATCTGCCATCTTAGTTTCTTCTTCCGAAGAATCCTCATTGTCTGATGCACTGTCTGAGTTTTCTGATGTTTCATCTTCTGCTTCTTCACCGTCAGTATCTTCAGCCTCAGATGTTTCATCCGTAGTTTCACTTACACTTTCGTCTGATTCTGTATCCTGTTCAGCATCGTCACTGTTTTCTTCCACAGATGAAGCATCTTCATCTGTCGTATCATCTTGTGTGTCTTCATCAGTGTCATCATCAGCAACTTCTTCCTGATAATCTACTGTGATTGTTGCATATGGTTTATCCAGACCATATTTGCTCTTGTCGTCACATTTATAATCTGCAAGTGAACTATATGCCATGCTTCCGAATGAAGATACCAAAGAACTTACGGTAGCTGAGTCTGCTTTTTCTTCATCCTCGCTGCCTTTTACTGACCAGGTACTTGTATCTTCGTCTTTTGATAATTCATAGGAATTATCGCCGTCTACAGAAATTTTTGTAATGGTATCTGTATTGGAAATTGCAGGGAAATCTTCCATCTGCGCATAATCATTCAATGATTTGGCAAACGGCTCTACGCAGGAAGAATCTATCAGGTACACTGTCTTCTCATCATCATCTTTTCTTACATAATACTGACTGGTGGAGGAATTTTCATCTCCCACATACAGTGTAGTTGTTATGTCATCGCCATCTTCCTCATCAGATTTTGTTACAATCTTAATCGTGTTTGACGGAGAGTCCAGACCATATTCTGAAAGATCATCTACGTCCTCCAGAACTCTGTCTGAATCGACAGATGCAATAGCAGATGCTGCACTGTCCAGAGTAGTCTGATTTACCGGAAAATCTGTTTCGTCTTTCTTTACCCAGCTGTCATCATCTTTTTCAAATGTTGTCTCTGTATCATCAACCATAAAATCCAGAGATTTAATGTTATCTGTTGATGCAGTAAATACAGTTGTGCTTTCTTCAGAATCTTCTTCGGATTCTTTCTGCTCCTGATGGGCTACGTAGGTTTTTACACCTGCGTAAGCCCCGCAGCAGACACCAAGAACTACAACTGCAAGAACCATTTTTACAGTTTTATTCTTCATTTAAGCTTTTCTCCTCTTCATCCAGACTGCAAACCCTACAACAAGGAAGAATCCAGGAATCAGACCGATGGTGCAGATCTTCCAGAATGCAGCATCATAGTCTGTGAGTGTCAGATAAGATACAGACAGGCTCTTGGATGGAATAGATACGGTTGCACTGTCTTCTGTGTCTGTCATCCACTTCAGGGATTCGATGATCAGCTTCTCATTTCCGCCGGATACCATCTGATTTACCTGTGATTCCATCAGATTGGAAGTTGAATAGTATACGATCTGCGTTTCTTTGTCATCATCCAGAGTCTCTGTGATGCTTACTCCCAGATCAAATGGGCCAGCTTCGTCTCCGTCTTCTTTCTCCAGAGTATCACTGTTCAGATCTGTCTTGGAATATGCCTGGTCTGATGTGGTGAGGATACTATTGATCGTTACAGTATCTCTTACATCATCCATTTTTTTGATTCCCTGTGCATATGGTACAAGTACATAATATCCTCCGGAAACAGTCTCAGAGCTTGCATCTGTGCTGTTTATAGTCGGAACCAGATAATATGGCATCTGCATTGCATAATGCTGATTATCACCTTCAAATACGATTCCAGCTTCTCTCTGAACACCATAGTTTTCCAGAACTGCATCAAAGTTTGGCAGGTCTTCTGTTGTATAATCAGAGAAAACCATCGCCTTTCCGCCATTTTCAAGATAATCAATAATAGCAGTCTTTTCATCTTCTGAAATATCTGTGGATGGAGAATCAATGAACAGGCAGTCTGCATCATCCGGAACACTTCCCTCTGTAAGAAGATTCAGAGACTGAATATCCATGTTTGCCTTCTCGATGTCTTCTTTGATAGTAGAATCCATCTCCTTCTCACCATGTCCCTCGAGTGTATAAAGGATCGGGAGATCTTCGGATGTTACATATCCGATCGCACTTGTGATCTGACCTTCACCGTCGAAACCGGTGGTCTGAGAGCTGTAGGTCTGATAATCAATTGTGCTCTCATAGATATTGTTGTAATCAATGACTTTATTTCTGTCGCCGCATACAACGATCAGACTGTTTGCAGAAAGATCATCACTTGTATATTCCGTTACAAATTTAGGATTTACTACAGGATCCTTCTGCTCTACTTTAATATGCTTGGATTCATCTTCATATTTCTTAAGCAGATTGGTAATATTCTCATCTTCAGAACCGCTCTGTGCAATCTGGTAAATTGTTACGTCCTTGTCCAGATCTTTCAGCATTGCTTTTGTATCATCACCAATACTGTAGAGTTTCTGGCTGCTGATATCAATTTCTGAATATTTGGACGGAATCGCATTTACGATCATGTTGAGCACTACAACTACTGCAATAAATATCACTGACATAACCATTGTGTAAGAGCCGTTTTTGATATGCTTCTTACTGATGGTGCCAATCAGTTTCTTTTTGTCAAATTTTTTATGGTTATTATTTTTCATCTTTTCTTTCAGTTTCATTTTCTTTCACCTCCCCACTAATTCCAGCGTCTCTTCAAAATAGACTGTGTTGTAAGGAACAGGCATACTGCGATCACAGAAAGAAAATATACAATTCCTTTTATATCAAAGATGTTACTTGTAAAATTATCAAAGTGTCCGCTCAGATTAAACACATCCAGGACTTTCTGAATACCGCCCTCAAAAATACTGGATTTTACTACATAAATAATAATCAGTGCCACTTCTCCGATCACACCGATCACTGCTGAGATCAGAATATTCTTGATCATGGTATAGATAATGATGGCTGCTGCCAGGATCAATAACCCAAATGTCACGCATGTCGACATAGATGTCTGAGAGAAGAATGAAGAAATACCATTCATCATGTAAAATGCAAATAAGAAAACAAATGTGAGTACCGCTGCAATTACCTGGCTCTCAGTTAATGCTGACATAAATACACCGATTGCAATATTTGCACATCCCAGGAGAAAGAATCCCAGGACTGCTGTATATGCAGATGCAAACTCTACTGTGCCAAACCTGGACATAATCAGCGGATAAGTACACATAACTGCCATCGGAACAGCAAATACAGTTACCAGTGCAAGATATTTACCTATTACAATACCGCTCACAGAAACCGGTGCTGTCAGAAGCAGCTGATCTGTTTTCTGTTTTCTTTCCTCTGCAAGTACACGCATAGTCAAAATCGGTACTCCGATCAGGAATGCAAAGGTAATTGCACTTAAGGTGTATTCAAATTTCGGATATGCTGCTGAAAGCTGATATGCTGAAAAATAAATACCTGTCAGTACAAGAATGAAAAAGATAAATAAATATCCTACCATGGATGTCAGGTAACTTTTCAGCTCTCTTTTATATATAGCTGTCATGGTTATTTCTCTCCCCCTTTATCATTATTCTGTTCTTCCGGTATTTCTGCTGATGTCTGTTTTACGTTTGTCTCGTTTGATTTACCGGCATCAGTATCTTTATCTTCAGGTGTATTTGGGACTTCGTCTGCAGATATTGGTTTATCAGATGCAGTAAGTTCAAGGAAGATTTCCTCCAGTGATACTTTCCTAGACTTCATCTCATAGATTGGGCTGTTAATCTCCGACATTTTGTAGAATACTTCTTCCCGAATGTCATTCTGCTCCTCTGTTGAAACTTTCACACTCCAGAGATTCTGTTTCTCATCTTTTTCCATTGTTACGCTGTTGACTCCCTCGATTCCCTCGAGAGCCTGCCTGATCTGTGTTTTTTCACCTTTAATAAGCATCTCCAGAGTATTGGATCCTTCTGCAAGTTTTCCAAGATTCTCAGGAGTATCGCTTGCTACCAGTTTTCCATGAGAAATGATCAGCACGTAATCGCATACCGCGCTTACTTCAGAAAGTATATGCGAGCTGAGAATAACGGTATGTTTCTTTTTTAATTCTTTAATTAAGGTTCGGATTTCAATAATCTGTTTAGGGTCAAGACCTACTGTCGGCTCATCCAGGATGATCACCTCCGGATACCCCATAATCGCCTCAGCAAGACCAACTCTCTGTCTGTAACCTTTTGACAGGTTCTTTATCAGACGGTTTCTCATGTCTGAAATCTTTACCATATCCATGACTTCTTCGATCATGTTTGCTTTTTTATCTTTTGGGATTTTCTTGAGATCTGCCACAAATTTCATGTATTCCAGGACAGTCATATCAAAATAGACCGGTGGCTGTTCAGGCAGATAACCGATACATTTCTTTGCCGCTTCCGGTTCTTCGAGGATATCGTGTCCGTCAATTTTGACGGTTCCTTCGGTGGATGCGATGTATCCGGTTATCATATTCATTGTAGTGGATTTTCCTGCACCGTTTGGCCCCAGAAATCCATAGATTTTGCCTTTCTCTATTTTAAAGGAAAGGTGGTCAACTGCCGTATGGTTACCATATCGTTTGACCAGATTGTTTACTTCAATCAATGTGTTCTCCTCCTCTTAATTTTTGCCAAAATAAAATATAGAAAATGTCCCCAGGTGAAACAGAGAATGGGGGAAC
>QWCN01005905.1_pt1 | contig 11670 bp, 9 predicted proteins | sample 1972711 | NCBI WGS metagenome assembly QWCN01 (sample SAMN09866707, study PRJNA288562) | Human gut metagenome isolate term1_stool, whole genome shotgun sequencing... | isolation source: gut | host: Homo sapiens | place: USA: California | reverse complement strand
TAGATACCAAACAGACATTTCATCAGAGTGGACTTACCCGCACCATTTTCTCCCATCAGCGCATGGACTGTGCCAGGACGAACTGACAACTGTACATTGTCAAGTGCCTTCACGCCGGGAAAGGACTTGCAGATGCCCTTCAACTCCAGTTTATACTCAGCCATTTTGCTCTCCTTCTTCAATCAGCTTAAAAAATGCGGACGTCGTTGTCCAACGCCCGCACCATTTTCAGAATTAATTATTTAACCATATCAAGAACTTCCTGAGCGTTGTCCTGGGTAACTTTTACATAGTCACAACCAATGTAATGCTCATTTCCAGCTCCGGTCAGGTAGTTGATTGCTGCATCAGCTGCACTGTGGGACTGAGAGAAGTGATCGTTGAATACAGTACCGGTCAGGTTGCCAGCGATAACAGCCTCAAGAGCCTCAGACAGAGCGTCAACACCTACCAGGTAGATATCTTTGCCTACAGTACGTCCTGCGGACTGGATTGCCTGCAGAGCACCCATAGCCATTGCATCGTTGTTACAGAACACAACTTCTACATCATTACCATACTGTCCAAGAGCATTAGCAACGATCTGCTGTGCCTGATCCTGCTGCCAGTTACCAACCTGATCTGTCAGGCAGTTAACTTCAAGTCCAGCATCCTCAAGAGCTTTTACAGAGAACTCGGTACGATACTGAGCATCTACGTTCTCCGGGTCACCTTCAACCATGATGTAATCAACTTTACCGTTCTTGTTCAGATCGATAGCATCAAGTCCAAGATCAGCAATGATCTCGCCCTGGAAAGTACCGGACTGACGAGCATCACAACCTACATAGGTAACATCCATGTTCTCATCTGCCCATCTCTGCTCCTCAGTTGCATCCGGCTCACGGTTGATGTATACCAGCGGAATGTTTGCTGCAACTACTTTATCAGTAATGGTTGCTGCGGAAGAAGAGTTAACCGGGTTGACAATCATAACGTCAACACCCTCAGTGATGAAGTTATCGATCTGTCCGGACTGGGTAGCCTGGTCATTAGCACCATCTACGATTTTAATGTTCTCAGCTTTGAATCCCTTGCTCTCCAGATAGCTCTGCAGCTCGGTACGGAACAGGGTCATGAAGTTATCAGAGAACTGATAAATACATACACCAACTTTTTTGTCTGCCAGATCAGCATCTCCAGCTGCCTCTGCTGCTGCATCAGCGGTATCTGCTGCTGTGGTATCCTCAGCTGCTTCGGTGGTTTCCTCTGCTGCCGGCTCGGTGGTTGCTGCTTCCTGTTTGCTGCCACATCCTGCGACTACAGAAGCTACCATGGTCAGTGCAAGTACAAGACTTACTGCTTTTCTTTTCATTGTTATTCTACCTCCCAAATGAATGTTGTAACTCTCTGTTACTAATGACAATATACCAGTCAGAAGGAGAAAAAAACATAGAAAATTCTTCTGTCTTTCTTAAAAATTCTACTTTTTTATTTGTGCATATTGTATAATTTTATGCATTGTTTTTTGTGCGTTTTTGTCAATGCATTCCTACTAGCATGCTAGGGAACCAGTTTTTCCACCTGATCCATCCAGATTCTGGAGCATGCATCGCTCGGCATACGCAGGTCTCCACGAGGAGATACTGCCACCGTACCTACCTTCGGTCCGTCCGGCAGACAGGAGCGCTTGAACTGCTGGGCAAAGAATCTTCTCATGAAGGTCTTCAGCCACTTTAAGATCACTTCGTTATCATACTCGCCTTTGAATGCCTGTTTTGCCAGATAGTAAATCTTATCCGGTGCAAATCCGAAACGCAGCATATAATATAAGTAAAAATCATGTAATTCGTAAGGTCCTACCAGATCCTCTGTCTTCTGGGAAATGACTCCATTTTCCGGCGGCAGAAGCTCCGGGCTCACCGGTGTATCCAGAATGTCAAGCAGTACTTCTGTCAGCTTCTCATCTCCACAGGTATCCGCATAGTAGCGAACCAGATGGCGCACCAGCGTCTTTGGCACAGATACATTGACACCATACATGGACATGTGATCTCCATTGTAGGTAGCCCAGCCCAGTGCCAGCTCGGACATATCACCGGTACCGATGACCATGCCGGAGGTCTGATTGGCAATATCCATGAGGATCTGGGTACGCTCTCTTGCCTGAGAGTTTTCATAGGTCACATCATGTACGCTGCTGTCATGCCCGATATCCCGGAAATGAATATTAACTGCTTCTTTAATATCTACTTCTCTTAAGTTTGCTCCCAGTCGTCTGGTCAGCTCACATGCGTTGTTGTAAGTACGGTCCGTGGTTCCAAAGCATGGCATCGTCACAGCTGTAATGCAGGTTCTGGGCAGTTTCAGACGATCCACAGCTCTTGCTGCCACCAGCAGTGCCAGAGTAGAATCCAAACCTCCGGAGATACCGATCACCACACTGCGGCAATGGGTATGTTCCATACGTTTTTTCAGACCCATGGACTGGATCGCAAGGATTTCCTCACAGCGTTTTTCACGCTCTTCTTTTCTTCCTGGTACGAATGGTGCCTTGTCCACATAACGATCAAATAGCGCATCTGCCGGATCCATCTCATATTCCACTTCGATATAACCATCCGGTGCAGCTGACACATCATAGGTGGTATAATGTCTTCTTTCACCGATCAGACGTTCCATGTCCAGATCTCCGTAGATCGTCTCATTGGTAAATCTTTCAGATTCTGCCAGGACAGAACCATTTTCTGCGATCAGATGATGTCCTCCAAAGACCAGATCCGTAGAAGATTCTCCTTCTCCTGCGCTGGCATAGATATATCCGCATACCAGGCGGCCGGACTGAAGTTTCACCAGATCTCTTCGATAGGAGTCTTTTCCAGTGATTTCATCACTGGCTGACAGATTGACGATCACCGTCGCCCCATGCATGGCATGACGCACACTGGGTGGATTGGGAGTCCACAGATCCTCACAGATCTCCACTGCCACTTTCAGCTCTGGCATACTCCGGCAGGTGAAGAGCTGATTGGTTCCAAATGGCACTGCATCTTCTTCCGGCCACCTTTCATAGCTTAACCCTTCTGGTGCAGCAGTAAAATGACGCGCCTCATAGAACTCACTGTAATTAGGAATATAAGACTTAGGAACCAGTCCCAGAAGCTCTCCATCCGAATAAGCTGCTGCCACATTGTAGAGCTTTCCGCGATTCTCCAGGGGAAGTCCTACAAAGAACAGACCATCCATTCCTGCGCTGGCTTCCACGATCTCCATCAGCACTTCTTTTGCTTTCTTTAACAGGAGCTCCTGACGAAACAGATCACTGCAGGTATAACCAGTGATGCATAGTTCGGGAAATACGATGATACGGGCGCCTTTTTCCCAGGTTTCCTTCATCAACCGAATAATCTCTGTTCCGTTGTACACCGGATCTGCAACCCGGATCTTCGGCGATACCGCCGCTGTCTTTACGAACCCGTACTCCATGTTATTTACTCCTTTTAATCATGTTTTTCAGATCTTCCACATCAAAAGTATAAGGGGTATTGCAGAAATGACATTTTACCTCAATCGGCTTCCCATCCTGCACCATCTCATTCAAATTCTTTCTTCCTACGCTGATCAGCGCCTTTTCCACACGTTCCCGGCTGCAGTTGCAGTGGAACTGTGCATCCATCTTGTCATGGATCTCCAGACCGAACTCACCCAGGATCTCTGTGAGCAGCTGCTCCGGTGTAAATCCACGATCCAGGTATGAAGTTACGGAATCAATAGAGTTTAACTTCTGTTCCAGCTTATCTACCACGCCATCCTCCACGAACGGCATAAGCTGAATGATAAATCCGCCTGCCTGACGGACTGTATTGTCTTTGTCCATCAGAACGCCCAGACCTACAGAAGATGGAACCTGCTCAGAATTGGCAAAATAGTAGGTCAGATCTTCGGCAATCTCACCGGTCTTCAGCTCAGTCTGACCAGAGTAAGGCTCTTTGAGTCCCATGTCTTTGATCACGGTCAGGATTCCCAGATCCAGTGCTCCTCCCACATCCAGCTTTCCTTTGCTGTTTGGCGGCAGCATTACTTCTGGATTCTCCACAAATCCCTTTACGTTTCCTTTTGCATCTGCAGTGACGGTCAGTCCCTGGATCGGGCCGCTGCATTTGATCTGTAAGGTCAACAGATCCTGATCCCCTTTCATCATAGCACCCATCATGGCTCCTGCACTTAACAGACGGCCAAGGGCTGCTGTTGCAACCGGACTTGTATTATGTCTTGTTCTTGCCTCTTCCACCAATCCTCTGGATGTGATGGCAAATGCGCGGATCTGATCATCCGCCGCTGTTGCTCTTACAATATAGTCTTTCATATTCTCTCCTGTCTCTCATACTCTATATCACTGTCTGTACCTTGCTTCCTCTGTCCCTTTACTCTGGCTGCCCGGGTCTTCGCAATACCACATACACACGCTCGGAATCAGCTTTTGGTTCTTCATGGGTAAATGCATCATAGATATGAAGTAATTCCAGTCCGGACATTTCCGCCAGCTTCTGAATGGTATCTAATGAATATGATTTCTGATAATGAGTCTCCTCGTATTTCCGATAGTGGTCTCCATGCTCTTTGATGAACAGGGTCAGATTATACTCGTTAATATGGCTGTCTTCATCATAATAGTTTTCCCAGATAAAGCTGCTCTCTTCCCGGTTCTCTGCAATGGTCTGCTCTCCCAGGATTTCCTTGTACTTGTACTCTGTATTCAGGTCAAAGATAAATAGTCCTCCATAATCCAGATAATTTCTGGCCGCAGAGGTAAGGATTCCCAGCACTTCCTCTTCTTCCAGAATATAATTCATGGAATCACATACACAGACGATAGCCCGAACCGTTCCATACAATTCAAATTCTCTCATATCCTGACACAGATACAGGATCTCATGTCCGGATTCTTCTCTCTTTCTGGCTGCTTCCTCCAGCATCTCCTCTGACTGATCCACTCCGATCATATCATATCCGGCTTCTGCCAGTATTTCTGTCATCGTACCTGTTCCACAGCCCAGCTCCAGTACCAGTCCGTCATCCACTCCGTTTTCATGAAGCAGTCCTTTCAGATAGGCTCCCCATTCTTCATAAGGAATATTATCCATGAACAGATCGTATACTTTCGCAAACTCTGTATATGCGTCCATCGCCTTCCTCCTTGTGCTGTAATTATAATTCCCCTGTAACGCATAAATCGGGCAGGAAAACCTGCCCGATTCCATCTATCTTCCAGCTTAGTTTCCGCTGCTCAGATATTTTTCGATATTCTCAATAGCCTCTGCCTCATCTTCACCCTCAGCAGATACTACCACGGATTCTCCGGCACTCAGTCCAAGTGTCATCATTCCCATAATACTCTTTGCATTGACTTTGCGGTCCCCATCTTCCACATAGATCTTACTGTTGTACTGGCTTGCTACCTGAACCAGTACTGCCACCGGTCTCGGCTCCAGTCCGGAAGCGAGCTGAATGATAATTGGTTTCTTAATCATAAATACTACTCCTCCTTGCCTTCACGCAAATCATCTGCGATCTGACTTAGCTTTCGCAGACGATGATTGACTCCTGACTTTCCCACCTTCGGGGACAACATATCCCCCAGCTCCTTTAAGCTGGCTTCTGTGTGTTCCAGTCTGAGTCTGGCTGTCTCCTCCAGATCCATCGGCAGTTTGTCAAGTCCGATCTTCTCCTGTATATATCGGATATCCTCTGCCTGTCTGACTGCTGCGGACACGGTCTTATTTAAATTCGCCGTCTCACAATTTACTTTTCGGTTTACCGAATTGCGCATCTCTTTCACAATTCGTACATTCTCCAACTGCATGAGAGATATATGCGCCCCCATCAGACCCAGAAGTTCTACAATCTGAGATCCCTCTTTTATGTACACCACATAATGACGTTTGCGAAGAACTACTTTGGCATCCACATCATAAGAAGCCAGCAGCTCCTGCAGCTGTCGCGCTTTTTCCGGTGCTGTACAGACAATCTCAAAGTGATAGGATTTCTCCGGATCACTGACAGAACCAACTGCCAGAAATGCTCCCCGTATAAAAGCCCTCCTGCAACAGTTTTGTCTCAACAGTCGATGGTGCATAGGTGACATGCATTCAGAGACGTTTCCATCTTCATCCAGCAGACAGGTCTCACCCAAAAGCCGCCTTGCTTCCGGATCCTTGGATACGATCACGGAGTAAAACCGGACTTCTCTGCTTTTCCTGACAGAAACCTCAGCTCTAATATTAAATGTTTTTCTCAATAATGTAAAGTACTTTCTTGCAACTGCAAGGTTTTCTGTCTGTATTTTTACACAGTATCTGTCATTTTCTGTAATGACGATCTTTCCGCACAGACTTAAGATCGCTGCAGTCTCTGCCAGACGGCAGTGCCGCCCGCTTGCAATCTGCTCTGATAGTTCTTCTTTCACTTCCGAAGAAAAGGACATATGTGCCTCCTGAACCTATTTTCCTCTGGCGGCATCCTTCCCAATATCCCGATGCTCCAGCTTGATGCCGTAATCTGTCTGATCTGACAGACGCTCATATAATTTATTCGCCAGCGTCACTGAACGATGCTTTCCACCGGTGCAACCAATGGCGATCACCAGCTGATTCTTACCTTCCAGCACATAGTTCGGCACCAGAAAACGGATCATATCCTCCAGCTTGTCCAGAAAAATATGCGCCATGTCGTAACCCATGACAAAATCCTGGATTTCTTTATCATTACCGGTCAGTTTCCGAAGATTTTCATAATAATATGGATTCGGAAGGAAACGGACATCAAAGACCAGATCCGCATCTGCCGGAATTCCGTACTTGAATCCAAAGGACAACACCGTGATCATCAGATTCTTAAATTCCCGGTTCTGTACAAAGATTTTATCCAGTTCCTGCTTCAGTTCCCTGGTAAGGAGCTGACTGGTATCAATGATGTAATCTGCATGTTTTTTCAGGAATCCAAGCCGTTCACGCTCCAGCGTGATCCCCTGCTCCACACGGCCGGATTCCGCCAGCGGATGCATACGTCTTGTCTCCTTATACCTCTTGACAAGCACATCATCAGAGGCATCCAGAAACAGGATCTCATAATCAATATGTTCTGCTGTCAGGCGCTCCAAAATCTGTTCCAGCTGGCTTAAGGATTTACCGCTTCGGATGTCAATACCGATGGCAACCTTTGTGATCTCGCTATTTCCTGAAGCAGTCAGCTCGGCAAATTTGTCTATAAATGGAACCGGAAGGTTATCCACGCAGAAATATCCTGCATCCTCCAGCATCTTCAATGCGGTTGTTCTTCCTGCACCGGACATACCGGTCACGATCACCAGTCTCATTCGTCTCCATTTCCTCTCTTATCTTAAAAACCTAACATTCTTACTTCTGGTTCCAGTTTTACCTGGAATTTCTCATACACCTGTTCCTGTACTTTCCGGATCAGGTCTGCCACATCAGCAGCCGTTGCTTCTCCACGGTTAATTACAAATCCACAGTGCTTCTCTGATACCTGGGCATCTCCCACAGAAAATCCGGAGAGTCCCGCATCCTGGATCAGTTTTCCTGCAAAATATCCTTCCGGCCTCTTAAAGGTACTTCCTGCACTTGCATAATTCAGCGGCTGCTTGGTAATTCTTGCTTCTTTCAGTTCTTCCATCCGATTCTGAATCGCTGTCGGATCTCCCGGTGTCAGCTCCAGCACTGCTTCCAGTGCCACACTCTTCTCATGTAAGACACGGCTGGTGCGATAACCAAATTCCATCTCAGCTCCTGTGTATTCCCGGAAGCTTCCGTCCTCACACATCACCTGTACCAGACGGACCACATCCTTCATCTCGCCGCCGTAAGCGCCTGCATTCATGACCAGCGCGCCCCCGATGGTTCCCGGAATCCCGGAAGCAAATTCCATTCCGGTCAACCCTTTTCTTCCTGCCTGTACAGCCACTTTGGACAACAGCGCACCTGCCTGTACATAGACCTTATTTCCTTCGATCCGCATGGCGGACATGTTTTTGAACAGATGAATAATGACTCCATCGTATCCCTTGTCACTTACCAGCAGATTGCTTCCATTTCCTACTATATAATAGGGGATCTGCTCACTTTTGCAGAACTCCACCACTGATTTTACATCTTCTGCAGATCCCGGCTCCACCAGCGCACGGGCCGGTCCTCCCACACGAAATGTGGTATGCTTTTTCATAGGTTCATTATACAACACATGCCCTTTGCCGATCAGTTCTTCCAGCTTTGTTAACATCTTGTTCCCCCTGAAGTCTCTTTTTTCATACCTATTAGCATACATCAATTTATCGTTTTTGAGAAGTCGCTTTTTCCAAATAATGCTTCACATAATATCCTGTATAGGACTCTTTCACTTCTGCAATCTCTTCCGGTGTTCCCTGTGCAACCACCGTTCCGCCGCCGTCTCCGCCTTCCGGTCCCATATCAATGATATAATCAGCAGTCTTGATCACATCCAGATTGTGTTCAATAACGATCACCGTATTGCCGCCTTCTGCCAGTCTCTGGAGGATCTCGGTCAGCTTATGCACATCTGCAAAATGAAGACCTGTGGTAGGCTCATCCAGAATATATACCGTCTTACCTGTACTTCTTCGACTCAGCTCGGTAGCCAGCTTGATCCGCTGTGCCTCTCCACCTGACAATGTAGTGGACGGCTGCCCCAGCTTAATGTAGGAAAGTCCCACATCATAGAGCGTCTGGATCTTTCTTCGGACAAACGGCACATTTTCGAAAAAGTCCAGTGCTTCCTCCACTGTCATCTCCAGCACATCGTAGATGCTCTTTCCTTTATATTTTACTTCCAAAGTCTCCCGATTATACCGTTTTCCCTGGCAGACTTCACATGGCACATAGACATCCGGCAGAAAATGCATCTCGATCTTGATAATTCCATCACCGGAGCAGGCTTCGCAGCGGCCGCCCTTTACGTTAAAACTGAACCGTCCTTTTTTGTAACCCTTGGCTTTTGCATCCGATGTAGATGCGAACAGATCCCGGATCATATCAAATACACCGGTGTAGGTAGCCGGATTGGACCGGGGCGTTCTTCCGATGGGGGACTGATCGATGCAGATTACCTTGTCAAGCTGCTCCATACCTTCAACAGTGCGATGTTTGCCCGGAATGGTTCTTGCCCGGTTCAAGGTCTTCGCCAGCGTCTTATAAAGAATCTCATTGACCAGTGAACTCTTACCAGATCCTGACACACCTGTCACACAAGTCAGCACTCCCAGCGGAAACCGCACATCAATATTCCGCAGATTATTCTCTCTTGCGCCACGGACGGTCATCCACCCCGTCGGTGTCCGTCTGGTCTCAGGCACCGGAATCTGCAGACGGCCGCTAAGGTACGCTCCGGTCACAGACGCCGGATTCTCCATCAGCTCTCTGGCTGTACCGGTGGCAACCACCTGTCCACCGTGTTCTCCTGCTCCCGGTCCGATATCCACAATATAATCTGCTGCCAGCATGGTATCCTCGTCATGTTCTACCACGATCACTGTATTGCCCAGATCCCGCAGACGGCACAGGGTTCGCAGCAGCTTGTCATTATCTCTCTGATGAAGTCCGATACTTGGCTCATCCAGAATATAAGCAACGCCTACCAGCCCAGAACCAATCTGAGTTGCCAGACGGATACGCTGGGCTTCACCGCCGGACAAGGTTCCGGTGGCACGGGTCAGGGACAGATAATCAAGACCCACATCCATCAGGAATCGGATTCTTGCACGAATTTCTTTCAGGATCTGTCCGCCGATCAACTCCTGTTGATGAGTGAGTGTCATCTGTTCCAGAAACTGCTGCAGATCCCGCACCGACTGATCTGTCACCTCAAAAATATTTTTATCACAGACAGTCACCGCCAGTGAAGTCGGTTTCAGTCGCTGTCCTTTACATGCACGGCAGGGCGTGATCCTCATAAAGCTCTCATACTCCTGCTTCATGATGTCGGAACCCGTCTCGCGATACCGTCTCTCACAATTCTTGATCAATCCTTCAAATGCTACCGGATAGATGCCTTCACCTCTCTGCCCTTTATAATGGACTATCACCTCTCTGCCATCAGTTCCATGGATCAGCATATGACGGATCTCCTCCGGCAGTTCCTCATAAGGAGTATTCAGGTCAAAGTCATAGGCCTCTGACAGTGCTTTCAGGATCGCATAGGTAAAGCTGGACGGATCCGTACAGGACTGCCATCCCATTACCTGGATGGCTCCCTCTGCAATACTCAAAGCTTTATCCGGAATCATCAGATCCTCGTCAAATTCCATCTTGTAACCAAGTCCGGAACACTCCGGGCAGGCACCAAATGGATTGTTGAAGGAAAAACTTCTTGGCTCCACTTCCTCAATGCTGATACCACAATCCGGGCAGGCATAGCTGGAACTGAAGGTCAGAATCTCCCCGTCGATCACTTCCACCACCAATAGTCCATCCGACAGTCCAAGCACTGTTTCAATTGAGTCCGCCAGACGTTTCTCGATCCCCGGCTTTACTACCAGACGGTCTACCACGATCTCAATGAGGTGCTTGTTATTTTTCTCCAGCTTGATCTCCTCGGACAGATCATACAGATGTCCATCGATCTTCACACGGACAAATCCGCTCTTTCTGGCTTTTTCCAAGACTTTCACATGCTCACCCTTCCGGCCTTTGACCACCGGGGCCAGAAGCTGGATCTTCGTTCGCTCTGGCAACGCCATGACCTGATCCACCATCTGATCCACACTCTGCTTGTGGATCTCTCTGCCGCATTTGGGACAGTGTGGTGTGCCGATCCTTGCATAGAGCAGACGGAAATAATCATAGATCTCCGTCACTGTTCCCACCGTAGATCTTGGATTACGGTTGGTGGATTTCTGATCAATGGAAATGGCCGGAGACAGTCCTTCAATGCTCTCAACGTCCGGCTTCTCCATCTGTCCTAAGAACTGACGGGCATAGGAGGATAAGGACTCCATATAACGTCTCTGCCCTTCCGCATAGATCGTATCAAAGGCCAGGGAAGATTTTCCCGAACCGGACAGACCCGTCAGAACCACCAGCTCATTTCTGGGGATCTCCAGACTGATATTTTTCAGATTGTGCTCATTGGCACCTCGAATCTTTATAAATTTTCTTCTCTCTTCAGACATTCTTACTCCTCATTCTGCAGCTTCTTCAGTTCGATCATCTGATCACGCAGGGCTGCTGCAGTCTCAAAATCCAGATCCGCAGCTGCTTTCTTCATCTTCTTCTGGATCTGCTCGATCAGTTTCTTCAGTTCTTTCGGACTCATGGATTCCGGATCCTTCTCAAACTTCAGGTCGTCCTGGGCCACTTCCTTAGATATACGGATCAGATCGCGCACTGCCTTGTGAATGGTCTGCGGTGTGATACCATGTTCCTCATTGTATGCCTTCTGGATCTCCCGTCTACGGTTGGTCTCCTCGATAGCCAGCCTCATGGAATCCGTCATATTGTCCGCATACATGATGACATGACCTTCGCTGTTACGTGCCGCACGTCCAATGGTCTGGATCAGGGATGTCTCCGAACGCAGAAATCCCTCCTTGTCCGCATCCAGGATCGCTACCAGCGTGATCTCCGGAATATCCAGACCTTCACGAAGCAGGTTGATACCCAC
>QWCN01008689.1_pt1 | contig 11674 bp, 9 predicted proteins | sample 1972711 | NCBI WGS metagenome assembly QWCN01 (sample SAMN09866707, study PRJNA288562) | Human gut metagenome isolate term1_stool, whole genome shotgun sequencing... | isolation source: gut | host: Homo sapiens | place: USA: California | reverse complement strand
TTCGAATGTTTGTGTGGTAACTTCATTCTACCAGAGCCTGCAAGCTATGTCTTCTTTTTTGCTCTTTTCAATTTGCGCAACTTATTGTACATTATCCTGAAAGCTGGTCAGTTCCATGTGCTGTAGAGTTGTGTAATGAGTTGTCCCGTGATGTCCACATCGCAGAGCATGAAGGGCTTCTCCCCGCCGAGACCTGTCAGCAGCAGTTCGTTGATGCCGTCGCCGTCCACATCCTCCACGCGGTAGTCTACGTGGCGTCCCGCGTCCGGCAGGAGCATCAGTACCTGCCGCTCCTCCGGATGCTCCGGAACAGGAGCGAAGAAGTAGGTGGCACCATGGTCGTCAAGGTGCGCCGAATAGGTTTTCTCAAAGCCGAAAAGCGGCTTCTCCATGGGCTGTGCCGGACTGCCGTCAAAGCCGCCTATGGCGGTCACTGTCAGATATTCCGGCAGTTCATCGCATCGCGTGATCTCGTTGGTGCGGCGATCATATTCAATGAGATACTGTGGATGTGCCAAAACGGAGTCTACATAGCGCCATCCGGTTTTCAAGGTGTCCGTATCCATATCCGCCGGACACCGGAGTTTCAGGAATTCCATGGCGAGATCGTCCGCATCCATAACGTAGAGCCATGTGCCGTCTGCCGTGCGCTCTACCTCTTGGACAAGACAGAATACCGCCTCTGTGTTTCGATAGGGGTTTGTCAGATTGGTGTGGATATTTTCGATCACCAGCAGGATAATGACGAGCAGAAGCGTCGCTACAGTGGCACTGGTACCCGTGAGCCACTGGCGCTGCAGCTGCTTTTTGCTGTCATCGGCCATTTCCGCGACGGCGCGAAGCGTCTCGTTTTCCGCATGGGGCTTTTTTTCTTCCATAGCGTTCTCCTTTTCCTCAGCAGGCGAATCGCACCGGATAAGCGCGGCTGTTGTCATCCCTAAAGCCGTGGCCAGCGGCTCCAGAAGTGTGACATCGGGATAGGAAAGCCCGCGCTCCCATTTGCTCACAGCCTTATCGGTGATGTAAAGCATTTGGGCCAGCTGCTGTTGGGTCATGTGCTGACGCCTGCGATTTTCGGCGATAAACGCGCCGAGTTGTTTTTTGTCCAAAGTGATCACCTCGCCGTTTATTGTAGCAGGTGGAGCAAAAAATGCAACCGACCAGCGGTTTAGCTGCCCCAAAACGCTGAATTATATGGGAGAAACGGTTGCGAAATGTTAAATTTGTGCTATAATTAAGTAGATACTCTTGCGCCCCGACACCGGGGTATTATTGAGAATTTGAGGTTTGACAGGAAATGAATACTGCTGAAAAGCTGAACATGACCATGCTGTGCGACTTCTATGAGTTGACCATGGGCAACGGATACTTCCGCAACGGATACAAGGATCGCATCACCTATTTCGATGTGTTCTTCCGCAAGGTGCCCGATCAGGGCGGCTTCGCCATCGCCGCAGGTCTGGAGCAGCTGATCGACTACATTGAAAATCTCCACTTCAGCGAGGAGGATATCGCCTATCTCCGGGGCCGCAGCCTGTTCTGTGAGGAGTTTCTGGACTATCTGCGGAATTTCCGTTTCACCGGTGATATCTACGCCATCCCCGAGGGCACCCCTGTGTTCCCTCGCGAGCCGCTGGTGGTGGTACGCGCACCGTCTATCGAGGCCCAGCTGATTGAGACGTTCACGCTGCTGACCATCAACCACCAGAGCCTGATCGCCACCAAGGCCAACCGCATCTGCCGGGCCGCCAACGGCCGCACGGTGCTGGAGTTTGGCTCCCGCCGGGCACAGGGCGCGGACGCGGCTATCATCGGCGCGCGGGCGGCCTATATCGGCGGCTGCGCCGGTACGGCCTGCACCATTTCCGACCAGCTGTACGGCGTTCCCGCCGGCGGCACCATGGCCCACGCCTGGGTGCAGATGTTTGACACGGAGTACGAGGCCTTCAAGACCTACTGTGAGACATACCCCACCAACGCCACGCTGCTGGTGGATACCTACAACACTCTGAAATCCGGCGTGCCCAACGCTATCCGCGCTTTTAACGAGGTACTGCGCCCCATGGGCATCAGCAAGTGCGGTATCCGGCTGGACAGCGGCGACATGGCCTATCTCAGCCAGAAGGCCCGCAAGATGCTGGACGAGGCCGGCTGGCCGGAGTGTCAGATCAGCGTGTCCAACTCGCTGGACGAGCGGCTGATCCAGAACCTGTTTTTGCAGGGCGCTCAAATCGATATGTTCGGCGTGGGTGAGCGGATGATCACCGCCAAGAGCGAGCCGGTGTTCGGCGGCGTGTACAAGCTGACCGCCGTGGAGAACGACAAGGGCGAGATCATTCCCAAGATCAAGTGCAGCGAAAACGTGGAGAAGATCACCATTCCCCACTTCAAGAAGGTGTATCGCCTTTATAACAGAGACAACGGCAAGGCCATTGCCGACTACATGACCGTTCACGACGAGGTGGTGGACGAGAATGAGCCGCTGATGCTGTTCGACCCCTATGCCACGTGGAAAACCAAGAACGTGTGCAACTTTGAGGCCCGTGAGCTGCTGGTACCGGTGTTCCTGAACGGCAAAAAGGTGTACCAGTCCCCGACGCTGAAGGACATTCAGGCCTACTGCAAGCAGCAGGTGAACACCCTGTGGGACGAGATCAAGCGCTTTGATAACCCCCAGACCTATTACGTGGATCTCAGCCAGAAGCTGTGGGACATCCAGCAGGAGCTGCTGCGGAAGAACCGGAACTGAGCGGGAGGGGCCGACCCTGAACTACACGTTCTTTGCCTCCCTCTGTGAGGGAGGTGGCAGCTACGGCGGCACAGCCGCCGAGATCGGGGCTAAAAACATGCCACCGGCATATTTTCTTAACGCCCCGACGGGGGAGAGAATTTCAGCCTTTTATTCTCTCCCCCAGTCAGCCTTGCGGCTGATAGCCCCCTCCCAGAGGGGCCAATTGGTACACCATCCCCTGCGCAATTTCCCCCGCTATCCCCTTACCCTATTCCGAAAGGAGCCCCATGAAAAAGCACCGAATACAACAGAAAACGGAACGGCGGATCAGCGCCGGACTGCGGCTTGCGCTGGTGGCGCTGCTGCTGCTGGTGCAGATCGCACTGGTGGTGGGGCTGTCCGTGCTGCTGCAGCAGAAAATGGCGCTGGCCTATACGCTGCTGCAAGTGCTGGCATTGATCGTGGCCGGACGCGTCTACACCCGCCCCGGCAGCAGCAGCTACAAGATCGGCTGGATCCTGCTGATCCTGGTGGTACCCGCCGCGGGTCTGATCCTGTACTGGCTGTGGAACGGCGAAAGCAGTGCCAAGCGGCTGACGCTGAAAAAGGTGCCGCTTCCGGCGGAGAGTCCCGTCCAGATGGAGCAGTGCGCCGCCGCGGCGTCGGCGCTGGCAGAGCAAATGCCGGAGTGGAACCGTCTGGCCTGCTACATGGCACGGGGCGGCTTCCCCCTGTACGACAGCACCCAGGCGGAATATCTCGCCACTGGCGAGGCGTATCTCAGCGATCTGCTGGAGCACATGGAGCAGGCGAAGCGCTTCATCTTTCTGGAATACTACATTGTGGCACGGGGCGAGATCTTCGACCGGATGCTGGATATCTTCCGCCGCAAGCGGGCGGAGGGCGTGGAGATTAAGTTCCTCTTTGATGACTTCGGCAGCATGATGCGCTTCGGCAACGAGGAGATCGACGCACTGCAAAGTATCGGCGTGGAGGTCATGATCTTCAACCCGGTACACCAGTACGTGAACCGGCTGTACTTCAACTATCGCGACCACCGGAAGATCGCCTGCATCGACGGCGAGGTGGCCTATACCGGCGGCGCCAATCTGGCGGACGAATACGCCAACATCATGGAGCGGTTCGGCTATTGGAAGGACTGCGGCGTGCGGCTGACCGGCCGGGGCGCCTGGGGTCTCACACGGGACTTTATCCACCTGTGGGAGCGGATGGGCGGCACGCTGGCAAACGGCTACGACTACTACCGTCCCCGCTTCGGCGCGGAGGGTCAGGGCTTCGTCCAGCCCTTTGTGGACGGCCCGGACAACAACCCCATCAACACCGCCGAGGACGCGTTTTTGCAGCTGATCGCCGGAGCGCGGGAGACGCTGACCATCACCACGCCGTATCTGGCCATCGATGAGCCCATGATGCGTTCCCTGTGTCTGGCGGCGGACAGCGGCGTCAAGGTACAGCTGCTGATGCCCGGCATCCCCGACCACAAGTTCGCCTATCTGGTGGCGGAAAGCTACTGGGGTGAGCTGATGCGCCACGGGGTGGAGATCGACATTTTCACGCCGGGCCTGCTGCACGGCAAGACCGTGCTGGCAGACGGGAAAATGGCGTTTGTCGGCTCGGTGAACATGGATTACCGTAGCTTCCAGCTGCATTTCGAGTGCGGTACGCTGCTGTACGGCACGGCGGCGTCCCAGCCGCTGGCAGAGGACATGGCGCGCATCGCCGCCTCCGGCGAACGCATGACCATGAAGCGCTGGAAAAGCCGTCCCTGGTATCACAAGGCTCTTGGCACGCTGCTGCGGCTGTTCGCCATGTGGATGTAATTCTCCGGGACATGAGGTAGACCTATGAAACTATTGGAACCGAAATACCGCCGTTTGATGCGGGCGCTGGCTATCCCGGCTATACTGATCTTCGTGCTGTCCGTCATCGCCATGGTGACGGGCCGTATGGCCCTGTCCTATGAGGGCATCGCGGCGGACGACGCCGGACGGCTGTATCTGGGCCGGGGCGGAAAGATCGAGGTATATGAGGCGGGACAAAAGGTGTCCGCCATCACGCCCCACGTGGACAAGAGCTTTCTGTTCACCGTGCGGGACGGACAGCTGCTGCTGTCCACCGGAAAAACTGTTGTCACACTGGATCTGCAGGGCAATGAGGTGGAGCAGCAGGCCGACGAGGACGGCGCGCTGTACAAGGAGCTGAAGGCCCAGCGCCGCAGCTTCACCGCCGCTGACGGCACGGTGTACACCCTGCGCCATGAGATGCTGGCGGCACAGGTGGTCACGGACAGCGGCAGCGTGGTATTCAGCGAGCCGGGCTGGGCCAACGTTCTGAAGCCGCTGCTGGCACTGGCGGGCCTGTACGTGATCTTCGCCGCCGGATATATCGCGCTGGATCGCTTTGCCACGCTGGAGGCCACCGGCCATCTGGATCAGGTGTAAAAAATGGCAGATTTTTCTGCCGACACGTATTGACAAAAACCTACCTGTGTGCTATGATGACGCTACAATCCAAGGGGTGCTGGTGCAAACCGGCTGAGATACAGCGTATCGCTGCTGTGATCCCTCGAACCTGATCCGGATAATGCCGGCGTAGGAATGTGGTCATAGTGATGATTTTCACCGCATTGCATCGCCGCAATGCGGTGTTTCTTTTGCGGAGCGTACCTCCCACGGAAAGACCGCAGCGGTCAGACTATGTTTTTCTTAGGAGGTAACAACAAATGAATCACTTGAAGCTTCGCGCCCTGTGCGAAGGCGCTGTTCTGGTGGCTGTGGCCGAGATCCTCAGCTTTATCAAGCTGTGGGAGATGCCCTGGGGCGGCAGCGTCGTGCTGTCCATGGTTCCGCTGGTGCTGTATGCCGTGCGCTGGGGCCTTGGGCCTGGCCTGCTGAGCGGCTTTGTTTTCGGCGTGCTGCAGTTCGTATTTGACGGCGGCTTTGCCATCGGCTGGCAGTCCATTATCGGCGACTATCTGCTGGCGTTTACGGTGCTGGGCTTTGCCGGTCTGGCGGCCCGTAAGAAAAGCGGCGTTTTCACCGGTACGCTGATTGCCGGCTTTGCCCGGTTCCTGGTGCACTATGTGGTGGGCGCCACCATCTGGGCCGCGTATATGCCCGACGTGTTCTTCGGCATGACCATGAAGTCTCCCTGGTTCTACTCCCTGCTGTACAATCTGGCCTACATGCTGCCCAACATCGCCATCACGCTGGTGGTGTTCGCCGTGGCCTATAAGCCCCTGAAGAAGTATCTGACGGGCGAGGATCTGCCCCGCGCTTCTGCCGCAGCTCAGAAGGCTCAGGCTGATAAGGAGGACAAAAACTCCAACTGGGATCCCGAGCGCTAACTTTGCTATTTTCTCTCTCCCCTGTCGTTATACCCTGTCAGTCTTGCGTCTCTGTGCCGGGACGTGAGACAACCGACCCCCCCCGCCATGAAAATGGCGGGGGTTTCGGTTTATTTCATTCTTGATCCAATTTCGGCCGCAGCCAGTCGGCCAGCGTGTCAAACAGCTTGCCGTAGCCCTCCATGGTCATGTGAATACCGTCGGCGGACAGCATGTCGTTCATATGGTGATCCGCCAGAAACGCCTGCCGCACATGGATCAGCGGCACGCTGTTGGCGTAGGCCAGCTCCGTCACCGTGTCGCTGTACAGCTCCTGATGGCGGTAGATCATATCCTCGTCCCCCAGCCAGCGTAGGATGGCGCTGCGATCCAGCCCATTGCGGCAGATGAAATTCAGATACCGCCGGGGATCGATGGGCGGAAGGCTCATCAGCACCGGCTGCACGCCCTGCCGGTACAGCACGTTCAGCATGCTCTCCAGCGTCTGGCGGAAGGTCTCCCGCTTCGTATGGGGCTGGTGGTCGGCGGCGGGATCGGCGGCGATGGCGGCCCAGTCATAGTCGCTGTCGTTGCCGCCGTAGCAGATCAGGGCGTAATCCGCGTCCAGTCCCCGGGCCGCGTCGTGCTCCACCAGCGACAGGCCCTTGGACACGGTGGCGCCCATCTTGGCCCGGTTCGTCACCTGCACCCGGTCAGAGGGATAGCGGGCCATGATCTCCGGCAGGTGAAAATGATATTTCAGCTCCTCGTCCGGCACAGTGGCCTTCAGCAGCGAATCTCCGTAAATATACACGTTGCGCATCACACAGCACCTCCCAAAGCTTTATATCTAATATAGCACACAAGATGAGCTACGTCAATATACAATTTACCAGTCCGTCGTCGAAAAAAACAGGGGATTTTTCATGCAAAGGCAACAATTAGGTCTTGCATACGACACGTTTTTCAGGTAAAATAGAGGAGACAATCCAAGATTGGTAGCTGTAAGGAAGTGCTTCGCGCACGGGCTGCAACTATCACTCGGCGCAGCGGCTTGAGTGTTTCAGACCTCCCCGGAGGTTTGGAACATTTTTTGCATTTAGCGGCAGTGATGGTGAATTGGAACTTTTTTACAGGAGGGAAAACCATATGACTTTAGTGACCAATGGCAGACTGATCACCCGCGACAGTGAGGGGAAGGGCTATTACGAGCACGGCGCCGTAGCCTACGAAGGGGCCAACATCGTTGAGGTAGGCGAGGAAGCCGCTCTGCGTGCCAAGTACCCCCAGGCGGAGATCATCGATGCCAAGGGCGGCGTCATCATGCCCGCTCTCATCAACGCCCACACCCACATCTATTCCGCTCTGGCCCGCGGCCTGAGCATCGTGGGCAACAACCCTACCAATTTCTATGAGGTGCTGGACGGCACATGGTGGGCCATCGACCGCCACCTGATGATGGACGGCACCCGCGCCAGCGCCACCGCGCTGTACATGGACTCCATCAAGCAGGGCGTCACCACCGTGTTCGACCATCACGCCAGCTACGGCGAGATCCCCGGCACGCTGCACACCATCGCCGAGGAGAGCAAGCGTCTGGGCCTGCGCTCCTGCCTGTGCTATGAGGTGTCCGACCGTGACGGCGAGGAGAAGTGCCTGCAGGCCATCAAGGAAAACGCCGACTTCATCACCGAGTGCGAGCAGCGGAAGGATCCCATGCTGGCGGCCATGTTCGGCGGCCATGCTCTGTTCACCATCTCCGACAAGACCTTTGACCGCATGGTGGAGGCCAACAACGGCCGCACCGGCTATCACATCCACGTGTCCGAGGGCATGAACGATGTGTACGACTCTCTCCAGAACTACGGCCGCCGTCCCGTGCAGCGTCTGCAGGATCACGGCATTCTGGGCGAAAAGACCATTCTGGGCCACTGCATCCACGTGAACACCGCCGAGATGGAGATCATCAAGGAGACCAACACCATGGTGGTCAACAACCCCGAGTCCAACATGGGCAACGCCATGCCTATACCAACGACATGCTGGAGTCCATCAAGGTGGCCCTGTGCTCCCAGCGCAGCCAGAACTGCCTGCCCAACGTGGGCTGGTGCGAGGTCACGGACATGCTGTTCAAGAATAACGCCAAGATCGGCGCCAAGTACTTCCCCCAGCAGTTGGGCGTGCTGAAGGCCGGCGCCGCGGCGGATATCATCGTCATGGACTACAAGCCCTTCACTCCCTTCTCCGACGAGAATATCGACGGCCACATGATCTTCGGCATGACCGGCCGCCAGTGCCAGACCACCATCGCTGCCGGTAAGCTGCTGATGAAGGACCGCGTGCTGGTGGGCATCGACGAGGAGGCCGAGAACGCCCATATCCTCGAGGCCGCCAAGAAGCTGTGGGGCGATCTGAACCACAGAGAGTATTGATATACCCACCTGTAGGGGCAGACGACTCTGTCCGCCCCTACACAAAATAACACAATCTCACGACAAGGAGGACATCCCATGTCTGAAAAAATGTATCCCATCCCGTTCAAGTCTCTGATGAACTGGGTGGTCACGGAATACGCCAACTGCGGCGAAATTTTTGGTGTGCGCAAGGCTTACCACGCCACCGGCAAATCCCTGCCCATTTTCGGCGAGCGCATTGAAACTCCCTTCGGCCCCGCCGCAGGCCCCAACAGCCAGCTGGCCCAGAACATCATCGCCGCCTACATGGCAGGCGCCCGGTTCTTCGAGGTCAAGACCGTTCAGAAGATGGACGGCGCCGATCTGGCCGCCTGTGTGCCCCGTCCCTGCATTCTGGCCAATGACGAGGGCTACAACCAGGAGTGGTCCACCGAGCTGACCATTCCCCAGGCAATGGACGAGTACATCAAGGCCTGGTGCGCCCTGAAGGTGCTCAGCAAGGTGTACGGTCTGGGCGATCCCAACGGCTTCGTATTCAACATGTCCGTGGGCTACGATCTGGAAGGCATCAAGGGCGACAAGGTCAACACCTATATCGAGGGCATGAAGGACGCCAACAAGACCGCCATCTTCGGCGAGTGCAAGGCCGTTCTGAAGGAGCTGTTCCCCGAGGAGAGCGCCTACATCGATGCCATTGACCCCCGCGTTAGCCGCAGCGTCACCGTTTCCACCCTCCATGGCTGCCCTCCCGATGAGATTGAGCGCATTGCCAGCTACCTCATCACCGAGAAGCAGCTGCACACCTTCGTAAAGTGCAACCCCACCATTCTGGGCTACGAGACTGCACGCCGCACGCTGGACAGCATGGGCTATGACTACATCGTGTTCGACGAGCACCACTTCAACGAGGATCTCCAGTGGGCCGACGCCGTTCCCATGTTCGAGCGTCTGCAGGCGCTGGCCGACAGTAAGGGTCTGGAGTTCGGCCTGAAGCTGTCCAACACCTTCCCCGTCGACACCACCCGCGGCGAGCTGCCCAACGACGAGATGTACATGTCCGGCCGCTCCCTGTTCCCCCTGACCATCGAGATGTGCCATCGCATTTCCCGCCAGTTCCAGGGCAAGATGCGCATCTCCTTCGCCGGCGGCGCCGAGTACTTCAACTGCGACAAGCTGTTTGCCGCAGGTATCTGGCCCATCACCGTGGCCACCACCATCCTGAAGCCCGGCGGATACAACCGCCTGCTGCAGATGGTGGAAAAGGTGGAGCACATGACCTATAAGCCCTTCTGCGGCACCGATACCCAGGCCATCTGTGAAATGTCTACCGCCAGCCACACCGACGTGCACCACGTGAAGCCCATCAAGCCCCTGCCCAGCCGCAAGAGCGAGAAGAACGTGCCCTGGATCGACTGCTTCAGCGCACCCTGCAAGGGCGGCTGCCCCATCGCACAGGACATTCCCGAGTATCTGGAGCTGGTGAACAAGGGCCTGTACGGCCCGGCGCTGAAGCTTATCACCGAGAAGAATCCCCTGCCCTTCCTGACCGGCACCATCTGCGCCCACCGCTGCCAGAACAAGTGCAGCCGCAACTTCTACGAGGAGTCCGTCCACATCCGTGACGCCAAGCTGGTGGCCGCCAAGAACGGCTACAGCGCCGTCATGGCCAACATCCGTCCCACCGAGAAGATCTCCGGCAAGAAGGCCGCCATCATCGGCGGCGGCCCCACCGGTATTGCCGCCGCCAACTTCCTGGCCCGCGCCGGTATCGCCGTGACGATCTTCGAGCGTGAAAAGGAGCTGGGCGGCGTACCCCGTCACGTGATTCCCAGCTTCCGTATCGCCAACGAGACCATCGCCAAGGATATCGCCATGATGGAGAAGTACGGCGTTGAGGTCAAGTGCGGCGCACCCGCTCCCTCTGTGGACGAGCTGAAGAAGCAGGGCTACACCCACATTCTGTTCGCCGTTGGCGCCTGGAAGCCCGGCAAGCTGGACATTGCAGGCGACGTGGCCGGCGCCATCCAGTGGATGAAGGGCGTGAAGGCCGGCAACATCTCCGTGGCCGGTAATATCGCCGTGATCGGCGGCGGCAACACCGCCATGGATGCGGCCCGTCTTGCCAAGCGCAGCGGCGCCAAGAACGTGACGCTGGTCTATCGCCGCACCCGCAAGTACATGCCCGCCGACGAGCATGAGCTGGCGCTGGCGCTGGCTGACGGCGTGACCTTCGCCGAGCTGGCCGCTCCCGTGAAGCAGGCCGACGGCGTGCTGACGTGCGAAAAAATGGTGCTGGGTGAGGCTGACGCTTCCGGCCGCCGCAGCCCCGTGGGCAGCGGTGAGTTCTTTGAGATCCCCTGCGATCTGGTGATCTCCGCCGTAGGTGAGCAGGTGGACGACGCTCTCATGACCGCCAACGGCATCGAGCTGGACAAGAAGGGCCGTCCCGCCTTCAAGACCAACATCGAGGGCGTGTACGCCGCAGGCGATGCCACCCGTGGTCCCGCCACTGTGGTGGAGGGCATTGCCGACGCCGCCGCTTTCGCCGCTGAGGTCATCGGTGCGCCCCACACCTACGAGATCCCCGCGCAGGCCTACGTCACCATCGCGGACGCCGCCGCCAAGAAGGGCACCCTGAAGATGGCGGAATATCCCTGCCATGAGGGCCAGCGCTGCCTGCAGTGCAAAACCGTGTGCGAGAACTGCGTGGATTCCTGCCCCAACCGCGCCAACGTGGCCATCGCCATGGCCGACGGCAAGCACCAGATCGTCCACGTGGACAAGATGTGCAACGAGTGCGGCAACTGCACCCAGTTCTGCCCCTACTCCTCCGAGCCCTGTCACGACAAGTTCACCCTGTTCCAGACCGCTGAGGACATGGTGGATTCCCACAACGCAGGCGTTCTGTTCCTGGGCGGCGACAAGGTGCGCGTCCGTACCTTCGGTGAGCCCAAGGACTACGACCTGAGCGACGCCAAGAACGGCCTGCCCGCCGATCTGGAGACGCTGATCGTCACCATGCGTGACAAGTACAGCTACCTGTTCGCGTAAGAGGTATCACAATTGCATAAAAAATGGCCACCCTTTAACCGTGGTGCCATAAGAAAACATGAAAAAACCCAGTAAAATCAATGTTTTTTAGGGCAGCGGAAAACGGGGCAGGTCAAAACAACTGAATAATCA
>QWCN01007151.1_pt1 | contig 11676 bp, 10 predicted proteins | sample 1972711 | NCBI WGS metagenome assembly QWCN01 (sample SAMN09866707, study PRJNA288562) | Human gut metagenome isolate term1_stool, whole genome shotgun sequencing... | isolation source: gut | host: Homo sapiens | place: USA: California | reverse complement strand
CGGCTGGTTGTCTGCCGGCTCAATAGGAGCGGCAATGGGTTCCTCCGGTGCTGTCTGCGCAGGGGTGTCTGCCGCAGGCGTTGGATCATCCCGAAGCCAGCCGATCCCGTTCAGATAGATCTCCACCCACGCATGCGCATCGTCCGAGGTCACGGTCGTCCATTCGTTTTCATACACATTTGTGTAATAGCCGGTCACATAACGTGCCGGAACGCCAAGACATCGCAGCAAAATCGTCGCCGCAGTCGCATAATGCACACAGTAACCGGTTTCGCTGTCGTGCAGGAACCACGACACAAAATCTTCTCCGTCCGGCACAGCCGGCGTATTGAGGTCATAGCGGGCGCTGGTCGACACATACTCCAGAACACGCGGGATATACTGATACGGATCGGCGTCCTCCTCCCCGACCAGCTCCGAGAGGATGTCGGAAAGTGCCTGCCGCGTCTCATCCGGGACTTGTGTGTAGGTCTCATGGACGAACGCATCATACGCGCTGTTCTGCAACGGGCTGCGCGAGAGAACATAGGGAACCGTATAATTCGTCTGCTGCGAGGGGTTTTTGACGTAGGCGTCGTAAAACGGCTCCGCGTCCTCCGGAAACGCGGTTGCGTTGTATGGGATATAATAGATCCCGGACTTCATATCCGTTTCGATCGTTACCTCTGGCTGAAAGCTGACGACAGCCTCTCCTGCCAAAAGCGGATTATGCATATTCTTCATATCAGGATATGCATTTTCCGGGAGTGGTTTCCAACGGTTATCCTCATAAACGGCCATGGAATCCCCGCGCAGGTAGAATGAAGCGCCAGCCCAAGAGGATCCAAGCGTTGCTTTTACGCGCATCACAGAGCGGCCAAATTGGCGCTGCGGCCCGACCCGGTTGAGATTGACGCCAGTTACGCTGGAATCCCAGAGATAGCTGCCGAGCGTGCTGGGGCTGATGGGCGAAGAAAATTTCACCTGTCCGGTCTTCGCGTCGCGGCGGAAGATCGTCAGCTTGTCTGCGGCTGTGGAGATGGTTTCCTGCAGATGGTCGGACCATTCGGCGCGGTCATACGTACCAGCCGGAAACAGAACGGCGAGCAAGCCGATCAAGAGCGCCAGCGGCGCGGCCAGAAGCAGCGCCAGCCGGTTCCCCTCGCCTGCCTGCCGTGCGCGGAGCAGCTGCGTCAGAAGAAGCAGCGCAAGAACGCCTACAACGAGCAAAATGGCCCAGGCCGCCGGAGGCGTCTGCAGAATGATCAGGCACAGCGCCAGAACCGGCAGTGTCAAAACAAGCAGATAGACAAGGCTTTCACTGCGCATGACCGTCCAGCTGCAAAGAAGCGCATAGAGGGCGGCAATCAGGATCAGAATCAGCGTTGCATCCATACCGGAAGTATCTGTCAGATGAACGGTCTGAATGCCCGGAATCGCCTCGGAGTATTGCTGTGTTACGGCGGCCACAAGCGCGGAAATGCTCTCGATCAGCTGCGCACGCAGGATATAAAACCCGCCGCCCGCAAGTGCAGCCACGGTCAGCAGCCAGACCCAGCTTTTCGGCAGCAGGAGCAGCGCGGAAAAGAGCAGCGCCGCAAGGACGCACGCGCATACCAGCGAAAGGCCGTCCGCCGGGACGGCAAACGAGGTCATCACGCAGAAGCACAGCCCGGCAGACAGACCAGAGGCACAGAGCAGGGACGTAAAGAACGTATATTTTGACGGTTTCATGCCTGCTGCACCTCCTGTTCCTCCGGCTGCACATGATAGCGCCAATCCGCGTGCGGGTAGGCTCTGGACGCAAGCGAGGGCGTATTGCCGGTCAGATGGGTCTGCAAAAGCGTGTTCAAAAGCTCCCGCAGATCGTCCGGCGTTTTGACGGACTTTGTCTGCGGCTCCAGCGAATCCGGCTCGATCCAGTCGATCTGGTGGGCCACTTCCCTTTCGGTCAGCCAGCCGGAAAGCCACAGCAGCTGCCGCAGCGTGCTGTCCAGCTGCGTGCGGGTTCCGGAAAAGTCGAAGCTCAGCACAACCAGACCCAGATCCGGCTCCTCCGCCTCGCGGACGATCAGCTTGTCGGTCTTGGCAGACAACTTCCAGTGGATCTCATGCAGGCTGTCGCCGGGGCGGTATTCGCGCAGATCGTGGATCTCGGAAAAGCCGCCGCCGGGCTTCGGATGATAGGAGCGGTACTGAAAATGGCTGAGGTTCGGCAGCACGGGCGGCTCCTGCGGCTCCGGCTCGACGGCGATGGAGCAGGCGTCCGGCAGGCGCAGCGGCAGGCTGAAAAGCCCCAGCGCGTCGCACACGCGGCCCTTGCCGGGCTGAAAGGTCTGCACGCCTGCGTGGCGCGTATCAATGCGCAGCGCAAAGCCGAGCGTCCCTGCAAGCTCCAGCCTTTGCTGGCGCACCTCGCCGCCCACGGCGTCGGATACCGTCAGGCGCAGGCGACAGCGGGATACCGGAAGCTTTGCCATGTGCCGGGCGGTCAGCCGGTACTGCACTGTCTGCCCGCAGAAGCAGCGCGCCGGAAGCTCCGCTTCATAAGCAGCGCGGAGCATGGCCGGCAGGCTGATGAGCAGCGAAAAAACCGGCAGCAGCACGGCGAACACCAGCAGGAAAAACGAAAACCAGCCGGTATAAAAGCTGTGAAAGATCACGGCTGCGAGTAGAAACAGCCCGTAGAGAATGCGGTTTTTCGCCATAGCCTTACAGTCTTGGTGGCGGGACCTGATGCAGGATCTCGTCGAGCAGCTGCTCCGGCGTGATCTGACGCGCTCCGGCCTCCGGAGCCAGCAGCAGGCGGTGCGCGATGACCTGCGGGAACGTGACCTGAATATCCTTCGGCACCACATAATCCCGCCGCTGGACATAGGCGACTGCCTTGGCCATCGCGGTCAGAGAGAGCGTCGCACGAGGACTTGCGCCGCGCAGGATCATCGGATGCTTCCGCGTGGCGTCGATCAGCGCGACGATGTAGTCGATCAATTCGGTCTTGATGTAAACAGCGGCGGCCTCGTCCTGCATGGCGATCAGCTCGTCGCGCGAAAGCACCTGACAGACGGTTTGCAGTGGATTGACGCCCTGCCGGGCGAGCACCATATTGCGCTCATCCTCCGGTGCGGGATATCCGATGGACAGCCGTACGGTGAACCGGTCCATCTGCGAATCCGGCAGCAGCTGCGTACCAGCAGCGCCGGTCGGGTTCTGCGTGGCAAAGACGATGAACGGCTGCGGGATCGGATGGCTGACGCCGTCGACCGTGACCTGGCCTTCCTCCATGGCCTCCAGAAGCGCAGACTGTGTACGCGAGGTCGCGCGGTTCAGCTCGTCCGCCAGAAACAGATTGCAGAGCACCGCGCCCGGCTGATAGACCAGCTTACCAGTCTCCTTCTGGTAGACGGAATAACCCGTAATATCCGATGGCAGCACGTCCGGCGTAAACTGGACGCGGCCATATTCCAGCCCCAGTGCACGGGAAAAGGCCAATGCCATGGTCGTTTTACCGACGCCGGGGATATCCTCCAATAAGACGTGTCCTCTTGCGAGCAGCACGGTCAGCACCCACACCAGCACGTGGTCCTTTCCACATACCGCTTTTTTGACTTCCTCCAGAATTCTTCCTGTCTGGTTCAAGCTCCCGCCTCCCTTATGTATATATTGTAAGTATAGCACACCTGCGGCGAAGAAAACATAAATTTTTCCTGAAGATTGATTTTTCACAGAACTCCGCCGATTCTGCGCGATTGCCTGTTTACATTTTTGCTTTTTTGGGGTATGATGAAAACAATTTTAATGGAGAGGAAGTACCTGTATGGCAAATGCAGTCAAACGAATCGGTGTTCTGACCTCCGGCGGCGATGCTCCCGGCATGAATGCGGCCATCCGCTCTGTTGTGCGCGCGTGCACATATATGGGGATCGAGTGTGTCGGCATCCGCCGCGGCTATAACGGCCTGATCAACGGCGATTTTATGGTTCTGAAAAACGGCAATGTCGCGCATATCATCAACCGCGGCGGCACGATGCTCTATACGGCGCGCAGCGATGAATTCCGCACGCTGGAGGGGCAGAAAAAGGCCGCCGCGACCTGCAAGCTGCTTGGGCTGGACGGCATTGTCTCCATCGGCGGCGACGGCTCGTTCCGCGGACTGGTAGAGCTTGCAAAACAGGGCATTTCGGTCGTCGGCGTTCCGGCTACGATTGACAACGACATTGTCTGCACCGATTATACCATCGGCTATGACACGGCCGCCAATACCGCTGTCGAGGCCATCGACCGCCTGCGCGACACGATGCAGTCGCATGAGCGATGCTCCGTCGTTGAGGTCATGGGTCGCAACGCGGGCCATCTGGCACTTTATGTCGGGCTTGCCACCGGTGCAACGGCGGTTCTGGTGCCGGAAAAGCCGCTTGATTTTGACGGTGACGTCATTGACCGCATCCGGCAAGCGCGTCTGGCCGGCAATACGCACTTCATGATCATTGTTGCCGAAGGCGCGGGCAGCGCGATCGAGATCGGCAAGGGGATCCATGAGGAGCTGGGGCTTGACCCGCGTGTGACGATCCTCGGACATATCCAGCGCGGCGGCACGCCGTCTGCGCGCGACCGCGTCATGGCAAGCCGTATGGGCTATCAGGCGGTCAAGGCGCTGGCCGAGGGCAAGACCAACCGCGTGATCTGCGCGCGGGCCGGACAAATGGTCGATATCGACATTACGGAAGGACTTTCCATGAAGAAGGGCCTGAACGAGCAGCAGTATGAGGTGCTGCAGGCCATGACAGGCATTGACAACTGAGCAATCAAAAATTTTGGGTGCGCCGCAAAAGCGGCGCACCCGTTTTTTATCCCAGAGCAGCCAAAGGGCATCCCTCATTCTCCTCTCTCATGCAAAAAGTCAGATGCCGATCTCATGGGACGCGAAAATCCTATGCCTTTGGATGATATTTGTTGTAGACTGCCTTCAGGTTCTGCTTAACCAGCTGCGTGTAGACCTGCGTGGAGGAAATGTCGCTGTGGCCGAGCATTTGCTGGATGGAGCGCAGATCAGCGCCGTTTTCAAGCAGATGGGCCGCAAAGCTGTGGCGGAGCGTGTGCGGCGTGATATCCTTTTCGATGTGCGCCTTTTCCTGATAATGCTTGATGATCTTCCAGAAGCCCTGGCGGCTCATGCGTTCGCCGGACACGTTGACGAAGAGCGAATGCTCGGTCGGGACGGCGATCATTTTGGGGCGGACAGTTTCGATGTATTCGCGCAGCGCCTGAAGCGCTTCGGGATAAATCGGGATAATGCGCATTTTTTCTCCGCTTTCGCAGCGGATGAAGCTTCCGGGGAGGCTGACGTCGTCGATGTTCAGGCCGATCAGTTCGCTGACCCGGATACCGGTCGCATACAGAACCTCAAGCATGGCCTTATCCCGGCAGCCCTTCATTTCCGAAACCTTGGGCTGTTGTAAAAGAAGCTCGACCTCTTTTCCGGTCAGGATCTGCGGCAGCTTCTTTTCCGCCTTATCGATCTTGATGTTCTGTATGGGGTTTTCCTCGATCTCGTGGATCTGGATCGCAAATATGTACAGGCTTTTGATCGAAGCCAGCGCGCGGGAGATCGTGGCGGCGGACTTGCCGCCTGCCTTCATGCTGCCCATGTAGCCGGACACGACCGCCTGATCTGCATCCAGAACGTCGACGCCTTCGGAGCCGAGATATGACGCATACTGACGCAGATCGCGCATATAGGACGCGACGGTATTGTCAGACGCGTGTTTGGTGTGGATGAGGTAATCCTCATATCGCATAATAATGTCACTCATGCGAAGGCCCTTCCGAAATCGATCAAAATCGTGGTCGCATATTTTTAAGAATCAGAAAAAATCGAACGTTGCGCATGATCTTCAGAATTCTTAAGAAATTATGCGATCGAAATTATTTCTACCGCCTGTTTCACAGGAAGTGATGTTACTATAGCGCAAACATCGGAAAATTTCAAGGAAAAAGTAGTGATTTCGAAATTTTTGTAAATTATGACTAGGAGTTATGTTAATGATATTATGTCAATAAAGGAACTGCGCCGGCGTTGAAATCCACTACTTTTTGCAAAAAGCACAACATATGGTGCCGCATCCGCGTGTGCGGGTCGAAATCTTGAAATGAAAGAAAATGCTTCGAAGTATGCACGGATAGTAAATTATATTTACATTTTGTCGTATGCAGGAACTCCTTCATCGCCTGCGTCGGCGAGCGCTCTTTTTCCGCGTACCGCCCAGAATGCCCGCAAGAAGCGCGGCCGCAAGCATACAGACCGCCGGAGTCAGCATATGTGCCTGCGTATTTCCGAAAGCCGTCAGCCGCGCCAGAAAGCAGACCGCAAAGCAGCAGCCCGCAACCGCAAGTGCAGCAGGCAGCCGCTTCCCGGCCGTATGCTTCGCAGCCAGAAAGCTTCCGAGAAAAACCGCCGCAAAGCAGATGCAGCAGGCCGCCGCCGGGATCTGCTTTTGATCGACCACACCGCCGAGCACGAGTCCTGCCCCCAGCGCAGACAGGGCCAGAAGCGCTGCGCAGGCGATGGCAAGGCATTGCAGAACTGTTCGCAGGAAACTTCCGTTCCAGAATTTTGTTTTCATGTGTTCTCCCCTCCTCTGCCAAAGGGTATGTTTGTCCGGACAGAAAAAGAACCGGCTGAGGTCAATTGGAAGCGACCCCGCCGGTTTTTAAATATTTTCAATAGAGCGAAAAGAGATTTTTCAGAGGTATCTGCCTATTTGCTGAATTTCTTTCGAATTTCAGCCTGTTGGCCGCAGGTCATTTTTCCCTCCGGACATTTGCCGGAGACGAAGCACGTCGGGCCGTAGAGACTGAACAGGAGCGGCGAGGTCTTCCGCAGCGCCGCAAGCGCGGCGCAGGCCGCGTCTCGGATCTCCCACTGGGCGCGATTGCAGCAGCGCAGGCGGAAAAAGACATACAGCTCCCCAGCGTTCATCGTCGTCAGCACCGGGACAGTCTGCCCGCTGAGCAGCAGATAGGACAGCACGTCCTCCCCTGCCCCCGCTGCCCGGAGCTGCGCGGCAGCTTCGTCGGCCAAGCGGAACGCTTCGCGGTACTGCGCCTCCATTCCGGCCTGCCGGACGCTTTCAGGCAGGACATAGCGGTCATAGCGCGCCGTTTTCAGCAGCTCCGGCGCACAGAGCGCCTGCATCCGGTGACGCGTCAGATGCGTGAGCGCCGCAAGAGACAGTCCGCCGAACTGCAGCGTATAGCTCGCCTGCTCCAGCTCCCGTTTTCGCGGCTGGGCCAAAAGGGATTTGAGCAGCGCCGTCTGCTCCGGTTCCGTCAGCGGCTGCGGCACATAGCCGCGCGCAAGCTGATACGCGCCGCAGATCAACCCTTCTGCATCCTGCGGCGCAGCAAGAACTGTAACAGCTGCTTTCGACGCAAGCAGCTGTACCTGCCGCGGGCAGAATGCGTCCGACTGACGATAGGCCTCCGGCTTACGGACAGCCAAAAACGGCAGCTGACGCTCACACTGCGCAAACAGGCTCTCGCCCAGCGCACGCAGCTCCGGAATGCGGCTGCCGCGTCCATAGGTCAGCTCGTTCATCACGTGCACAAGCTCCCGTGCATTCATGGAGCAGAAGAAATTGCTGCAAAAGCAGTACGGCAGGACGAAGCGCGCGTCCTCCTTCGGAATGCCCGCAGCCTCCAGCGCGTCATAGGTGCGGAACAGCGATGCTGCCGTGTTTTCAAATACCACCCGCTGTGCGTCGTCCGCGAAAGCAGGCGAAACATACCCGGCCTTGGAAAAATCGACGTAGCGCCGGGATTTGACCGTAAACGAGGCCAGCCGGAACTCGATCAGAAACTGCTCCGCCAGAACGGAGACATTTTCAAACGATAAGTTTACATAACAATGCTCCAGTACCGAGGTATGTCCGGACGAGAGCACTTTGCCGATCAGCTTTTCATTCTTTTCCTGCCCGGCGGCCAGTGATTTCGCATAAATCTCGCCCGCCGTGCCGTCCATCGTGGAGATCCGCCCGCCGGAGGCGATCATCGCAGCCGCTTCCGGGCTGACATTCAAAATTGATACACTTCCCTGCATAGCTGTTCCTCCTCAGCGGAACGGGTTTCCCTGTTCGTCGTAAATTTCCAGCCGTTTGATGCGCGCAAAGTCCGGCTTCTGCTCCGGCAGATAGCGCTCGATCGCGTTGACCAGCAGCTGCGGGTTGCAGCTTGGATTCTGCGCGGAGACGAGAACCGTCAGCTCCAGCTCCTGCGCGGACGCTTTTCGCATGGAAAGCCCAAAAATCATGGGCGTGAGATCAAGCTCCGCCTCCCCGCCGCTTTTCGTACGCTTTTTGACAAGCACGGGGCCGCCCGAAAACAGCTCCGTGATCGTCCGCTCGGCCTGTTCCGGTACACCCCGGTCATATTCCAGCGTGATCTGCGCGCGCAAACGCGTTAGGTGCTTGATCTTAACGGCGCTTTCATACGCCTCCAGCACTCGGATGCCTGCGGGCATCGTGCGGTTCAGCAGGACCGGGAGCTTTGCAAGGTCGACAGAGCCGTCCTGAATTTCAAAGTCCAGAATTTCGCAGACGCTCTCCGAGCCGACGGGCAGCGGCAGCGCGATAGAGACATACGCGCGCGGGCTGAAGCCCTGCGAATGCCAGATCATGATATCCGCGCGCTTGAATGCGCGCTGAAACACGCGCATCAGATCCAGATGCGAGAGATAGACCGCGTCGCCGATCTTTTCAAACAGCAGGCGATTCATCGCACAGCCTCCTTTCGCTCAGCATCCGCGCACCGCAGCCGTTGCAGTGCGTGCGGCAGTCCGGCGTCGCCTCCGAACGCAGCGCCTTTTCACGCTCGTGCAGCAGGAATTTCGTTGTAACGCCGACGTCGATGGTCTGCCACGGCAGAAGCTCGTCGGCGGCAAAGCCGCGCGTCGTGTAGAAATCCAGGTCGAGGCCGGCGCGCCGGAACGCTTCCAGCCACTTTTCATAGTCAAAATACTCGTCCCAGCCGTCGAGCCTGCACCCGAGCCGGTGCGCCTCCAGCAGTGCCTGTCCAACGCGGCGGTCGCCGCGTGCCATGACGGCTTCCAGACGGCTGAGGTCGGATTCGTGATAGCGATAGTCGACGCATTTTGCGTGCAGGTTTGCCTGCAGCAGATGGACGCGCCGCAGATATTCCTCCGGCGTGATCTGCGCTGCCCACTGAAACGGCGTGAAGGGCTTCGGGACAAAATACGCCGTCGCCAGATTGATAGACAGCCCGCGCTTTTTCCCGCTGCCGTTCTCCCGCCAGACCTGAAGGATTTTATAGACCAGCTCCGCAATGCCAACTACATCCTCATCCGTTTCCGTCGGCAGACCCAGCATGAAATACAGCTTCACACTGTTCCAGCCGCCGGAAAAGGCCGTGGCGCAGGTGGATAGAATTTCTTCTTCTGTTACGTTTTTATTGATCGCGTCGCGCAGGCGCTGCGTTCCAGCCTCTGGTGCGAACGTCAGGCCGCTTTTGCGCACCTTCTGGATGCGCATCATGAGCTCCCGCGAAAAATTATCCGCGCGCAGGCTCGGCAGCGAGAGATTGATCTTGCGCGGCTCACAGTAGTCGAGCAGACCGTCGGCCAGGGCTTCCAGCTCGCGGTAATCGGAGGTCGAAAGGCTGGCCAGCGTGATCTCACTGTTGCCGGAATCTTCGAGGGATTCGATTGCTTGTTTACATAATACATCTGCCGATTTAGCCCTTATCGGCCGGTAGCAGAACCCGGCCTGACAGAACCGACAGCCGCGGATACAGCCGCGGATACAGCCGCGGAAAATTTCAAGATTCGAGCGGTCATGGACGATCTGGGTCGACGGAACGATGGTCTTCGTCGGAAAATATGCCGTATTCATATCCTGCACAATGCGCTTTTTGACGCGCTCCGGCGCGCCGGGTTCTGGCGTGATGGCGGCAAGCGTTCCGTCTTCATGATAGGTATGCGTGTAAAAAGACGGCACATAGACGCCCTCGATTTTCGCGACCTCATGCAAGAATTCCAGCTTCGTCAGCCCCTGCTTTTTTGCGGCGCGGTAGCATTCGATGATCTCCGGCGAGCTTTCCTCCCCTTCTCCGACGGAAAAGAAGTCAATAAAATCCGCCAGCGGCTCCGGGTTGACCGCACAGACGCCGCCGGCAAAAACGATATTTTCCAGTCCGCCGCGGTCTTTGGACAGCAGCGGGATCTGCGCCAGCTCCAGCATATTCAGGACATTTGAATAGCACATCTCATAGCCGAGCGTGAACGCGACCAGATCAAAATCCCTGACCGCGTCGTGGCTTTCCAGCGCCCAGAGTGGAAGACCATGCGCGCGCATCTTGTCCTCCATATCGCCCCACGGCGCAAAAACGCGCTCGCACCAGACGCCGGACATCTCGTTCATCACGCCATAGAGGATCCGCATACCGATGTTGGACATACCGATCTCATAGGTGTCCGGGAAACAGAACGCAACGCGCACATCGACGTCCTTTTTGTCTTTGATGATCTGATTATATTCTCCGCCCACATAGCGTGCCGGCTTCTGGACGCGCATGAGGAGCCTGTGGAACTGATCTGTCATGAATAGCTTCCTTCTCTTTTGTGATTCACTCTATTGTACCTGTTCGCGCCGGAAAAAGCAACAAAAAGCTTGCCGGTTTCCCCACTGTTCACTGCACCGCATCCGTACGTCTTGCAAGCATCAGCAGGCGCACGGTCAGATAGGCCGCCGTTCCAAGCGGCCAGAGTCCTGACTTCCTGAAAAAAGTCAGGAACACGCCGATCAGCAGCAGAACCGCGCAGGCTGCGAAGCTGACGATCTCCGAAATATGCTCCGCCTGTGTGATCGGCAGCCGCGCCAGCAGCGCGCAACGGAGCACCCGCCCGCCGTCCAGCGGCCAGACCGGCAGCAGATTATAGATCCCCAGCATCAGACTGTATGCGGCAAAGGAAGGCCGCTGCATACAAAATGCTGCGCCGCAGATCAAATTGACCAGCGGCCCCGCCAGTGCCGAAAGCAGCTCCTGCCGGTAGCCAAGGCCGGACGCCGTGATCTGAAGATCTGCAAACCGCAGCGTCAGTCGCCGCACCTGTCCGCCGCAGGCCAGCATCATGACAATGTGCGCCAGTTCATGTACTGCCATCGCGCAGAGGATCGGCAGCACAGAGCCGCTGCGGTCAAGCGCCGCAAGGACAATTGCAAACATAAAAAAGCCTGGCCGGAGCTCAATCCCCGGCACCGGTCAGAATCTCAAACGAGCCGGACAGCGCCTCCTGCACGGCCTCTCCTTCCCGCAGCCGTTCCGTCAGTGCTGAAAACGCCTGTACGGTCTTTGTTTTCTGTGCCGCACCGGCAATTTTCGTGATCGCCGCGTCAACCGCCGGTACGCAGGTCTTGAGCGTCCACACAAGCGCCAGCATCGCCAGCAGCAGATAAAGCCGCGAGATCCCGGCTCCCGCTTGCCTTTCGTTTTTACCCCTGTTTTCCTTCATCGCACGCACCTCCTCTGGCAAGCGTATGCGCCAAAAAATATTTTCATGCATCCCTCTTGACAAATCACTGTTTTCTACGTATAATATCCAAGCTGACGGGGTGTGGCGAAGTTTGGTATCGCGCTTGGTTCGGGACCAAGAGGCCTCGGGTTCGAATCCCGACACTCCGACCA
>QWCN01005899.1_pt1 | contig 11680 bp, 12 predicted proteins | sample 1972711 | NCBI WGS metagenome assembly QWCN01 (sample SAMN09866707, study PRJNA288562) | Human gut metagenome isolate term1_stool, whole genome shotgun sequencing... | isolation source: gut | host: Homo sapiens | place: USA: California | reverse complement strand
TGTGAAAGTTGCGATGCCCGCATAGCCACTGTCAGAAATGATAATGAGTTAAGAGAGAAAACTGCCCAAAAGTGGAGTGAAATGAACAATACACCAGAAATCACAGCAGCGACCATTAATTGCATGGGCTGTCGTACAGATGGAGCGAAATTTGCATTTTGTAGCAATTATTGCGGAATCCGCAAATGTGTATCCGAAAAAGGATTTAATACTTGCGGTGACTGTAAAGAATTAGATAATTGCCAGATAGTTGGTGCTATTTTTCAACATGCTCCCAACGCAAAAGAGAATCTTCTAGCTTCGGAAACTATCTAAAGCCCGATAACTTTGGATGAAGATTACAAAAGAATTTTGTAGATTAATTTATCAGATTTATACTCACATCACCATGAAATATGTCAAAACATCACTACTAGCAGCCTTTTGTGCTGTTTCTTTATCTATTGTCGGGCAGCAATCATCTTTAAAAAGTTTAGTACCAAATGAACCTTCTAAAGCTCCGGATTACTTATGCACCTGGAATTTGCAAGGCTACGTAGTAAGTTATCAGGGCTCTGACCCAACCAGAGAAGCCATGAACGAAGAATATATGTTTGGTCAGGGTGCTTACCAAAATTGGGTAGATTGTTATCCCTCTATCCGCAAAGATCTATATTTCGTAATGGACGATTCATGGGATATCCCTAAAGATGTCAATCACACGCCAAATAAGTATTTGGGAACTGTTGAACTGGATCCCGGTCGATTTCCATCATTCCGCGGAGATGCTGTCAGCCGTTTGAAACAACTGACGGATCGCATCAAAGAGAAAGGATGGAAAGGAGCAGGTGGATGGATCTGTGCACAAAAGGCTGAGGTCTTCTCTGATATTCCTGAAGAAGAATACTGGACAGAGCGTATCAAAACTGCAAATGCAGCAGGCTTTGACTATTGGAAAGTAGATTGGGGAGCTCATGAAAAAGATGGAGCATGGAGAAAGATGCTGACTACCATCGGTAAGGAGTATGCTCCTCGTTTATGCATTGAACATGCCTTTCAGAATGGTTTTATTGAGTTTAGTGATGCTTTCCGTACGTATGATGTCGAGAATGCAATAGCACAACCGGTCACCATACAACGAATTTGTGATTTACTGCCTTACAAAGCTCAAGGAAATGCTAAAGGTATTATCAATTGCGAAGATGAACCATATATTGCGGCCGGATTAGGATGTGCTATCGGAGTGATGCGTCATCCATTTGTCGGGAATCTACCGAATGGAACTCAGGACTTTGTTTTTCCTCCTACAATACGGGATATGAAACATCGCTTGGACGAGGTCGTTCGTGGAGTAAGATGGCATCGGATAGCAGAACCTTTCGGAGTCGGAAAAGAATCGGTTGCAATAGATAACGAAAAGTTAAATGATTATTGGGTTTTGCAAGACCGTGAAACTTGGAATACGAGCCGCCCTGTCGGTACAAAACTAACTGCCGAAGCACCTGCCAGAGTTAGTAGAGGAATGCCTTTACCTGAAGTTTCCGATTCAGGTGAAGATAGACCATTTATACTTGCTTCCCGTTATCCAAATGGCGCAGTTGCCATTGCCAGCATAGGACGCGCACTAGGCCATGAATATGTATCGAAAGACGTTTCAGTAAAAATAGCGGTTGAGAACTATGATTCTCCCATTGGTATCTTCGGTTATTTTAAAGATATTACGATCGTTTTCCCTTCATCTGTAAAATTGAAAAAGCATAAAATTTATGCACAAGATTTGGCAGGGGATATACCGGTGAATATAACCAAAAAAGTTTCAGTAAAAGGGAACTTTTTGACAATACCGGGAGAAGTGATACGTACCGTAGGGTTGATGAACGCATCAAAAGAAGATTGTTCTGATCCGGGATTAGTACTGAGGATTTTCTGATATAAAAGAAAGTAGTGGAGAATCCCCAGAATAAGCCCCATTCTCCTGCCGAACGGCAACAGAATAAGGAAACACTGGAGCTTGCCACAAAGATACATGCAGAACGTGAACAGACGTTTATATCTTGTTTATCCACAGCTAAAAGATGAGGTTCTTCATTATGATATGTCAGGTTCGGAGGTTCGGCACACACCGTCTTCCGAATCTCAGCTAACTGATAAACAGCACAATGAATTAACACTTTCACCCGAGAAGGTCTCCAACAAGCTACCCTATTCTCATTTAAAAAGTATATGGTTCAGCTACCGAGTGAAGAAGAAATCAGAAAGTTTATTTCAAAAGAAATTAGATAAGAATTCTATTAATGAGGCATGGATTCAATTCATATATAGAGAATATAGATACTGATTTTATCAAAGAAATATGTATTAATAGAGGCAAGTTGGTTCAGCTCCGGAAGAATGAATATTTTGTCAAAGAGGAAGAAGTGTTTCCTTATATTGGCTTTGTTGATACAGGGATTCTCAAATATACTTGTACAAACATAAACGAAAAAAAAGTCTATAACACAGGATTTGCATTTCCGGATGAATTTGTAGCAGACTACCCAGCTTGCCTATATAACGCCCCATCAGCAACAAATATACAGGCAATAACTCCATGCAAAGTGTATATTTGCCACTCTAATGAAATATGGCTACAATATGAACATAACATTGAAGGACAAAAGAAAGCACGAATAAATGCCGAGCAATTGTTCCTACAAACCTATTCACGCTATTTGGATATATACCGACTTACTCCTGAAGAACGATACAAGGAATTATTGAAAAGATGTCCCGACATCTTACAACTTATTTCACTCAAAGAACTTGCTTCTTATTTGAGAATTACCCCTGTACACATGAGTCGAATCAGGCGAAAAATTACATTTTCTTAGTTATTTATAAATCCATGTTTAGAATTTCACCCTGAATTACCATATCTCCCAAATTATCACTTTCTTTGTATTAAACCAGAAAGGAATGATATGAAAGCTATCTATTTATCATTATTAGGATTATCACTTTCACTGATATCACACAGCCAAGTACAAACATCCCCAAAAGAAAACGGATATTTTCAAATATTTAACCCGCATGGATATGACCTGAAAAGAATTTATCAGCAACTGCTGAAGGAGAAAGCAAATTCAACCGGAAGCTTATCGGACCATTCCAGCCATGAACAAAAATTAGACACGATAATATATAAAAAATTGGAAGAGGATCTTGAAAAGGAACTACAAAAGCCTAATATCAGTAGTCGGGCAGTAGACTACATGACATCGGATGCCTACAAAAAATACAAATCACACATTTGCGAATATCCTTATTATATCAATCTAATGTTTCAGGGCTTTTTATTCCAAGGAGCTGTCAAGGGGTTGTATGGACACTTGATTGATGATATTGTGAAAACTCGTTACCCCAACGCTCCCAGCATTTGGATTATGGCAACAAACACAAATAATAAAGATGACGAAATAAGTGCCATATCAAAATACAAAAAACGTATCTGCCTACTAATAAATGAGGAAAGAAATAAAAAAGAGAACTCTTCGGATGGTATATCAGTTAGCCTAAATCACCCTAATAGCAAATTATTATGGGAAGAAGCCTATCAATATCAGGCTACAATTACAGATAGTACATTCTTAAAGACCAAAGGAATCATGTCCGACAAGGCTATAGCCCCATTAGTATCAGGAGGGTGGAACAATAACTATGCTTACAACCAAGTGGTATATTTAAAAGCACTGGAAAGAGCTAAACGACATCTTTCGGTGAAAGATAATCAATTTATCTATCCACTCAAATCAGGGGAAGAAATCAATATATCGGAAGATATTCATCAATATATTTATCGCTTATTTGAAGACTGGAACCGATGGATAGCGGATGGACAGTGTAAAATTACAAAAGACGAGAATGGATTTTATGATATAATGGATGGGCAGCTGTATGAAAAATAAAAGGCAGGGATACACTTTTGGTTATTTATTTAAAGATAATCATTTATCTGCATACGTATTCTCCCTCATCCTTCTATAAAAAATCTCATACGGAGATCTCGAAAGCATATAAGGAGGAGCATGAAGCTAAAAAGAGCAAAACAGAGGAATTAAGAGATAGAAATAAGAGATATCTCAATTAATTTGTATTAACTTTGTGATTGAATAAATATCATAGCACATGAAAAGGTCAATAAAGCATTTACCTAAACGAACACAGGAAGAGTTAAACACCTTGCTGGAGTTAATTAAGCACGATTTGCCGTGGTGTTGTATGGTTGTATTGTATGGAAGCTATGCCCGTGGCGGTTATGTCCTGTGGGACCAGAAAGTAGAGTTCGGTGTAAATACTTCCTATCAGAGTGATTATGATATAATGGTGGTTATCCCAAAGCCAAAAATAAAGCATGTAGAAAACAAACTAAGAAGCCAGATTACTCCTAAATATCACAAAGCTTTTGCTCATCGTCGTCATGCTTCACCACAATTCATTGTTGAATATGTAAAGACGCTTAATAAAAAACTTGAACGTAGTCAGTATTTCTTTACTGATATTGTAAAAGATGGAATTAAGTTATATGACAACAAAGAGTTTAAATTGGCTAAACCTCGTGAACTGTCATTTAAAGAGATTAAACAGTTTGCTGTAGATGAGTTTGAGATACATTCTTCCTTAGGAGTACGTTATTTGAAGCTCGGACACATAGAATATAATGAAGAACAATATAGATCAGGCTCCTTTTTGTTGCACCAAGCATGTGAACGATTTTATAACTCTATCAGTCTTGTATACATAAACTACCGTCTTAAGAGCCATAAGCTGGATGAATTGGTAGGTCATGTAAAAGAATTTTCGAGAGAGTTAGCAATAGTATTTCCATCGAATACAGATTTCGAAAAACGATGTTTTGATCTGCTTTGTCGCGCATATATTGAGGCTCGTTACAATAAAGACTTTATTGTAACCAAAGAAGAGTATGCCTATATGCTCGAACGAATTGAAATATTAAAAGAGATCACCTTCAGAATCTGCACAGAGAAAATAGACTCTTATGATGTGCTAATTGCAAATGAAGAAACACAATCACAACAAAATCAATAAAACAACCCGACTTCAAAATAACGTTACTAGAGCCTCGGGCTAAAGGTTCAACTGATAATAGCCAGAGATAACGTCCCATCCCCTTAATGACATGACATATACACCTTGAAAAGACAGTTGAAAATATAAATTGCTCTTTCAAGACGTATTTGTGGATTATATCCATTGCCGCAAGGTCATATCTTGGACTGCTATCAATTAAGCTTTCAGCCTGAATTCATCTATCGAATCCACATCAAAACAATAAAACTTATTCAGTTTTCACCATAGAATAACAAACTAATTTCTGCTACCTAACAAAACAATCTCTATAAATACCACTCCCGCGGTATAATTACAAATCAACCGAGCTAAGTATGTTCTCTTATTTATATTATCAGATATTTATTTTATATAATCAGACTATCTGTCATTTAAGAGAGCGAAACCGAAGAATCTCTATCGTTTTTTAATACCATCACTTTTTTAAATACACCACTGTCTTACCTGCTCCATATCTCCGGATAATTCCTTCATCCAGATATTTCCGGAGAAATTCGACTGCCTTATCCCGGCTGATAGCTGCCAATCTCATAAAATCAGCACGGGTAATGCAACCATGTTCATCTATATGCCGCATAAGAAGTGCACGACATTCATCTTCCCCACGAGTATTGTCTGTACGATATGGAGATTCAATACGTTCCAACTGCAACGGTTCCAACTTTTCGTAAAATTTCTTATTTTGCGAAATGGCTGGAAAGCATAGAAAAACAGGACGGTTTCCCGTCCTGCTGACCATTATTCTGACGTGTTATAGGATAAAGGCGGATACTGCATTTCTTCCGGTGGCTTTGCTGTAAAAAGATTCATTAACTGCTTTTTTCGCTGCATGGTAGAGTGGACATACAGATTCATGGTGATCTGGACATTGCTGTGTCCCAGGATTTCACTGAGACTTTTGACATCGAATCCCATATCGATGCATCTGGTGGCAAAGGCATGTCTGAGCATATGAAAATGAAAATCCTCGCTCTGGCATTGCTTAAGGATCTTTGAGAAACGGTACTGCACAGTCCTTGGCTCTGCAAAGGGTTTCTTTTTTCCACGGATCACATAACAGGGATCCGGCTGCCTGTATTGCTTCAGGAAAGGAAGCAGTACAGGCGGCAGGGGAATGCTCCGGAGGGAGGTCAGGGATTTGGGCTCCTGAAGGACGATCTCTGTTTTTCCTGCTTCGATTTTTCCTGATGTCCGCTGCATGCTTCTTTTGATAGAAAGAACGCTTTCCTCAAGGTCAATGCATTCCCATGTGAGGGCACAGAGCTCCCCCAGTCTTATACCCGTATGAAAAGCGATCAGAATCCCAAGGCAGGTATCGTCTTCCGCATGTGAGATCAGGTAATCCTCCAGCCTGTGGAGACTGTTTTCCCCTGGAAGCTGGAGCTGCTTTTTCTTTTCTGTGGATATTGGATTTTCAGGCAGTATCATATGATAACCATATTTTTTCCTGGCATAGGACAAAATGGTCAGCAGAAGTGCACAAATGCTTCTGCTGTAGGTAAGAGACAGAGAATATCCTTTTTCGGCTGAACGGAGACCTGCTGCGAAGCGTTCCATTTCCCTCTGTGTAAATCTGGTCACTTTGATATTGCCTGTCTGTGGGATAATATGTGTTTCAATGATATTTCTGTAGGCTGCTATGGTGGATACCTTCAGATAGGGATCCCTGTCAGTCAGCCAGATTTCTGCTGCAGCCTTTATCTCAAGATCTTCGTAATTGTTCAGTATCCTTAACAGCTCCCGTTCCTGCTCCATTTTCTGTTTTGTTTCCTGATAGGTCTTTCCGTAGACGGAATGGTATTTTTTTTGATGGGAAGGATGCTCATAGGGAATCCTCCCCTCCCATCTTCCATCCTTTCGTTTGTAGATATTGGTACCTCTTCTGGGCATTTGGTAACTCCTTTCCTGCTGACCATAAAAATGACGGTTCATAAAAAAATTAGTATTGGATAATGCCCTTGAAATCGGTGTTTTTCAAGCTCTGCCAGTTATGTATTGCTAAAAAAACAATTAAAGTTCATATTGAAACATTGATTTTATACAAAATATATTGTATATTAACCTTTGTATCAATAGAAAGCATTTTCCGTATCGTAAAATATTCCCGCTTTGATCTTCGCAAAATAAGAAATTCCATGAAACAATTTTGAATGTGATCTTCGCAAAATAAGAAATTATACGAAATTCACTTCGCATAGTCTGTATTTGTCTTATTCTGTAGAATCTGTCATTCAGTTTATCATTATTTGCTTTTTCATTCAATCCAAAGCTTGCTTCTCTGGATCTTTTTTTCCAGATACAAAAAGGCCATCACAGTATCACGCCTCCGTGCACTGCAACAGCCTTTTTGTCTATCCTGTCTTAACCTTCTACAATCAGGTACCTTCCATCTCCTACATCAAATACTTCTTCTGCCTTCAGGATATCGTCTCCCTTCATGCCCTCCGTATCAATTCCTTCTTCTTCAAAAAATTCCCATACCTCCTTCAGAGAATCAACAACAACGGCAAAGCAGTCCTGCAGAAAGGCTTCTGCTTCCTCCGGTGTCTCTGCCACATTCTCCGGGAACAGCTGGCGCTGCTTTTTTAAAAAGCACCGTACTACTGCATCATCAAACTCATCCATATCAGTTCTCCTTTGGTCTGTTTATATTTCAGGCTGGTAATCTCTGATCGCTGCAAGAGAGGGAAGCGCATGTCCTTCATAATCAAAAAGTGCCTGATTGGCCCACTCATTTCCACAGGGTCCTGGATCTTCGATATAGGCAAGAGAGCTCTTTGTGGCCCATCCACTGCCTTCTACCGGAATCCATGCCGGTTCCCAGTAAAAGAAGCCTCTTGCCAGATGCTCCGGTACCTGCTTAAGACGCCGGAACAGCTCCTTCATAAAATCCCTCTGGCCTTCCTTCGTCATAGGAAATTCTATCCTGTCTACAAGCTCCTGTCTGGTCGCCATTCCCTTTCGTTCAGATGGTGCCAGCCTTTCATAGGCAGCATAATCCTCCATGGTAAAGCCCATGGATACCTCGGCTATGATCAGCTCCTTATGGTACCTCTCAGCCATATCCTTCATATTATACTCGAGCATATCAAAGGTGCCATGCCAGAAAGGATAATAGGAAAGTCCAATGATGTCAAAGTCCTCCCCACGCTCCACATAATGATCGAACCAGTCACGGTACATTTCATTATTGCCGCCATTGTCAAGATGGATCATCACCTTTATCTTCTCATCCCGGAATCCTGCAAGGAGCGCCTGTCCCGAGATCTCCCGCACGGCCCTGATGCCGGCACTGACAAATCTGGCAATATTATCATACTCCGGTTTCTTTCCATAAGGCCAGAGCAATCCGTTCGTAAGCTCATTTCCTACCTGTACCATATCCGGTAAAAGACCTTTGCTTTCAAAAGCCAGCAGAGTTTCCCTGGTGTAATCATAAACTGCCTGTTCCAGTTCTTCTACAGAATACCCCTTCCATGCTTTTGGGATAAACTGTTTGCCTGGATCTGCCCAAAAATCACTGTAATGGTAATCTAACAGAATGTCAAGTCCTGCTTTTCTGGCTCTTTTTGCAAGAGCCAGTGCTGTCTCGAGATCATTGGTTCCCGCCCCATAAGGCTCTCCCTTTTCTGAATAAGGATCATTGAACAGACGGATCCTGACCGCATTCATCCCATACCGCTTCAGAATGGCAACAGCATCCTCTGCCTCTGCCCCATCATAAAATTTTCCACCACAGCTTTCCACCTCGATCAGCGTGGAAAGATCCATTCCCTTATAATATTTCATCGGGTACTCCTTCCTGATAATGCACAATGTCCCCCGGCTGCTGTGCGGCTAGGGGACAAAGGCAGATACAATCAATCATCTGCAATCAAAAACCGTAAGAAACGGTCTTCTCATTGCCATTACTCAAAATCGAATTTCGTAAAGCGCTTATACATATCTTTATAGCGGAACCTTACCATTTCGTTCTTTTCAAGTACATCTTCTTCCGTACCTACATACTGGCAGCGCATGCAATAGTACTCATTTTTCTCTTTATCATAAAACATATCAATGTCCAGATCTCTCATAAAACAGGAAGGACATCTGTAATTTAATCTGCCTTTTCCAGCCTGAGCCATGTAGAAACTACCTCCTTATCCTTTAACTTCGACTTATATCCCAGCGTAAACATCGGTGAAAACGCATATCCCTCTCTGATATAGCCTGCTGCACTGCTGTCAGAGGATCTCATGGAAACCTTTGTTTCTACAGGAGGGATCACTGCCTCAACGCTCGCTGCCCCCTCTTCCTCTTCTTCTCTGCACTTATAGGCATAGGCAATGCTCTTATCTTCCTTTCCCCTGCAGGTCAGAGTGATGCCTGTCATATCCTCCGGATATTCTGTGGTGCCATAGCAGGCTACCATATATTCATTCAGTTCCACCTCTGCATCAGGATTGCTCATGGATAGAACGCTTCTTTCCATCTCGATCTCAGAGCTTCCCTCTGTAAAGATCACTCTGGTCTGAAGGGTTACTGTCAGATCATAAAACTCAATATCTACCGGGTTCAGTGTCAGGATCCTCTTTTTCTTACCGTCCTCAATGACTTCTTCACTGAACTTCGCATGGGTGCGGCAAAGGCACAGATCCACCTCTTCTCCGTTATAGGTCAGCTTGGCACTTCTTACGGTTCCCTCGCCTGCATAATGGGTAAAGTAGCCGGCTCTATATTTTTCCTGGATCAGGAACGGATAGGAGGCATCCTGGACATGAGGTGTTCCGATCCCCACTTCCCATTTCAGCTTGGCTGCATAGGGACGCAGATCAACAAGGGCACCGCCCTGGTTCATATTGATGCAGGCTCTCATATAAGGATCACAGTACCAGAAAAGCTGCTTGTCGGATCCGTACAGGATATCTCTCCAGAGTGCACATTCCGGTTCTGTATAGGTCTTCTTACTGCGGAAGTAATCTGCAAATTCCGCCATGGTCATATCTTCCAGCTTGCCTTCCTTCTTCAGCTGTCCATAGTAGGCCATACCATCTTCATAAGACTTTTTCAGCAGCTCATAGGGTGCCTCCCAACGTCCCATCTTGTTTAACCAGCCGGGCCCGACAAACATCATATTATAAGCATAACCATTATTATACTTCTCCAGATCCCTGTACTGGTCGATGAGATTATACAGATAAGGATACTCCCAGGTTTTGGTGTCATAGATCATGCCACGCAGTACATTCTGGGGATGGGTTCCAAAATTGGATCCATTTCCGTCATAGCAGGCAAGCAGGTCTCTGGACAGATGTGGGATCGCCACGATACCGCTGTCCTCTGCTTCATTTGCTGCCGGTGCATGAATGTTCTGTTTACTGGGGATCTATGGATTCCATGGGCCGCCATCCATCAGTGTATACCAGGAATTATTACAGGTATGGTAGGCCTTTGGGCCTTCCTCCCAGCACGTCGCTACTGCGCACTTGACAGAAGGATAAGCTTCCTTAATATAGTTGGTCAGCTCTGCATCCATGTAATAGGAGCCTGTAGACTCCGGATAGAATCCAAAAATGTCATGGAATTTTCCAAACACATCATCAACGATAGACTTCTTGTCTTCCATGGAAAACATCCAGATGCAGAAATCCTTAGTCTTATATTTCTCCCGGAATTCCTTACAAGGCAGTCCAAGCAGGGAAAGTGCGATCTCATCTCCATACCTTTCATGGTCTTCCTTTGCGATAGCGATCGCTTCTTCATTAAATAAACTGGCATAGGTCATCTGAATGGTTGTTTTCAGTCCATTCTTATGCGCTGTCTCCTGCTGGAATCTGAAAATATCCAGAGATTCTGTAAGCAGTGCTTTTCTGCCGATATTTTCTTCCTTGCCATGTCCGGTCACCTTTTCTGCATATTCAGGAACCATCTCCGGACGATGAATAATATTTACAACAAATTTATCCATATCTCCTCCATATTTCAGGTCATTTCTTATTTCCTTTTATTTCTGTGTAGATTCCTTCATCAGCACTTCATAGCCAAGAAGGGTTTTTCTATTTATTTCTTTCTTATCGATAGCATCCAGAAGTGTACTGCAGCATACCATGCCAAGCTCCGTCACATCAAAGTTCAGCGCTGTGATCGCCGGCTGATGCTGCTCCAGCATCGTACTGTTGTAGAAGGATGCCACCCTGACATCCTCAGGTATCCGGCACTGCTCCCTGCTCAACTTGCTAAGGACGTAACCACAGATCGAATCGTCCATGGCAATGATACACTCCGCTTTTTTCTCCAGGATTTCTTCCACAGCACTTTCTATTCTCGCAGGATTCTCAATGTCTGTATAGACCAGGCTGGTGTCCAGAAAAGCTCCTGCCTGCATAAAGGCTTCCCGGAATCCCATCAGTCTTTTCTGATTGACAATATAGCTGTTGCTGCCACCAATTAATGCTATCCTCCTGATCCCTTTATAGATCAGGATGCTGGTCAGCTCCTTACAGGCAGAAAAATGGTCATTATCCACCTGTATGATCGATTCCTCTGCCGCAGATCCGGCTGTCACAAACGGAATCTGATTTGCCAGCAGATA
>QWCN01011019.1_pt1 | contig 11681 bp, 8 predicted proteins | sample 1972711 | NCBI WGS metagenome assembly QWCN01 (sample SAMN09866707, study PRJNA288562) | Human gut metagenome isolate term1_stool, whole genome shotgun sequencing... | isolation source: gut | host: Homo sapiens | place: USA: California | reverse complement strand
CTGCAAACAAGAATGTTTCCACGGCAGCGTTAAGACAGCAGATTACCAGCGCCCAGACAGCTTTAAAGAACGCCAAGGCGGCGGTAAAACCTCTGCAGACAAGGGTAAAGGAGCTGGAAAAGACCATTGCGGAATATGACACCCAGATTACCTATGAGCAGACCCAGGACACCAATGCTGGCAGCAGGGTAACAGCAACAAAGAAGGCACTGGAAAATGCGGTGAGCGCTCAGGCAAATGCAGCGGCAAATCTGACCGCAGCCCAGACTGCACTGGCAACAGCCCAGACAAATCAGGCAGCCGCACAGCAGAACCTGAACAATGCCAAGGCAGACCCGGTCAGCAGCGGCGATGCTTCCTATATTGCCGCATTACAGCAGGCACTGGACGAGGCAAACCGGATACTGACAGAGAAAACCAATGATTACAACAGCAAGAAGGAGGCACTGGATAAGGCAAATGAAGCTTTAACAAATGCTCAGAATGACTATAATTCCGCAGTATCGGATAACAATGGCAGACAGGGCAGCCAGACCATTGTCAATCTCCAGGGCACAAGGGCAGCTTATCAGGTGCAGTTAAATGCAGTGAAGCAGGAGCTGACCGAGGCGGAGGCTGCAAGGGATGATGCCCAGACAGCCCTGACCGAGCTGGTGGCACAGGTTGGAAATGTGGCAGGACTGGAGGATAAGCTGGAGGCGATTGCCAAGGCACAGGAAAAGGTGGATGAGCTGACAGCAAAGAGCATCGGTGCAACCATTACCGCAGATATTGCCGGTACGGTGACAAGCGTTAATGTAACGGCGGGAAATACCACCTCCGCAACAACTCCCGTGGCAGTATTGCAGCCCGAGGGCAAGGGCTACAGCTTAAGCTTTTCCGTCACCAATGACCAGGCAAAGCGGCTTTCTGTCGGCGACCAGGCGGAGCTGGTAAATTCCTGGCGGTATGATGATGTGGTTGTAAAGCTGGCAAGCATCAAGCCTGATACCACAGACCCGGGACAGAAGAAGCTTTTGACCTTTGATGTATCCGGCAGTGTGACAGCGGGACAGAGCCTGAATATCAGCGTGGGACAGAAGAGTGCAAACTTTGACTATATTGTACCCAACAGTGCTGTCAGAGAGGATAGCAATGGCAAGTTTATTCTGATTGTGGAATCCAAATCAAGTCCTCTGGGCAACCGTTATGTGGCAACCCGTGTGGATGTGGAAGTACTGGCAAGTGATGACAAGCAGACAGCAGTCAACGGCGGTCTGTATGGCTATGAATATGTGATTACCACCTCTTCCGCACCGGTGGAGGCAGGAAAACTGGTAAGACTGGCAGATAATTAGAAATTGAAAAAATGAGGCATGCAATGAAAAGAATTGTACTTGGCATAAGCGGAGGTGTGACCTTCCTTCTGTTTCTGGCTGCCATGCTGACAGGCCATATCCTCAGTGGAAAGCAGGATTCCCAGAATATGGCAGAGCGCTGGAGCAGTGGGAATGCCACAGCGCAGATAAGCTGCTTTTTCTCTGTCAACGCAGGGATAACAGAGGACAGAATACAGGAATTTGAGCATACCATAGATAATGCGCTGGTGGATGCGGCAGTGGTACAGGAATCGGAAAATCCCGGGGCAAGACTCTGGACGGATGCGTACAGTGCGGACGGTAAAATCACGATTTCCTCGGACAGGGGAAGCGTGACAGGGGATGCCATCGGAATTGGCGGGGATTTCTTTCTGTTCCATCCCTTAAAGTTATTGTACGGCTCCTATTTTTCCGGTAATGATTTGATGCAGGATTATTGTGTAATTGATGAGGATGCGGCATGGCAGCTTTTTGGTTCCCCGGATGTGGCAGGGATGACGGTTTATATTTCCGGAATCCCCCATATGATTACCGGCGTGGTGGAAAGACCCCAGGGCAGACTGGAAAAGGCGGCAGGGCTGGACAGTACCCTGATTTATGTGTCCTATCAGACATTATCGGAATACGGAACCGACAATGGTATCAATCATTATGAAATTGTGATGCCGGACCCGGTATCCCGGTTTGCTTATAAATATGTAAAGGAAAATCTCGGAAGCGATGAGAAGGAAGTAGAGGTAGTGGAAAATTCTGCCAGATATTCTCTGGTTTCCAGATTGAAGCTGATTCCCTCCTTTGGCACCCGTTCCATGAACGGTAAGGCGATTATTTATCCCTACTGGGAAAATGTGGCAAGGGGATATGAGGATATTCTGGCGCTGATTACCTTTTTTGAGGCATTATTCTTACTTTATACCGTGGGAGTAGCAGTGGGACTGTTTGCTTACTGGTGGAAGCATAAGGGCTGGACACTCAGGGAGAAGCGGCTTATTTTACAGGATAAGGCGGAGCGGTTTGTGGAAAGACGGTGGGAAAGACGCCCCGGAAAGAAGAAATACACAGGTGAAATTTCTGATTTGGAGGTGCTGGATTTGGAGGAAGTACCTGAAGAAGCGGCGGAAGGAACTTCCGAAGTGCCGGAGCAGAAATAAGAACAGGAAGCAGAGAAGAAATCAAGATGCCCGGTAAACAGGGCATAAGGATAACAAGATGAAAGAAGAGGGAGGAAAAGGATGAAAGGAAAATTTGGAAAGAGAGTTATCGCGGCAGGGCTTGCGGCTGTTCTGGCAGTCAGTATGTGTGCCTGCGGAAAGGACGGTTCATCCAAGGGCGGAAAGAATGAAAACAGCGCCCTGGCAAAGGAAAATGTATACAGGGAAACCCCTGTGACGATGCCAGAGATTCTGGATGACCCGGAAAACGGATATGTCAATGTACAGGATTTGGCATACCGGGATGGAAAGGTCTACATGATTGTCCAGACAAGAGATTATATGACAGATGAAACGGCAATCTATGTCCTCAGCATGAAAACGGATGGCTCGGAGCTGGAACAGACAGCGCTGGAAACAGCCAAAAACAATCAGGAGATTGATACCGGGGCGGTTGCATTGCCGGTAGAGGGAGTTGAAGGAGAAACAGGAGATTTCGAAGAGGAGGACGGGGAATCCAATATCTGGGAGTATCATGGATACGGGCAGTTTGTCTTTGATTCCAACGGCAGCATCTATGGTGTCCATACCTACAACAGAGAGGATTATTCCAACCCGGAGGAGTATATCAGTGAATATCATACCTACATCTGTAACTGGGATAAGGATGGTTCCCTTTTATGGGAAACAGAGATGGAGGATTTACAGTCCGATGAAAGCGAGGAATATCTGTACTTAAACAGCATGTTTGCGGCGGATGATACCATCTGGCTTTTAATCAGCGGGGACCATAATTATTTAAAGGAGCTGTCCCCGGACAGTACGATAGGAGATAAAAAGGAGCTTTCTGAGGAAACCATGGCTGTTCTGGACAACTCCGAAAATATTTTCCCCAGGGAGGATGGCAGCTTTCTGATAATGTATCGGGATGAGAATGACTGGACAAAGCTTTTCATTACTACCTATGATATGACGACAGATACTCTGGGAGAGGCTGTTACCATGCCAGCTTCCTTAAGCTATAACGGTTATAATGGCATGTCAGCAGGCACCTCCAGCGATTTGTTTTTTTCCAACAGCAACGGTGTATACTGCTATAATCTGGGGGATGAAGAGGTAACACTTCGGATGAACTACGTCAATTCCGATGTGAATGTCACCGGCTTTGACAGAATGGTGGAAATTGATGACAAGAGCTTCTTTGGCGTTTACCGGGAAGATTATTCCAGCGATATTGAAGCAGGGCTGTTTACCTATGTAGACCCCTCTGAAATTGCTGACAAGGCAGTTATTGTCATGGCGGGTAATTACATCAATACCGATTATAAGCAGCGTGTCATAGAGTTCAATCGTTCCAGCGAGGACTACAGAATTGTTTTAAAGGAATATGATTCCTACAACAGCTATGATGATTACAATGCAGGATCTACTCAGTTAAATAACGATATTATCACAGGAGGTATGCCGGATATTCTGCTGGCAGAGTCTTCCCTGCCTGTGGATAATTATGTTGCCAAGGGACTGCTGGCGGATATCAGCAAGCTGATTAGCAAGGATGAGGAGCTTTCCCAGACAGAATTTTTAAAGAATGTATGGGATGCTTATTCCGTAAACGGCAAGCTTTATTATGTGATTCCCAGATTTGCAGTAGTTACCATGGCGGCAAAGACCGAACTGGTAGGGGATGGCAGTGACTGGTCCATGGAGAAATTAAAGTCTGTGCTTGCGGGCATGGGAGAAAATGCACAGGCAATCGGTGAAATCAGCAGGGATGATTTTATGAATCTGGCCATGCAGTTCTGCGGTTCTGATTTCATTGATGTGGAAACCGGAAAATGTAATTTCAATTCCGATGATTTTATCGCCATGATGGAATTTGCAAAGACGCTGCCGGAGGAATTCAACTGGGATGAGGTTGGTGATGATTACTGGAGCAGTTATGAATCCCAGTACAGAGATAACAGAACCCTTCTGATGCAGACCTATATCGGAGATTTCAATAATCTGGCATATCAGTTAAACGGTTATATGGGCGGTGAATTTACCTTTGTAGGCTTCCCTACCCAGACAGGAAACGGTGCCTATATCAGCGCTTATGATACCATGGTGCTTTCCGCAAAGTCTAAGGTGCTGGATGGAGCATGGGAGTTTGTAAGATATTATCTGACGGATGAATATCAGGAAGACCTTTCCTATGGACTTCCCGTGAATAAGAAAATTTATCTGGAAAAATCCGTACAGGCGACAAAGCGTCCTACCTATACGGACTGGGAAACCAAGGAAGAGGTAGAGTATGACCAGACCATGTATATCAATGGAGAGGATATTATCATACCTCCTTTGAGCGAAGAACAGCTGAAGCAGGTTCTGGACTACATGGAAACCGTAGATACCAAGTATTACTATAATGAGTCCGTACTGAATATTATCAATGAGGAAATGGGTTCCTTCTATTCCGGACAGAAGAGTGCGGCGGATGCAGCGGCAATTATTCAGATCCGTGTACAGCTTTATGTGGATGAAACTTTATAATCCGGGAGAACGGATTCCACCATATTCCAGAAATCTCTGGAATGGTTCATGTGGGTCAGGTGGCAGAGCTCATGTACCACCACATAGTCTAAAATGGCAGGTGGCGCGAAAATCAGGCGATAGTTAAAAGAGAGAGTCCCGCTGGAGGAACAGCTTCCCCAGCGGGTTTTCTGGTCACGGATGGTGATGGAGGTATAGTTTCCTCCTGTGATTTTATGAAAAAAGGCAGTCCGCTCTTCCATGCGAAGGCGGGCTGCTTTTCTGTACCGTTTTTCGTAGGTTTCCAGCAATCTGGCTTCTGCCGGAGTAAGATAAACTACCTGTGTCATTTGAAACGCTCCATTTCTGTACTCAGACTGTCTGCTTGTCTACTTCGATAACGGCGTGATAGTCGGGATAATCTTTTTGAATCCGTTCTGTGATTTTCTGAATCAGTTCTTCATCGGAAAGGGTGAAATCGTAGGGGGCAACCACATCAAAAATCAGATTGGTGTGGGTAGGTCCGGGAACCCGCCTGAAATCGTGCATGGTAAGAACCGGGGAAATTTCTTGCAGATAGCCTTTTACCAGAGTCTTTAACCGGGCAGTTTCTTCATCATGAATCTGCACCGGATCCATGTGGATGACTGCATGGCAGTTCATTTTCTGATTCAGCTCATGTTCAATCTGGTCGATTAAATCGTGCATCACAAGGATATCCCCCTCTGCGGGTACCTCTGCGTGGAGGGAAATCAGAATTCTTCCGGGACCGTAGTTATGTACAATCAAATCGTGAACCCCTAAAATCCCTTTATGAGCGGTAACGGTCTTTTCGATTTCTTCCACAAATCCCTTATCCGGCGCCTGTCCAAGCAGGAGGCTGATGGTATCCTTCGCTGTGGAAAAGCCGGCAGAGCAGATAAAGATGCCTACAACCAGACCCGCCCAGCCGTCCACGGTGAGATTGAGGTAATGGGAGAGCAGGGTGGAAATCAGGACGACACTGGTTGCCAGAACATCGCTTAAGGAGTCGATAGCAGTGGCATCCATGGCGGCGGAATTGATTCTTTTTCCCAGACGGCGGTTATAAAGGAACATATAGCATTTTACCAGAATGGACAGAAGAAGAATCACAAGCAGCACCGGGGAAAACAACAGCTCCTCCGGGTAGCAGATTTTCAGGACAGAGCTTTTTAACAGTTCAAAGCCCATCAGAAGGATAATCACGGAAACCAGCAGCCCGGAAATGTATTCCAGCCTGCCATGCCCGAAGGGGTGGTCGGAATCCGGCTTCTGTCCCGCCAGCCGGAAGCCCAGCATGGTGATAACGGAGGAAGCCGCATCGGATAAGTTGTTAAAGGCATCCGCGGTAATGGCAATGGAATTACTGATGGTTCCTGCGAACAGCTTCCCGGTAAAAAGACATAAATTAAGAAAGATACCCACAGCGCCGCATAAGATGCCGTAGGACTGTCGGACATGGTTGTCCGTCAGGTTATTCCTGTCCGGAATAAAAAGTCTGGAAAGCAATGTAATCATATTAAGTACCCCCAATATAAATTCTTATCAGTATAGCAGGAGGCGGCAGAAAATGCAAGGACAAGGGGCATCTTTTTGTTGCACCCCGGAAAGAATATTGATATAATGAGCCCGTAAGAAAAGCAAAAGTAAAAACAGCAGCTGAATAGATAAGGAGAAGATGTAAAATGAAACAAAAACCAGTAGTATTGATGATTCTGGACGGCTACGGCCTGAATGAAAAAACAGAGGGAAATGCAGTAGCGCTGGCAAATACCCCTGTCATGGATAAACTGATGAAGGAATATCCTTTTGTAAGAGGGAACGCAAGCGGTATGGCAGTCGGTCTTCCGGAAGGACAGATGGGAAATTCCGAGGTAGGTCATCTGAATATGGGTGCCGGAAGAATTGTATATCAGGAGCTGACAAGAATTACAAAGGAAATTCAGGATGGCACCTTTTTTGAAAATCCCGCCCTGTTACAGGCAGTGGAAAACTGTAAAAAGAATAACAGCGCCCTGCATCTGATGGGACTTTTATCTGACGGCGGTGTACACAGCCACAATACTCATCTTTACGGACTGCTGGAGCTGGCGAAGAGAAACGGTCTGGAGAAGGTTTATGTACATTGCTTCCTGGACGGAAGAGATACGCCTCCCGCAAGCGGTAAGGAATATGCAGAAAAACTGCAGGAAGAAATGAAGAAAATCGGCGTTGGGGAAATTGCTTCCGTGGCAGGCCGTTATTACGCTATGGACAGAGATAACAACTGGGACAGAGTAAAGCTGGCTTATGACGCCATGGTAAAGGGCGAGGGCTTAAAGGCAGCAGATGGCATAACTGCTATTCAGGAGTCCTACGACAGAGAGGAAACCGATGAATTTGTAAAGCCCACCGTAGCAGAGAAGGACGGCGCAGCTCTGGCAACCGTACAGGATAAGGATTCCGTTATTTTCTTCAACTTCCGTCCTGACCGTGCAAGAGAGATTACAAGAGCTTTCTGTGCAGACGACTTTACAGGCTTTGACAGAGGGGCAAGAAAGCAGATTACCTTCGTATGCTTCTCCGATTATGACCCGACAATTCCCAACAAGGAGGTTGCTTTCCACAAGGTTGCAGTGACAAATACCTTTGGAGAGTGGCTGGCTGCAAACCATATGAAGCAGGCGCGTATCGCAGAAACCGAGAAATACGCCCATGTTACCTTCTTCTTTAACGGCGGTGTGGAAGAGCCCAACGAGGGAGAGGACAGAGTGCTGGTAAATTCCCCCAAGGATGTTGCAACCTATGATTTGAAGCCCCAGATGAGCGCTCCGGAGGTTTGTGACAAGCTCTGTGCAGCTATCCGCAGCAACCAGTATGATGTCATTATCATCAACTTTGCAAACCCGGATATGGTAGGTCATACCGGTGTCATTCCCGCAGCCATCAAGGCAATCGAAACCGTGGATGAGTGTGTGGGCAAGGCAGTGGACGCGATAAAGGAAATGGACGGCGTACTCTTTATCTGTGCAGACCATGGAAATGCAGAGCAGATGATTGATTATGAAACCGGAGAACCCTTCACCGCCCATACCACCAATCAGGTGCCCTTCATTCTGGTTAATTATGATAAGGAATATACTTTGAGAGAGAACGGCTGTCTGGCAGACATTATCCCTACCCTGATTCAGGTTATGGGTATGGAGCAGCCTGCGGAAATGACAGGAAAATCCCTGTTAATAAAGAAATAAGAGCAGAAAAAGGAGGGGGTTTATGCACTCACCTTTGGAGATTGCACAGAATTATGTGCAAATCGGGATTCACAAGGTCAGGCTGTCAGCGCTTAAGATGCTGATTCTGGGAGCGTTTGCCGGTATGTTTATCGGTTTTGCGGGGATTGCTTCCACGGTGGGAGGAGCCACCGTGGAGAACCCTTCCGTTTCCAGACTGGTCAGTGCCTGTATTTTCCCGGCGGGAATGGCGATGGTGCTTGTGGCGGGCAGTGAACTGTTTACCGGAAACAATCTGATTATCATTGCCCTGCTGGAGAAGAAAATCCGGCTGGCAGAAATGCTGAAAAACTGGTTCTTTGTGTTTTGGGGTAATTTTCTGGGGGCGGCATTTGTGGCAGTTCTGGTGGTATACGGACACACCCCGGATTTATTCGGGGGAAAACTGGCTGTCAGTATGGTAAATGCAGCCCAGAATAGGGTGAACTTAAGCTTTTGGGAATCCTTTATCCGGGGAATCCTCTGTAATATTTTAGTCTGCATTGCAGTCTGGGCGGCATTCGCGGCAAAGAAGGTTTCCGGGAAACTTCTGATGAGCTTCTGGCCGGTGATGCTTTTTGTGCTCTGCGGCTTTGAACACAGCATTGCAGATATTTATTTTGGAATTGCCGGTATTTTAACGGCGGGAGAGTATGGAATTGTGACGGAGGGCTTGAATTTTGGCAGCTTTCTGTTGAAAAATCTGATTCCTGTGACTCTTGGAAATATTGTGGGCGGCGCGGGAATTGTAGGTGTTGGTTATTGGGCAATGTATCTGAAGCATACGCCCGGCTACAGACTGTCGATTGAATCCGAGCAGGAGGAAATCGATATGGCAGAAGAGTATTGATGCTTCAATGTAGCTTTTTATGGAAGAAAGGCAGAGTATGGTAACGGTAACATTAGGAAAGACAGGCATTACGGTACAGAAGAATGCCTTTGGCGCACTGCCGATTCAGAGAATCGGTACGGAGGCGGCTGTGGGGCTTCTGCGTAAGGCGTATGAGAGCGGTGTGAATTTCTTTGACACGGCAAGATGGTATACGGACAGCGAGGAAAAGCTGGGCGAGGCGTTTGAGGGAATCCGGGAGAAGATTTATATTGCAACCAAAACCGGGGCAACCACGGCGGAGGGCTTCTGGAAGGATTTACATACCTCTTTAAAAAATCTGCGGACAGATTACATTGATATTTATCAGTTCCACAATCCGGCATTCTGCCCGAAGCCGGGGGATGGAACAGGGCTTTATGAGGCGATGCTGGAGGCAAAAGAAAAAGGGATGATTCGCCATATCGGCATTACCAATCACAGGCTGCATGTGGCGCATGAGGCGGTGGAAAGCGGTCTTTATGAAACCCTGCAGTTTCCCTTCTGCTATCTGGCAACGGAAAAGGATATCGAGCTGGTAAAAAAATGTAAGGAAGCGGATATGGGCTTTATTGCCATGAAGGCGCTTTCTGGCGGACTGATAAATAATTCCGCGGCAGCCTACGCTTATCTGGCACAGTATGACAATGTGCTTCCTATCTGGGGGGTACAGAGGGAAGCAGAGCTGGATGAATTTTTATCCTATATCGAGAATCCCCCTGTGATGACAGAGGAGATTTCTGCGCTGATTGCCAGGGACAGAGAACAGTTACAGGGAGATTTCTGCCGGGGCTGCGGATATTGTATGCCCTGTCCTGTGGGAATCGAAATCAATAACTGCGCAAGAATGAGCCTGATGATCCGCAGGGCACCGGAGGCGGCACAGCTTACACCCGAGATGCAGGCAAAAATGAAAAAGATTGAAAGCTGCCTGCACTGCGGAAAATGTAAATCAAAGTGTCCTTATGGATTGGACACACCGGCACTTTTGCAGAAAAATTATGAGGATTACTGTGAAATCCTGGCAAAGGGCAGGGTAGATTGAAAGGAGGAACCATGTTTCAGTTTACGGAAGATTGTCTGATTGGAATTACAGAAATTGATGAGGAACATAAAAGATTATTTGACTTAATCAATGAAGCGGAGAAGTTTTTAAAGGAGAGCGGCTCGGAAAAGGTCGTGACTTCGGGAGTGATAAAGGAGCTGCAGAAATATGCGGCTACCCATTTCGCTCATGAAGAAGCCTATATGGAGAAAATAAAGGACCCGGAACTTTTAAGACAGAAGAAGGAGCATACGGAATTTACCTCGAAAGTATCCCAGATGACAGAGGATAACACAGATATGGAGGAAATTCTGAAATATCTGGCGGGCTGGCTTTATAAGCATATTCTTGGCAGCGATATTATGATAGGAAAGTTCTCCGAGGAAGGAAAGGGCGAGGACAGATTCGCCTTTACCGAAGAGTATTATACCGGAATCGAGATGGTGGATGAGGAGCATAAAAAGCTTTTCGACATTATCCGTCAGACCCATGAGGTAATGCAGGCAGAGTTTCTGCATGATAAGTATGATGAGATTATGACCCTTTTGGGGCAGTTAAAGGAATATACCATTGTCCATTTCGGGGATGAGGAAGCCTATATGGAGCGCATCGGCTATGATGGACTGGAAGCCCAGAAACGGGCGCATCAGGCATTTGTGGACAGGCTGGATACCATCAATCTGGACGAGGTGGATGAAAATCAGGATGCCTATCTGGAAGAGCTGATTCAGTTTCTCCTGGGCTGGCTGACAAACCATATCAAGCTGGTGGATAAAAAAATCCCGGTGGTATAAGCAGTTTTAAAGCAGAAGTATAAATTCCTCCCTGCAGGCAATCCTTACAATAAGGAAAATGCAAGGAGGAATTTTTATGTCTGTTTATTTGGAGATTCAGTCGGTACATGCAAGGGAAATTCTGGATTCCCGGGGAAATCCCACGGTGGAGGCAGAGGTTTTTGTAAAACATTCCGGGGAAGGACGGCTTTACAGCGGCAGGGCGGCGGTTCCCTCCGGCGCCAGCACGGGAAAATTCGAGGCAGTGGAGCTCCGGGACGGGGAAAAGCGCTATCTGGGGCTTGGAGTGCAGCGGGCAGTGAAAAATGTCAATGAAAAAATAGCGCCTCTTCTGATTGGAAGGAATGTACTGGAGCAGAGGGCGATAGACAGGGCACTGCTGGAGCTGGACGGGACAGAGAATAAGGAAAATCTGGGGGCAAATGCAACCCTGTCCGTATCCCTTGCCTGTGCCAGGGCGGCTGCGGCTGCATTGGGGCTTCCCTTGTACCGGTATGTGGGGGGAAGCGGCGCCCACCTGCTTCCAAGACCCATGATGAATATTTTAAATGGAGGGAAACACGCGGAAAACACGGTGGATTTTCAGGAGTTCATGATTCAGCCCGTAAAGCCGGAAAGCTTTTCGGAAGGGCTGCGCATGGGAGTGGAGGTATACCATCATTTAAAAAGAATTTTAAAGGAGAGA
>QWCN01005898.1_pt1 | contig 11681 bp, 12 predicted proteins | sample 1972711 | NCBI WGS metagenome assembly QWCN01 (sample SAMN09866707, study PRJNA288562) | Human gut metagenome isolate term1_stool, whole genome shotgun sequencing... | isolation source: gut | host: Homo sapiens | place: USA: California | reverse complement strand
AGCCGCACGAGCGGCTTGGCAAGGCCATAGGCAAGGCCGTAGCACACGGCAATATTCAGCGCGAAGCGCAGGGCCGTCTCCCAGCCGCTGCCCTGATATTTGAACGTGAAATACCGGTTGAGGAAATAGCTCATCACGCTTGCAAGCGCATAGCTCAGGCCCGTCGCCGGCCAGTAGGAAAACCCGGCGAGGTTATACAGCAGGAACATCAGGCCGTTGCCAACGAGCGTGTTGAGCACGCCCACGAGCAGGAACTTCCACAGTTTTTCGTCAAACAGCATTCGGAGCTTTTCTTTCATACGGATTCTTCTTTCTTTATTGCCAACAGGACGTGATCGTTCCATCGCTGCTGACGGTGTAGATTGTCTGTCCGTCGCTGCTGACGCCCTCAAGTGTGACCGTCAGCTCCTGCAGGCCGCAGGCGCTGCGGACATCATAGGAAATGACACCGACGATATCGAGGTAGCTCTCGAGCGACAGGTCGTCCTTGTAGACCTCACCGCCGAACTTCTGCGCGGAGGCATAGGTCATGGTGCTCTCCTGCGTCAGGCGGAGCGTTCCGGCCGTCTCGTCATATTCGGCATCGGAAAACTGCGGCCAGTTCTCCTGCACGACGGACTCGACCGAGGCTCTCGGCTCGTCCTTCGCGCCGCAGGCGCACAGCAGGACGGCGGCCAGGACAATGGCCAGAAAACAGGAAACAGATCTCACAGGCAGCGCCTCCAACAACAAAAATCGGCGCGCATTCTGCGGACCGTATGCCCTATCATACCGCAAAGGCTGGGAAAACGCAAGCAAAAAAGTATCACAGGCCGGTCATGCGGCGTCCGTCAGCCTTGTGTGCGCCAGAATGCGGGCAAACTCGGCATGATAGGTCTTCTCCAGCTCTGCCACGCAGCGGATGGTCAGAGTGTAGCACGTCGTGCCGTCATAGAGCAGCGTGCCGCAGCAGGCAAGCTCTCCCTCGTCGTCCGCGCCCGTCCACGCGAACTGGTACTGATCTGCCTGCGGCCAGGCCAGATAGACCGGGTCCAGCGCAGCCGTCTCTCGGCCCGTCAGCTGCCGCAGCACCGCATCGGGCGCCCCGGCTGCCGTCTCGATGACGACCTCATAGGCCCCGTCCGCGCGCGTATAGACGCTGCGTCCCTCTGCGGAGTCCTCCGCCGAGCGCTGCAGCTCCGCCGGGAGCTCGGCCGTCAGGCAGAACTGCGGCGGCTCCGGGCCGGAGCCGGGGTCACAGACCGTCTCCGCATCCGCTGCGCTCTTGACAGCGCAGCCGCTCAATGTTAAAATCAGGCAGACAATTGCAATGCATGAAATCCGTTTCATGTTCCACCTCCGAAAGGATGATCCTGATGCTGAAATACTATGTGTGCTGGCTGCTTCTCATGAGTGCCGTCACGTTTTTTCTTATGGGATGGGATAAGCATCTCGCCCGCTGCCGCCGCAGGCGTATCCCCGAGCGCGTGCTGCTCAGCTGGGCGGCGGCCGGGGGCGCGCTCGGCGGCGTTCTCGCCATGCAGCTGTTCCGCCACAAAACGCTCCACCGCCATTTTTCCGTCGGCATGCCCGTAATGCTGGCCGTGCAGCTCCTGCTTGGCGCAGCGGTCCAGCTCTGGCTGTGAAACATCCGGCACGCACCGCCGTCTTATATACGGGATTTCGGTTGCAAAATATTCGTCTATACGATAGAATATAATTACTCTGGCTGTGCTCTCCGGGCGCAGCCGCTGAACAGGAGCAGAGAGCATGAAACAAAGACAAAGCCGCGGCCTGATGCCGTGGATCCTGACGCTGCTGTGCGCCGTACTTCTCACGGTATGGGTGCTCGGCAGTATGCCCGCCGCCCCGAAGGAGGGCGCGGCCGTCGCCGCTGGCACGGCCTATCTGGACAGCGCGGCCGCAAAGGACGCCTCCGCCATCGCCGAAACGCTGCGCGAGCGGGAGAAGCAGCGCCGCGCGGAGCTGCTGGCCCAGCAGAAGAAGGAGGAGCGCGATGCCCTCGTTGCAAAAATCACGAGCGGTGAGCTGGACATCTGGTCCATGTTCGACAGCTACGTCATCCTCGGCGATTCCCGCGCCGTCGGCTTCTATTACTTCGATTTTCTGGAAAAGAGCCGCGTGCTGGCGGACGGCGGAAACACCATCCGCGACGTCGCCGCGCACATGGACGACATCCGCGCTCTGCAGCCGGACTATGTCTACCTGTGCTACGGTCTGAACGACATCAGCATTGGCTATTGGGACACAAAGGAGGAGTATGTCGCGGAGCTGCTGCAGGTCGTCGCCGACCTGAAGGAGGCCCTGCCCGGCGTGACGGTCGTCGTCAGCTCCATCCTGCCCGCGCAGGACCCTGCTTTTGAGAAGAGCTCGAAATGGCGCAATATCCCCGAGTGGAGTGAGGCCGTCGGCGCGGCCTGCGCCGAAAACGGCATTCCCTTTGCGGATAATACCGAGATCTGCCAGACCTATGCCGACCTCTGGCAGCCGGACGGCATCCACGTCCGCCCGGAATTCTACCCCTATTGGGCTGCCAATCTGATCCTTGCCGGGCTGGACAGCCCCGCAGAAGCGGAGGATGCGACAAATGAAACAGAAAACGATCCTGCTTGAGCTGCTGCGCTGGCTGTGCGCAGGGCTTGCCGTCGTGTTCCTCGTGGTGAGCTTCCGGCAGGAGCCGGTCAGCTCGGCCGCCTTTGAGAATGTGGCCTCCGCTGTCACGGCGAGCGTCGACCTGAGCGCCCTGCAGGAGGGCAGCGTGCAGATGGTCAAGCGCCTGTACGGCCTGAATCCGTCCGATTTTGACGGCTGCCTGCTCTATTACCCGCAGACAAACATGGAGGCCGAGGAGCTTCTGCTGCTCAAGCTGCGCGATACGTCGCAGCAGGAGGCTGTCCGCGCCGCCGTGGAGGCCCGGCTCGAAACGCAGAAGACCAGCTTCGACGGCTACGGCCTGGAGCAGTATGACCTGCTGACGAATCACTCCATTCTGGATATCCGGGGCAACTATGTTCTGTTCGTCGTCCATAAGGACGCCGCTGCCGTACAGCAGGCGTTCCGCGGCGCGCTGTAAGGAGGGGAAGCTATGGCATTCAGTACACTCGTCTTCCCGTTCGTATTCCTGCCCGTCAGCCTCATCCTGTATTTTGTGCTGCCGAAGCGGCTGAAAAACGCCGCCCTCGTTGTGTGCAGCCTCGTGTTCTTCGCCTGGGGGACGCCGGAATACCTCGTCCTCATGGTGCTGGACATCGCGTTCCACTATTTTGCGGGCCGTGAGCTGGCGCTTCAGAAAGCGCGCGGCCGGAGCGGGCGGTTCGTGCTCGTCTCGTCCGTGCTCGTGAATCTTCTGCTGCTGGGCTTCTTCAAATACTACGGCTTCCTTGTGGACAATCTCAACGCCCTGCTCGGCACGGCGCTGCGCGCCCGGGAGCTGCCGATGCCCATCGGCGTGTCGTTCTTCACGTTCTCGCTGCTGTCCTATCTGTTCGACGTCTACCGCGACCGTGCGCCCGCTGCGCGCAATATGCTGGACTTCAGCCTGTATGTCACGTTCTTCCCGAAACTCGTCTCCGGCCCCATCGTGCAGTATGCCGAGATGGAGCCGCAGCTGCGCGACCACCCCGTCACGCGCGAGGGCTTTGGCTCGGGCGCGCGTCTGTTCCTCATCGGCCTTGCGAAGAAGGTCCTGCTGGCCAACACGCTCGGCACGACGTTCTATGCCCTCTCTGCCCTGCCGATGGCGCAGCTTTCCACGCTGAGCGCGTGGCTCGGCGCGGTGTGCTATGCGCTGATGCTCTACTTTGACTTCAGCGGCTATTCGGACATGGCCATCGGCCTTGCCTCGATGTTCGGCTTCCGCTTCGGCAAGAATTTTGACTATCCCTATGTCTCGCAGAGCATCACGGAATTCTGGCGGCGCTGGCATATCTCGCTCGGCGCGTGGTTCCGCGACTACGTCTACATTCCCTGCGGCGGCAGCCGCGCCGGGACGGTACGCACCATCGCGAACCTGCTGCTCGTCTGGCTGCTGACCGGCATCTGGCACGGCGCGAACTGGACGTTCCTGCTCTGGGGCGTTTATTACGGCATACTGCTCCTCCTCGAAAAGTTCGTGCTGCGCCGTGTGCTGGAGCACCTGCCCGGCCTGCTGCGCCATGTGCTGACGCTGCTGCTCGTGCTCATCGGCTGGGTGTTCTTCTTCTCGTCCTCGCCCGCCGCGGCCTTCGGCTGGATCGGGCGGATGTTCGGCAGCGGCAGTGCGCTCGTCGACGCCACGGCGAAGTATTATCTGGCAGGCTGCTGGCCCCTGCTGCTCGTGGGCGCGATCGGCTCGTTCCCCGTCGTCTCGCATGTGGGCGGCAATCTGCTGCGCCGCAATAAGGCCTGGCAGGCCTTCTCCGTGGTGCTGTTCCTGGCGCTGCTGCTGTTGTGCATCGCCCTGATGATGAACGACACCTATTCCACCTTCCTGTATTTTCAGTTCTGATCGGAGGCGATGGTTTTGGAAGAACGCAGAAATCCGCGCCGCTCCCGGCGGCTTGCCTACCAGCGCGCCCGGCTGCAGCAGGGCCTTCTTATGAGCGTCATCCTGCTCGGGACCATTCTCTGCCTGACGCTCGGCAGCCTGCTCACCCCGGACCGCACCTATTCCGACAGCGAGAACCGCAAGCTGGCCCAGTTCCCGAAGCTGAGCTGGTCCGCCGTGAAGGACGGCAGCTGGTTTTCCGATCTGGAGTCCTACACGGCCGATCAGTTCGCCGGCCGCGACTTCTGGATCGCGCTGCGGCTTCGCTTCCTGAAGCTCACGGGGCAAAAGGAATCCAACGGCGTCTACCTCTGCAGCGGCGACTATCTCATGGAGCCGCCCGCCGATCCGCCGCAGGACAGCCGCAATGTGGAGGCTATCAACGCCTTTGCCGCGCGCCATACGGACCTGCGGCTGAACATGGCCGTCATTCCGAACGCCGCGTGCATTCTGGCGGACAAGCTCCCGAAAAACGCACCGGTCCGCGACCAGAGCGCCGACCTGACCGCGCTGGCAGACAGCCTGCAGGGCATCTCGTTCCTGAATGTCTCCGACGCGCTTTCCGCCCACACGGACGAGCAGCTCTATTACCGCACGGATCACCACTGGACGAGCCTCGGCGCGCGCTATGCCTTTGAGGCCATGGCCGAAAAGCTCGGCATCCCGCAGCCCGTTCAGAATTACGACACCTATACCGTCTCCACCACGTTCGAGGGCACGCTGGCCTCCCGCAGCGGCAGCCACGCCGCCTATGACACCGTGGAGCTGTATGTCCCGCAAACGGACATCGAATACTACGTCTCCTACGGCGATGCCGCAGAGACGTCCGCCACGATCTACGACCGCAGCGCGCTGGAGCAGAAGGACAAATACACCGTGTTCTTCGGCGGCAACTACCCCCGTGTGGACGTCTACACGACGGCCGAAACCGGCAAGACGCTGCTGCTGTTCAAGGACTCCTATGCCAACTGCCTCATGCAGTTCCTCTATCCCTATTACGACCACATCATTCTCATCGATCCGCGGTATTATTATGACAACGTCGAGTCCGTCATCTCCCGCGAGCAGGTCACGGACGTGCTGTTCCTCTATAACGCAAATACCTATTTTGAGGATACCTCGCTGGCCGATGTGCTGAATGTCTCGGAGAACTGAAGAAACCGCGAAGGGCGTGCAGCTCGAAAGCTGCACGCCCTGTTTTTTTACATGTTCTGCAATTTCGCTTGCAGGAGTACGGCTGTCAGGCCCGGCGCGACACTGCCGAGCCGCGCGGGTTGACGTCAAAAACGTAACTGCCTTCCCGAGATTGCCACGGCCCCGCTGGGGCCTCGCAATGACAATCTGTGGGCCGTTTCCGATCTAGCGCACGAACTCCATACCGCCGTCGCGGATGCGGATGGTGCAGGTCTCTCCGGCAGAGAAATCCATAGAGTCCATCGACCCTTCTTCGAGGAAGCTTTTAAACTCCACGGTAAACGCGGCGTCCTGCGCAGTGAGATACAGCTTTCCGCCTTTCCGCACATAGCGGATATGGCTTTCCCCACTGCCGGTCACCTCCAGATAGAACTCTTCGATGGAAAAAAACCGTATGCTGTATTCCATATTCTCGCCCGTGGTCTCAACGCCAGAGTCGGTAAATATGGTCCTTTGGACCCCACTCCCGAGTACGGCCCACCCGCCCAGATCGCTGCCGACGCTGATGAAAGAATCCGGACCTGCATTCTCAAGGGAAGCCTCGAGCCTTTTGCTGTACGGAACTGTCAGAGAAAAATATGAAGCGCAGAAACCACCGATCGACGCATCTATGACCTGCATATCTCCGCTGTAATTCGTACCTTCGCACTCCAGCGTCTCTCCCTCTGCATTCTTGAACCAACACTTTCCGTGACTCTCAAACGAAACCAGCATCTCCTCCGGCACCGGGTGCTGCTGCCGGTATTCGCAGACAGCGGAAAAAGCGACAAGCAGGCAGAGAAATACGACCAGTAAAATCGGGATCGCTTTTTTCATGAAGGATACCTCTGTTCTTATCGCCGCGCCTTCTTGCAATGACAAATCCGGCGGCCTTGTGCCATAAAATCGATGCTGCAAGTACTGCCGGTCTGCATGGCGCTCGCTGAGCGCCGCTACAGACGCAATTGGTGCATACCATTTTATCGGCAGCTGGTTCGCATCGGCAGTGCCTTCCCGAGATTGCCACGGCCCCGCTGGGGCCTCGCAATGACAAACTTGGAGGCGTTCGCTGTTTTGACGATAGCCTGTACGAATCGCAAGCGCTACGCCGGGTCCGGCTGTCCGCTCCCCTACAGGGTGCGCGCAGTCGTTTCTCCTCAGTCCACGCGCTCGAACACCATCGGGTATTCCGAGCCGAACATTCCGCCCCAGTCACCGCTTTCCTCGTCCTGCGGCGGCGTCAGATAGAGCTTGTTGTCCTCCACGGAATAGTAGAGGATATCCTCCCAGTCCTCCCCGCTCTGCGTCAGGTAGAGGATGCCGTTCGAGGCCGTATAGGTCCCGGATGAGCCGTCCACATCGAGCTGCAAACCGGCAAAAGCCTGTTTCAGCAGCGCCTCCTGATCGGGATACTTCTCACACAGCGCGTCCTCCAGCGCATTGAGCTCTTCCCGGAGCGCCTTTGCGTCATAGTCCATGTGATAACTGCCGTCCTCCTCGAACGTGACGAGCATCGTCATCACCGTGGGATCATCCATCTGCAGATCCAGGCCGAGCGCATCGTTGAGCGCATCGAGCAGATCCGGCGTCAGATCGACCTGCGCCTTCCAGGTCCCGGTAAGTACCGCATCCGTCTCGCCCGCCGTCATGTCGCCGCCGTAGAGAAGCCGCGCGATCTGTGCGCCGATGCTCTTCTCCAGCGCCGTCAGCTCGTCCTCGGAGAGGTCGAACAGGCCGACGGGTCTGTCCGAAAGCGCCTCGGGCTGTGTCTCCAGTGCTGCCCAGTGAAGGTCAAGCGTCGCCTTTGCGTCAAGCTGGTCCGGCAGGTCCAGCGTCACGCCAAGCTGCGCGCCGCCGTCCTCCGTGCCGTAGTTCATCGTGAGCAGGTCGAGCTTCTCTGCACCAAAGCCCGTCGACAGGCGGGCCGTCAGGCTCTGCGCCGCGTCATCCAGCACGAGCTGCAGGCCATAGCTGCCGGTCTCATCGCCGACGGCAAGCGTCAGAAGGCCATTCTGACCGGTAAGGCCGCAAACAAACAGGACCTCCGGCTCCGCATCGTCCTCGGCCGTCCAGACCTCGATGCGGTTCCACGGGTTCTCCTCTCCGGCGAGCAGGATGCGGACCGTGGTATCCGTCCCGGATTCGCGGGTCGTCATCTCCCACGCGCGGACCATGCCGTCGCCGTCCACCGAGACGTGCAGCGGCGTGCGCACGCTGTCGATCAGCTCGCCGATCACGGTATCTGTGCTCATCTTCACGCCCATATTGACGGTGAAATCGATCTCATAGGCATCGCAGAAGGCTCTGCACAGGCGCGTGAGCTGCTTTTTGCTGAAGTCGATGTCGTAATTCGTGACCGGCACGCTGCGCCCGTCCAGCGTCAGGACGGACGTCCCGGCCTTCGTGACCTTCAGGCTGTCGCCGAAGGTTCGGAGCTTATCCTGCAGATCAGCAGACAGAGCCGGGTCTCTGGCGGTCTCCTCCGGGAACAGATCAAGGTCCTCCAGCGAGTCGAGCTCACCCAGCATTTCGCCGAGGGCGGAATCGGCATAGGCCTCGGCAATGCCGTGCGCCGGGATGCTGTAGACCTCGTCCGTGATGCCGGGCAGCGTGAGCTGCAGCTCCTCCGCATCGCCATAGAACGAAATGGGCAGCGTCCCCTCCCCCCACGGCACGGTCAGCTCAGCCGTGCCGCCGAGGCGGCGCGCCGCATTGTCGCGCTGCGAATGGAGCTCGGCCGCGAGCGTTTCGCCGTTGGATTCAAACGTGAGCGTGGCCGTCAGCGCGCGCTGCTCACTCAGCGGGCCCCGCAGCGTCTCGGCAAAGGCCATCAGCTTCTCCGGGCGGCCGACCTCCGTCTCGAGCGCCGCAGCCGTTTTCTGCCATGCGCGCTGCACGCGGGCCTCGGGCGCATTCCACACGAGGAAGTAATACAGCGCTCCGGCGGCCAGCGCCAGCACAACGACCGGGAGCAGGATCCAGAGCCAGATCCGCTTTTTGCGCTTTTTCGGCGGCTCCGGCGGCAAGGCCTCTCCGGGCATGACCGGCATTTCCGGCGCAGGCTCCGGCATTTCGGGCATTACGGCCGACTCGGGCATCGCCGGTTCCGTTTCCGGCGGGTCGAGCGGGCTGCCGCAGGCGGTGCAGAAGCGCACGTCATCGACAAGCGGCGCGCCGCAGTTATGACAATACTTCATAATTTTCCCTTTCTCTGTTTCCCTATCAGAATAATGGTATCATGGTTTGTCAAGGAAGCTCTGGATAAATCAGCAAAAGCGGATGGCGAGAGATTTTTGGGCAAGTCGAGGTACGGAAAGTGTAGTTGTACTTTGTGTCCCCGCAAGGGGCATGCCGCATCCGTAAGGCGGCAAAGCCGCCAACGGCTGCGCAATACCACAAACTTTCCGAACCGATGGATTGACGAAAAAGATCCGGCATCCGCCGCAGATGATTTATTCAGAGCTTCCTTACTATTTCCATCCTATCATGAGACGATGGGCCTGTCAAGCAAGTTCCCGGTTTTGCGCATCAATATCTGTGAATTTTTAACACAAACTTCGTTGATTCCGGCCGGAAAAGCTGCTATACTGACAGAGATAACAGGAAGAAGGTATGATTTATGACTTTTGAAGAGATCGAAAAAAATGAAACGATCCGCGCCTATATTTCCAAGGCGGACGAATCGCTCGTGGCGCTGGGCTACACGGAGCACAGCTTTGCCCATGTGACGCATGTGGCGGCTATGGCGGGCTATCTGCTCGAAACGCTCGGCTACGATGCCCACACCGTCGAGCTGGCGAAGATCGCAGGCTATCTGCACGACATCGGCAATCTGGTCAACCGCATCGAGCACTCGCAGAGCGGCGCCGTCATGGCGTTCCAGATCCTGACGTCGCTCGGCTTCGGGGCCGAGGACGTCGCGACGATCGTCACGGCCATCGGCAACCACGACGAGGGCACCGGCGTGCCGGTCAACGCCGTCGCGGCCGCCCTCATCCTCGCGGACAAGGCCGACGTGCGCCGCAGCCGCGTGCGCAATCAGGACACGACGACATTCGACATCCACGACCGCGTGAATTACTCCGTGAAAAAGTCCACGCTGAAGATCAACGAGGACCGCACGCTCGTCAAGCTGAAGCTGACGGTCGACACACACTTTGGCTCCGTCATGGACTATTTTGAAATCTTCATGCAGCGCATGATCCTCTGCCGCAAGGCGGCCGAAAAGCTCGGCCTGCAGTTCAAGCTCATCATCAACGAGCAGCAGCTGATCTGAGCGGCTCCGCATCCAGATCGCAGTAGGGATACAGCCGCTCCCATCTCCCGGTCTGCGGATCGCGGGCCACGCTGCTGCAGTGCGAGGCGAGCAGCTCAACAATGGGATAGACGTCGATCCAGATCTCGCTGTCGCACTCCTTCTGCGATTCGTCAAAGATCAGCTGCAGGCCGAAATGCAGGTGGACCGTCTCGATATTGTTGACGTTCTCCTGCGCAGAATAGCCCGTGCGGCCCATAAAGCCGATGACGTCCCCCGCCTGCACCCGCTGCCCGACGGCAAGTCCCTCGGCATAGGGCGTGTCTTTGCGAAGATGGGCATAGTAATAATAGCGCTTCCGGTCGTCGGAGCGGATGCCGATGCGCCAGCCGCCGTAGCGGTTCCAGCCGAGCGCCTCGACCGTGCCGCCCTCCACAGCGCAGATGGGCGTGCCGAGCGCGCCGAGGATGTCGTTGCCGAGGTGCGGCCGCGCATAGCCATAGCTGCGCTGCGCTCCGAAGTCCGGGTAATGCGACCAGGGATAGCCCGCCGCAATGGGCGAGAACGCCTTGAGGCCGTAGGCCGGGATCCACTCCGCTTCGCCGGTCTGCGGGTCCGTGCGCCGGATGGCAAAATGCCCGGCCAGACCGCCGAGTGCCGCGCCGTAGGCTTCGCGGTAATACGAAAAGTAGCGTCCTGCCATGCCGGGCAGCCGCTCCGGCGGCGTATCGCCGCGCAGGGCCTGCGCCGCCCGCTGTGTGTCCGCCACAGTCACACCCGTTCCGCCGCGCCATGCCGCGGCCAGCGCCAGAATATCGATCCAGTCAAGGGGCTGCTCCCCGCCCTGTGAGGCCATGTCCAGCTCCAGCGCACTGCGGAGCACCGGCGCACTGAGCCGGAAGTCCACCCAGTGAATGTAGTCCGCCGACGCATGCGGCAGCAGGCCCAGCAGCGCGATCACGATCAGCACTTTTTTCATCTGCACCACCTCTCCGGTTATTCTGCCGGGGAGGTGGTCGTTTTATGCCGAAAAACAGGCCGCCGATCAAATAGCAGGAATCAGAAGCCCGCCTGTGGCGGCTAAGCACCGGCCCCCGAATTGTCATTGCAAGAAGCGAAGCGACGTGGGAATCTCGGGAAGGCAGTGCCGATTCGTACAATGCTGCGTTAAAATGGTATGCACCGATTGCGTCTGTAGCGGCGCTTAGTAAGCGCCCAAGGCAGTTGCAGGTATCGTAGCAGTGATTCAACGGCGCAAGGTAAACAGGCTTGTCATTCCGAGTAGCGCAGCGACGTGGGAATCTCTCGCAACCGCCTGCGAATTCGCCGAAGCCTGCCCGTCATCCAATCGGGTACTGCGAGATTGCACCCCAAGGGCACTTCCTCGCGCTTCGCGCTCAGGGCGCCACGTCGGCCTTCGGCCTCCTCGCAATGACAAATCTGGTAGCATTGCGCCACAAAAAATACTGCCGCAGGAGCAAACCCCTGCGGCAGTATTTTTCCGGATTCAGATGACCTGATAGCCCTGATCCTCGACGGTCTTCTTCAGGAGCGCGTCGTCGACCGGTGCGGACAGCGTCAGGACGGCCGTGCCGCTGACATGGCTGACCTCGGCCTTTTCCACGCCCGGCAGGGCCTCGAGGCACTTCTTCACGCGGGCCTCGCAGTGACCGCACATCATACCTTCGATCTTCATCGTCTTTTCCATGGATGTTTCCTCCTTGTTTT
>QWCN01005894.1_pt1 | contig 11686 bp, 16 predicted proteins | sample 1972711 | NCBI WGS metagenome assembly QWCN01 (sample SAMN09866707, study PRJNA288562) | Human gut metagenome isolate term1_stool, whole genome shotgun sequencing... | isolation source: gut | host: Homo sapiens | place: USA: California | reverse complement strand
CACGTGACCCCGGGCCGTTGCCCGACCGAAAAGGTCCCGGAGATTTTCATCCCCCTACCGGTCGCCGAGGTCGTGGTGGATCTTGGTGTGGCAGGACTGGCAGAGGCTCATGAGGTTGTCTCTTGCGTGAGTGCCGCCTTTGGAAACAGGCAGAATGTGGTGAACTTCCTGTACCGGAGTCAGCCGACCTTCCTTGAGACATATCTCACAGAGGGGATGCTCCGCCGCATAGCGGTCACGGATGCGTTTCCACGCTCTGCCGTACTTGCGATTGACATCGGAGCTGCGCTCGTATTTGTCGTATTTGCGGCGTTCCTCCACACGGTGCTGTTCACAAAACTGTCCTTCACAGAGGTTGGGGCAGCCGGGATGAGAGCAGGGTCTGAGTGGTCGCTTGGGCATTTGCTCACCTCCTTCGGGCATAAGAAAAGCCCCACGGGATTGCTCCCATGAGGCTGTCCACGATTCTTTTTCGCTGATTATATCATATCATAATGTCGAGGTGGGCATCTACCGACAAAGGCGGGTATTTCCGGCGTCTTTCAGATACGAATCGGGTCGGTGGGTAAAACCACTGCCGAAAGAGCTGCCTTGTGCCATCTGCGGATGGTACTTTCGTCTGCGTTCAACTCTCCGCCGATCTGCTCCCAGGTCATGTTGTGGATGTAGCGGTAGCGGAGAACCATGCGCTCGTTGACATTGGCAACGGTGTCCACAGTCGTGCGGATCTGCCGTTTCAAGTCAACGAGGGTGTCAATCTCACTGTTGACCACTTTTTCAAGATCCATGATCTTTTCCAGGCACCGCACGAATGGAGCATCCGTGTTGCGAGAGGTCTGCACTTTCTCCTCCCAGGATGGAGAGGAGATACCGCAGGCCATTTCCCGCAGGCGGGTGATCTCCGCAATGTTGGAATCGATACGCTGGTCGAGGCGGTATGCCTGACTGAGATATTCCTTTGCCGTCATACGCCGTACACCTCCCGGTGTAGTTTTTCGATCAGCACCTCACCGTCCAGAGAAGTTAGCGTCTGAAACCAGCCGGAGCGGAAGAACCGCTCACAATCCTTTCTGACGGATTCGGCATCTTTGTCCCAGGGGTATTTCTTCAAACGGCGCAGCGCACGGCGATGGTCTTTCGCTGCCGCCAGAATAATAGCGTTTGCGAGGTTCGTATAACAGGTTTCCATTCTCATCCCTCCAAGTTGGCCTTGACCGCATCGATGAGTGCGGTCTGGGTCTTTTCTTTTTTACGGAGCGCAGTCATGATGCGCTCGTCGATGGTGTCTTTGGCAATAATGTGGTGAATGACCACGGTATCGGCGGTCTGTCCCTGTCGCCACAGTCGGGCGTTGGTCTGCTGGTAAAGCTCCAGCGACCAGGTCAGCCCAAACCAGATGAGGGTCGAGCCGCCTGCCTGCAGGTTCAGCCCATGACCGGCTGACGCCGGATGGATGAGTGCTACAGGAAGCTCACCGCTGTTCCATCTGCGGATACTGTCGGAATCGTCCAGCAGGCTGAATGGGATGTGCCGTTTGTGCAGCCGTTCGGAGATGCGCTCCAGGTCGTGCTTGAACCAGTACGCCACAAGGACGGGTTTCCCATTTGCGGCTTCGATGAGATCCTCCAGCATATCCAGCTTGCGGTCGTGTATCTGAAACACACGCTTGTCCTCTCCGTAGACTGCTCCGTTTGCCATCTGGGAGAGCTTGTTCGCAAGTGCAGCGGCGTTCCCGGCGTCGATTTCTTCGCCTTTCAGCGAGATAACCAGGTCTTGTTTCATGGCGTCGTAGGCTTTCCGCTCTCTTTCGGATAGCGTCACAATGGCGTCATTATGAACACATTCCGGCATAGCCAAATGGTCGACGGCTTTCATGGAAATGGTGATGTCGGAGATGGCTTCGTAAATCTGTTCCTCCGCACCGGGCAGCGGCTTGTAGCTGAACACCACCTGTCCGTTGCGCTTGTCCGGGCGGAAGAAGGTGTTGCGGTAATGGGTGATGAACCGGCCGAGCCGCTTGCCCATATCGAGGATGCGAAACTCCGCCCACAGGTCCATGAGACCGTTGCTGCTTGGCGTGCCGGTCAGGCCCACGATGCGCTTGATGCCGGGACGGACTTTCAGAAGAGTTCTGAACCGCTTTGCCTGATAGCTCTTGAAGGAGGACAGCTCATCGATGACCACCATGTCGAAGTCAAAGGGGATGCCGCTCTCCTCAATGAGCCACTGCACATTCTCCCGGTTGATGATGTACACGCTGACCCGCTGCCGGAGTGCCGCCTTGCGCTCTGCTTCTGTACCGACAGCCACCGAGTAGGTCAGCCCATGCAGATGATCCCACTTGTGGATTTCCGCAGGCCATGTGTCTCTGGCGACACGGAGCGGTGCAATGACCAGCACCTTACGGATCAGGAAGCTGTCGAGGCAGAGGTCGAAGATGGCAGAAAGCGTGATGACGCTTTTGCCAAGGCCCATGTCGAGAAATACAGCCGAGATGGGATGCTCCAGGATGAAGTTCGTGGCATACGCCTGGTAGTCATGCGCTTTGTATTTCACTGAGTATCCCTCCAATCTGTTCTGGACTATCGATGCAGTACACCGAAAAGCCGAGTGCTTCTAACTGCCTTTTTCGCCTTACCTGCAGAGGACGGAGCGTTTTGCCCGGTGCTTTCAGCTCAATGAAGGCGATCTTGCCTCCGGGCAGGAGCACCAGACGGTCCGGTACTCCGTCAAGGCCGGGGCTTGTAAACTTCGGTGCGAGACCGCCTTTTGTGCGGACAGCCTGCACCAGCTTTGCTTCTATCGTTTTCTCACGCATAAAGACCTCCTGTGTTCTCAAAACTCGAAAAGTCCTTTACGTGCGCAAATGCGGGTATTGCGTGCTTGTTGCTCTTTATTTCTTCTTCTTTCGATATATAAGAAAGGTTAGGAACACAGGAACAAGACCGCCTGTTTCCTTTGGTACTTATGGGGCCGCCGCCGTTCCCATGAGGTGTTCCCGTAAATGTGCCGAGCGGGTATGCTTTTCCCCGGAACCTGTTCCGAAGGATGTCGGGTACAGTCTTTTTCATTGGGAACACTCCTTGGGAACAAAGACATACTGCGGACCGTAAAGCGGGATACGCACCTTGCTGTCCAGCCGCTTCCAGCCAAGACGGGCAAGGATGGCGGTCAGCTCGTTGCTGTCCGTTCTGCGGATATTGGCACGTTCCTTGCCGAAGCACTCGCACCAGATCTCCATGTTGGACACCTGGGTGCGCTTGACCGTACCGTGCTTTTGGGTATCGCCGAAGTCGCTGCCTGTGAGGAAGTTGCGGCGCTCGAAGATGTCCATGCCGTCCCAATCCTCCGGGAGCAGCGTGTCGAGATACAGTCGGACAAGCCCTTCACGCTCGTCGGACTCCATCGCCTCCCGCTGTTCAGCCTTGGACAGTGCTTCCAACTCGGCACTTAGATAGAGCTTCTCGCCCTGCTTCACATACACCAACGTTTCCGCCCAGATCTGGCAGATCAGCTCCGGGGTCAGATCCCAGGAGTGCTTGATGCTCGTACCCGGCGTCTTGACCGGCCAGAAGCGACGGTTTCCGGTGGTGTCCCGCAGATAGCCGGACTCGGCGTTGGTTGTGCCGAAGAACACGCACTGGCGCAGATGCGGCGTCGCCCGTTTGCCGAATGCCGCACGGTAAATGTCGTTCTGACGGGAGAGAAAGGAACGCAGCGTCTCCACCTCGGCCTTCTTCAGCCCCGCCAGTTCGCCGATCTCCAAGATCCAGTACCCCTGCAATTTCTCTGCAGCGGTCTTATCCTTGGTGTCGCCCAGATTCAGGCTGTCGGAGAACCACTCTCCGGCCAGCTTGGCGATAAGGGTGCTTTTACCGACACCCTGGGGACCGTTCAGCACCAGCATGGAGTCAAATTTGCAGCCGGGATACAGCACACGCTTGATGGCGGCGCAGAGCGTTTTCCGGGTGACGGCACGGACATATTCGTTGTCGTCGGCACCGAGGTAGTCGATGAACAGCGTGTCCACACGGGGAACCTTGTCCCACTCCGGCAGATTTTCAATGAACTCCCGAATGGGATGGTAGGAGCGGTCGTCCGTGACCTTCGCCACGGCGATGTCATAGTTTCTTGCAGAAAAGGTGCCGTAGTGGGAATCCACATAGCTGATAAGTTGGGCATCATCCGCATCCCGCCAGAATTTCGAGGGGTGCCGCCAAGGCACATCGCCCTTGATCTCCATGCCGTCCAGAAGCTGATTGAACACCAGCGGTTTCAGAAGCGGGTCGTTCATGAGGATTACGGTGAGGTTCTGCAGCGTGTTTTTTACCTTGCCGGCCTTGTCTAGCTCCAAGGCTTTCTGCCAGTCCTCGTCGGAGAATTCTTCGCTTGCCTGGGCTTTGCGCTCCTCGGCAAACACCGCTTTGACTTTCTCGTCCTTGAGGGCAAAATCCGACATGGCCTGGAAGGACGGCAGCTTGCTGGGTGCAGTATCTGGGGCACACTTATCGTCCAGGTCACGGAAGCGGTGCAGACGAACCAGGTCAAAAGCGTTCAGCAGCCGACCGCAGACCGGGTCGGTGGCATGGTGGCTGTATGCGAACTTGCCGTCGTAGACGATGACACCGGCAGACGAATCGGCGGGGATATAGTCGTAACGGCCGTTCATCGCAGACGGCGCATACACTTCCGAGAGAAAGGTATCGATGGCTTCCTCCACGGTATAGGCACGGCAGAAGGCGCCCACCACGCCCGGCTTTGTCAGCGGGTCGGCTTGCTGGGCAATGCTGTGCTGCACCACCTCGGACTGGCGGCTGGAAACCGGCCAGGTGGAGGCGTCGTGCCAATCATCGTAACGGGAAAGGTATTCATCCGGGTCAAGTTCTGCGCCGTCCTGCACCTTGTAGAAAAACTCGCCGTTAGAGGAGGTGGAAGGCCAGTACATGAGCCGGGATGCCTCGTAAGTGGTATCGTCAAATAGGTCGATACCGATCTCCTTTGCCACCATGCGGGCGACTGCCGGATATTCCTCCTCACTGATTTCCCGCTTCAGCGGAATGAGCAGACGAAGTCGAGGATGCTCCGGTGTGTGTTTATGGGTGGAATAGACGCAGCACTTGAAGTCGTGGAACAACGTAATTTCATCCCAGATGTCCGGAGTGCCGTAGTCCATATCCAAGGTAAGCAGAGAGCGGCACAGCACCATGCCGTTTTTGCGGCGACCTTCCCGGAGATGCCCTCCGACGAAGCCACCCACATCCTTGATGCCGTCCTGCTGACCTTTTTTCAGCTTGCGGTATTCCTCGACCGTTTCGGTGGTGCGGATGGTGCTGCCGCAGCGGGCGCAGAGATCCGCCCAGGAGATGTCCTGGTTCTTCCACTTTTTATCCATGCGGCTGTTGCCAACTGCGATCTTCATCTGCGTACCTCCTCACAGCTTTCGGTAAAGTAGCGGATAAGCTGACCTTTCCGCTTGGCCTTCTCGATCTCGATGCTCATGCCGCTTGTGATCTTCTCACCGAACACCCACAGCTCGGCGCACTTGGAGAGCAGGACGATGTCCATGAACAGCGCCAGGTCACGCTCTTTGCGGTCGTTATCATTCATGAATTGGGTAAAATAGATGTGCGGTGCAATGGGGACGCACCCGGCATCCACGGCAAAGCGGCAGTAAGTACGGGCGTTTTCCTGGTTTTTCACCATATCTCCGGCAAGCGGAGAGCAGATATACACCACAGGCCGGAAAGCCCGGAGTGCCTTGGCTTCCTGCTCGATTTTGGTCAGCGCCTCGTAGGCGGTGGGGTCGTAGTACCCCTCGCAATTGAATTTATTGACTCCCATTTGGGTCACCTCAGTCTTTCTTATAAAAATCGCAGACATAGCCGTCTGCCCGGAGCAGAAGCCCCGATGCCCAAGTGGGCGTTTGCCCCATGACGGAGCAGATATTCTCCAAAGAGGTATCCGGCGGCGCTTCGATGACCGCTTCATCATGGACGTGCATGACGATGCGGTACCCGGCAGCATTCAGCCGGAGCATGGCTTCCGCAAGGATGTCCCTCGCCGTCGCCTGGACGATGTTCTCCACGAACTTGGGTCCGTAGCTTTCCAGCCGCAGCCACTTTTTCTGTTCGCCGACGCCTTCGTAGGTCACGGACTCATTGCCGAAGCGGTTCAGACCCATCTTCGGTTTCACATACACCAGCCGTCTGCCGGAGGGCAGCACCACGAACATCATGCCGCTTTGATAGTAGAAGCGGATGCCGTGCGTTTCCGTGGCAGTTCGCTCCCGGACGCAGGTGGAAGCGGCTTTGTCCACATCCCACCAGAACTTTGTGATGTGGGGATTGGACAGACGCCAAGCATCCACCAGCGGTTTCAGTTCCTCTTCCTGCAGACCGTAGTTCAGTGCGCCCATTGCTTTCAGCGCACCCACGGAGCCGCCATAGCCCAAAGCCAGTTCGGCAATCTTGCCTTTCTGTCGCAGATGTCCGTTCACGCCGTGTTTTTCCACGGGGACATGGAACATCTGCGAAGCGGAAGCGCAGTAAATGTCGCCGCCCTTTGCAAAAACCTCCTGCCGCCAATGCTCCCCGGCGATCCATGCGATGACCCTCGCCTCGATGGCGGAGAAGTCTGCCACATAAAAGCGACAGCCGGGTTTCGGCACAAAGGCGGTGCGGATAAGCTCGGACAGTACCAGCGGTACGGAGTCATAGAGCATTTCCACGGCGTCCGTATTGCCACTGCGGACCAGTGCCCGTGCGGTGTCCAGATCAGGCAGATGGTTCTGCGGCAGGTTCTGCACCTGGATGAGCCGACCGGCATAGCGTCCGGTGCGGTTGGCACCATAAAACTGGATCAGTCCTCTGGCACGCTCATCCGAGCCGACCACCGTCTGCATGGCGGTGTATTTCTTGACGCTGCTTTTGGCAAGCTCCTGCCGCAGGGAGAGGGCAAGCTCCACCTCGCCGTCCGCTTTTTCGAGCATATCCGCCACGGCGGCTTTGGAGAGTGAATCCGCCTCCACGCCTTTTTCGGCAAGCCACGCCTTGAGCTGCACCGGACTGTTGGGGTTATCCAAACCTGTCACGGAGCGGGCCTGCTCCATGTGCGTCCGCTTGAAGCGTTCATCGCAGCGAATTGCCTGGGTGACAAGAGTGCGGTCAAGCATAATGCCCCGGTCGTTGATCTGCTGGTCAAGGGTGTAGTTGCGCCACTCGGATTCCGTGACCGGGAACTTGGAGAGCTTCTGCTGAATGGACATTTCCGTTTCCACATCTCGAAGGTTGTAGGCTTTGAACAGCGACCATTTCTCCGGAGAGTCTGTCGGATAATGTCGAATGAGCGAACCGTCCCTTGCTTTTGCCGGAGTGCAGAAATACCGAATGAGGTCTTTGCCTTCTTTGAGCTTCTGCTTTTCCAGCCCCAGCACGGCACCGACGCCTTCCAGTGAAAGCGGCAGTCCCAGGGTTGCCGCCCAGACCATCGTGCAGTGCCAGGAGGACGGGTCGAGATATTGTCCGGTCGGGTACCCAAGATAGCGGGACAGACACACACGCTCAAACTGTGCGTTGAACGCCCATTTGGTCACGGCAGGGTCGGTCAGCGCAGAGTGGACATCGGCAGGAAGCGTTTCTCCGGCAGTCAGATCCACAACCTTCACCGGCGCACCGTCTGCGGAGTAGCCGAAGAGCAGCACCGCAAAGTCCGAGGCTTCGGCATAGCGATACACGCCGCACTTGGTGAGATTCTCGGAGGAGAAGGTCTCAATATCGATACTTAAATTTTTCATGGTTCCTCCTGTTGCGGGGAAAGGGCGGCAAAGCTGTGAACTCTGCCGCCCACCCTTGCTTACTTGCTCTTCTGCTGGGCTGCTTTTTCTTCCTTACGCTTGCGGCGCTTATCCCGGATATGGAGCACAAGCTCCCGGATGAGAATGCCGATGTCTGCAAGGATGAGACCGACCATGCCGCCAAAGCAGACGGCGAGCATCATTCTCTGAATCTCTGTCATAGCTGGTCACCATTCCTTTCTCAGGACAGGAAGTCGTCGTCCAGGTCGGTGGCAAAATCGTCAGCCGCAGAGGACTTGCCGCCGAGAGGCTCACCATCACGAACCTTCTGAATGTTGCCCAGACCACAGGCAATGCCGCGGTTGCCGTTGGAATTGAAGGCGTAGAAATTTACGGACACTCTGGCGTAGCAGCCGGAATAAACCTCGGAACGGTCGAGAATCGGCTGAACGCTGCGGTCCACGATCTGAGGGGCGGTAGTGCTGTTGGCGTTCACGAAGAAGCTGTTCTTGTAGGCTTCATCGTCACGCTCGGTATCGCCGTCACGGAGCGGGAGCTTCAGAGCCGCCTTATTGGGAATCTTCCCGCCGAACTTGGCGACGCCTTCCTTGATGGCTGCGTCCACGGCTGCGTTGATAGCGTCGAGGGTCTGCTTATCGGATTTCGGAATAATGAGGGACACGGAATACTTGGGGTTGCTGCCGTTAATAGAGGCAGGCTCCCACACGTTTGCGTAGGACAGGCGGACAACGCCGGTCACAACTTTGGTCGAATTCATCTTGTTAGCCATAATTACAGTTCTCCTTTATAGTCGGTAAAGTCTTGTTTTGCACCCGTGGTCGTAATAGCCGGACGCCGGTCGGATGCGGGAACGAGCGTCGGCTTTCCTCTGGGCTTGACGACCAGACCGCCGAGCACCTCGGCAAAGGTCTTTTTGCCCATGAGCTTCTCCATCTCGGTGATGGGAATGAGGGACTTCTTGAAGATGTCGGTATACCCGGCCGCACGGGCAGCAGCGACAACGGCATCCTCATCGGTGTACTTGCGATTGGTGCGGCTCTCCACCAGCTTGTAGCCGGGCCACTGTTTTCCGTGGTTGACCGCTGCTTCCTGGGCGTAGGCCATGAGTTCATTTGCCCATTTAGTGAGGTCATCCAGCTTGCCGAGAATGTCGCCGATCTCCGCATCGGAAAGCAGAGGCGGCTGGGCAAACTCGTATTTGGCAAGTTGGAGCTTGGCATCAGCTCTGGCTCGGCACTTGACCGCCGCCTTGCAGAATTGGCACCAGCTTCCGGGGCAGTATTCACCTTCGCCTTTGAAGGCAAGCTCGGCCTTGGGTTTCAGTGTCTTTTCCGCCCAATCCCGAAGCTCGGCAACGGAAATGACCCAGGAGCTGACATTCTCTCGGCGCGGCTGGTAGATGGTCATAGAAACTGTCTCAATGTCGTAGAGACAATCGAAGATACGGAGTGCGCCGAGCGCATACAGCATCATCTGCGGATTTTCCTCGGCATTCACCAACACGCCCTGGCCGTACTTCAGATCGATAATGTGGAGGAGCTTGTCTGCCACGATGAGGCAGTCGCCGGTGCCGAAGCCGTCCGGCACATAGCAGGAGAAGTCCAGCCGCTGCTCAATGAGCACCTTGGGGTCCGGGCAGTCCTGCCGGGCTTCCTCGATGGCTTCCAGAACGAATTCCAGGTAGCCGTCCGTGTACATCTCCATTTCGTCGGAGTCGTACTTGCTGACCGGGCGGGTGGAGCGCATCTTCAGCACCTTGCGGAGCTTGTGTTCCGCCAGCGCATGAGCGGCGGTGCCTTCTGCTGCGGCTTCCGTTTCTCTGTCCTCGAACTCCAATTCCAACCTTGCGGATGGATTGCAGTGAAGCCAGCGGTGAGAAGAGGATGCCGAGAGGACTGCGTGACGATTAGGGGGCATCTTTCAGCACCTCCACATCCTTGAGCAGTGCCTCGTAGTGCTTGGGGTCGATGCCGGAGAGCTTCGGAGCGCCGTACTTTTTGAGGAGCGCCTGGATCTCAGTTGTGAATCCAGCTTGGCTCTTTTCGCCAAGCACCGCTCGGACTTCTTCCAGCGTCAGTTCCTTCTTGGGAGCGGGTGCAGGCGTCTTCGCCTCTGCATCGACAGTCGGCTCATTCTGCAGCATGGCATCTGCCACAGCCTGAACGCTGTCCGCCAGGGAGCGAAGATCCTCGACTACATCGAGCAGGAGTTTAACCTTACTCATGTGCGCCACCTCCCATTGGAACTTCGGTGATGGCAATGGACTCGACCGAGTTGCCGGGAACCACGACCATGACCTTCTGCTTGGGACCCAAGAGCAGGGTGAAGATCTTTTCACGGATACTGACCGTTCTGCAAGCGACTACACCGCCGTTTTTGGGCTTGTCTGAAACACGGATATTCAAGTTGTGTCTCATACGGGGTTACCGTCCTTTCCGGAGGGCTTGTATTTTGTTGCCTTCCGGTGTACCCAGAAAAATCGGGGATTTGTCAGGGTGTCTGTCGGAAAATTTTCAAAAACTTTTTTCTGCCCGCTTCGATGGACTCGGAAACAGACTGAAAGCTGGCCGCTTCGATGGCAGCGATTTCCCGCAGGGTCTTGCCGTTTGCGTACAGTCGAAGCCGGCGCTGCTGGGTGGCAGTCAAATGCGAGAAGGCTTCTCGGATACGAGCGGTCTGTTCTGCCGAATCATCCTCTACGGCATATTCGTCGCAAGCACCGTATTCTTCGCCCTCGTAGTCGATGGCATCGTAGGAGTAGCAATGGTAGCGATGACGCTCGTCCTGCGCGTGCTCCGCCTTGCGGCTGTCGATGATGACGGCACCGATTTCGTCAGAAACCTCGACCTCTGTCACTGTTCCGTCCAAGAATGCGTATTTGATTTTCATAATGTGTCCTTTCCGCTTGAGGCGGCACCGAGCGGCCGGGACACAAAAAGAGCCGGTGGTCACGACGGACTCACCGGCAGACAACACCTACAAGAAGGCATGGCAAAGCACGGTGGGTACATCGAGTTCAAAAAATCCCTGTGGGGTTTTCGGTTCTCTATGTATCCCGCCGCCTCTAATGCGCATCTCAAGGCTTTGAGATTAAATTTGGTAGGGCTACTTGCCCCAAGGGTATATAAGGTTTTTCAGACCTTCGAGAAAAACAAAAGACGGCCGGGACATAGCGCACCCCACGAAGGGGAGGCTAAATCCTGGCCGTCTTGCAGCTCTGCGGATGATCTTTACTTTGTGTGCATTACGCTGCACGAGCGTGGCTTTCCACTTGGAAAGCCCTGGTGCTGATTCGCGTCATAACCGTTTCGGTATCTCGCAGTGTCACTGTGAAGCTGTCGCCCACAGGCACGGTCATTCTTACCGCACGGTCTTTGTGCTGGATCTCAACGATCCCTGTCTGGGCATCCGCCATGCAGACGAGATGTCCCTTACAATCTCGGTACGCTACCATCGGGGTCCTCCTTTCTTGCTGTAGTCATAGGCACCACCTCCTTAGTGTTATCTTGTTAGCAAACTTGCTAACGCTTGCTGTAAAAAAACACAGCGGGCGGTAAAACCCGCTGTAGTTTTCGATATGGACGCTCAAGAACCGACCACGCCTGCAAAATCCATGATGGCAGAAGCGTAGGAATAATCGGTCGTATCGTTGGTTTTGATGTAACCGAGGTCTTTGAGCCTGTTTGTCGCCGCCTGGATGGAAACATCGAAGCAGTCAGACATTTTAGCGATCAGTATCGCACGGGATGTAGGGGTTTTGAGCTTGTCCTTGCAGGATCGTGCCAGCAGATCCACCGAACACTTCGGCATCAAAACGGCAGCGGACAGATGGTTGGCCTGCCATTCCATCCAGTCATGGTCGTCCCATTTGCG
>QWCN01005893.1_pt1 | contig 11686 bp, 10 predicted proteins | sample 1972711 | NCBI WGS metagenome assembly QWCN01 (sample SAMN09866707, study PRJNA288562) | Human gut metagenome isolate term1_stool, whole genome shotgun sequencing... | isolation source: gut | host: Homo sapiens | place: USA: California | reverse complement strand
TTTCTGTCAGATAATTTTTGGCAATGGAGACATCCGTTTTGACAATCTTACCGTTAGGACTCTTTTCCCATGATGTTAACCCCATGTGCTCTTTTTCGGCATTTGCTCTTGACACTATCAGTTCAGCAGCAGTATGACCATGTATCGCATAATGCAACTTATTTTGAACCTTAGCAAAAAATTCTTTCGTGATTACAGCATCTTTGTTGTAATCCATTGAAGTCGCATAGATATCCGTTATCTTCTGGTAAAAGCGGCGTTCACTTAATCGAATTTCACGAATTTCGGCAAGTAGATGTTCAAAATAGTCTTCGTCAAGGAATGAGCCGTTTTCCATCCGCTTTTTGTCAATCACATAGCCTCTTATTGCATAATCCTTCAAAACAGATGTTGCCCATTGGCGAAAAGCTGTTGCCCGACCGGTATTAACACGGTACCCCACGGAAATAATTGCATCTAGATTATAATGTTTGGTCCTGTAAGTTTTACCATCCGATGCAGTTACCGAGAATTCCTCGGTAACTGAACTTTCATCCAATTCGTTCTCTTTGAATATATTTTTAAGATGTAAGGATATATTGTCTGTTGAGCAGTCAAATAGAACCCCCATTAACTTTTGACTAAGCCAAATCGTTTCGTTCTGAACTCGTACTTCAATGCCGTCTTCTTTCGCCTGATTGGTGAAAATGAGAAATTCGGCAGTACTATTACGGATTTGTAGTTTCTTTTTTTTAGTCATACTCTAAATTTCCTATTGATCGTAAACTTTATAGAATGTTGCGACACGTTCTTGATAAAATTTCCGCAAAACTCCCACACATCAACATTCTGTGCTTTGTCAAAATTATTAATGTATTTTGCAAATTTAGTGATTTATCTAATAACGTCCCCCTATTTATTATTTAATTTCTAACCTCATGCCATTGATTATCATCGAATTTTACTTTTCTTGGTGCCTTATACCGTTTTTTTTCAAAAAAGATTTACATTTGCATAAATAAATCTATATTGGATGCATGTCAAAACAGAACGATATAATTCTTTTGGAATCTTTTAATCGGCGAAACCCGAAAGCATTTAGTATCGTTTATCGAATGATATATAGAGAATTATATCTATACGCCACCCGACTTTTTGAATCCCTGAATGTTCCGGCAGAAGACGTTATACAAGACATCTTCACCGATATGTGGCTCCGGGAATCCGTCCAATTCTCGTCAATTCCTTATATCAAGACATTCTGCTTTATCGCCTTGAAAAATGCCTACAAGAATAAAATCAAGCATCTGGGATACCAACAACGTTTCAAAATGGAGAGTAAAGTTGAAAACAAATTTTCAGAGGACATCGAGCAAGTGGAGCTATACCATTCCCTGTACGAATCTCTCAAATTCCTACCCGGCGATTACGCCACGGTCATACGTATGTACCTCGAAGGCTGGAAACCCGAAGAGATTGCCACGAAGCTAGGCCTCGCCCTCCAAACCGTCTATAACAAACGCCGGGAGGCGGTTGTTATTTTACGGAAATATATGATGAAGTAATATAATTTTGATTAATCCTGAGACACAAAATATAATTATTAGGAAACATTCGAAATTTCTATTTAGTCATATCATTGTTTTTCAACCTTTTGATCTCTCTATCAAAGTCACTTTCCAACAAATCCATTTCACGTTTGCGATAAATCTCGAACTCTTTTTCTGCTTTTTCAATCGCCTGTTTATGCGAAATGTTTCCTTTGCCAATCAAAACCTTCCGCTTATGAGCAATAATCTGGTTGTCTAGTGCTTCTATCCAATCTTTCATTGTCATAGGATTCATTTCTAGAGCTTGAAACTCTGCAAAATCCAAGAAGCCGGAAACGAGCAGGTTCAAACGTTGGAATTCCATTTCAGACAAATAGTTCTTGGCTATTTTCACATCGTCTTTAGTTACATAATTGCCTTTGAAATTTGTCATTCCTACGAATGGTTTTTCATTATCCACACGATTGTATACAATTTCGGCAGCGGTGTTTTCGTGAACGGCATAGTGCAGCTTGTTTTGCACGGTAGTGAAAAACATTTTTGTTATCTCGTCACGAGGGTCATAGTCCGTGGCTGTAGCATAAATATCCGTCACCTGCTGGTAAAAGTTGCGTTCACTACTACGAATGTCTCTGATGCGTTGCAAAAGTTCACGGAAATAGCGATTTCCTCCCTGCTTTAATCGTTCATCATCCATAGCAAACCCTTTTTGGATATATTCGTGAAGTCGTTGTGTGGCCCAACGGCGGAAACGCGTGGCAATCCGCGACTGGATACGATACCCTAAAGCTATTATCATATCCAAGTTATAATGGTCGATATTGCGTCTCACTTGTCGCTTACCCTCAGTTTGAACTAATAAGAATTTCTTATAAGTTCGATCTTCATCCAATTCACCGTCAGCATAGACATTACTTACATGTAGGGAGATATTCTCTTGCGTCGTATCGTAGATCTCCGCTAATTGTTTTTGTGTCAACCACAAATCTTCATCAGCAAAACGAACAGACACACGAGTTATTTCGTTGTCATCCTGATATAGGATAATTTTATTTTCTTCCATACGCCTATGCTTTTGATACCTCGTTCTTCAAACACTCTACAACAAATGCCGGGAGGCGGTTGTCCTGTTACGGAAATATATGGTGAAGTAATTAGCCACTCGTCTAGTTTAGAAACGAGGTGATTTATGGAATTACATTATAGTAAAACTAATTTTACGTCCAAGCCCTTGAAATATCTTAAACAACGTGGAAAGCTGAATATCTGCATGTCCATTTTCAATACGGGAAATATAACTTTTTTTTGTTCCTATCTTAGCTGCAAGTTGCTCCTGCGTCATACCCGCTTTCAAACGCTCTGCTTTTAATTGCTCCCCTATAATGAATGCCTCGCACCCATTTTCAAATTCATTACGTTCTTCCGTCCCGATAGCACCAAAATCTTCCGTGATTAAATCCTCAATCGGGGTACATCCTATTGCTTTCAATTCATCATTACTCATCATTTTATTCTCCTTTCCTGTCTTTACTAGCAAAATATTCATTCATAATCCGTTTAGCTCGTTCTATCTCTCTGAGAGGTGTTTTCTGCGTTTTTTTCTGAAAACCATTAAACAATATCACCAAATTACCCTCATCCATACAACAAAAAATCCGATAAATATTACCGCCCTCTTCAACTCTAACTTCAAAAAGTCCATGTACCCCAACAACTGCTTTAAGAAATTTCTCAGGAACCTGTTCTAACGTCATTATATAAATAAAAATCTGGTAGATTTTACGCAAAGTATCCCGAGATAAAGTCTTTTTGAAATCCTTAAAATAATTTGCATACGCTACTACTTGGCGAACATATTCTCTTTTTTCTGTCATAACAAGTATTTTTGCTTTCACAAAGATAACCAATTAGTGAACAAAAATCAATGATTTATCCGTTTTATTATTAGAAAATATCAACACGGATAAAACAGGAATAAACCAACTTTATCCTATGGTTAAATACCATACCAGGAAAAACTGTCATATCGTCCCTCGAAACCGGAAATATCACTAACTTTGGCATAAAAACAAGAATATGGCAACAACAATTATATTTAACGCCTGTATCATTACCATGAACGAACGCATGGAGTTGATCAAAAACGGTTCTATCCGGATAGAAGGTAATCAAATTAAAGAAATACGCAAAGATAAAATCGAATCTCCCGATGCAGAATATTTTGATGCCGAGGGGATGATCGTGATGCCCGGGTTTATCAACACGCACACCCATGTACCCATGACCATGTTGCGCGGATATGCCGATGACCTCCCGCTCCACACGTGGCTAAACGAACATATCTTTCCGGCAGAAGCACGCATGGTGACCCCGGAGAACGTGGCCATCGCTTCCCGCTTCGCCTTTATCGAGATGATCAAATCGGGAACCACGTGTTTCAACGACATGTATTTCTTTGAAGACATCATCGCCTCCGAAGCTAAAAAAGCGGGCATCCGGGCCGTCGTGGGAGAATCCTTGATCGACTTTCCAACACCGAGTTTTCACACGGTCGATAAAGGAATGGCTCGCTGTGAATCCCTCGTTCAACAATGGTACGGGGACAGCTTGATCCATCCTGCCATTTGTGCCCATTCACCCTATACCTGTTCAAAAGAGACACTACAAAAAGCCAAAGTTCTCTCCGAAAAATACAATATTCCTCTCCACATCCACGTGGCCGAAACCCGTAAAGAAGTGGAAGACATCACGGCTCAAACCGGCACAACTCCGGCGGAATACCTTTACTCGATCGGGTTATTGGACAGGAACGTGATTGCAGCCCATTCCGTTTGGCTAACCCCCAAAGAGATCGAATTGTACGCACGGACCCGGACATCAGTAGCCCATTGTCCGAAAAGCAATCTAAAACTGGCCAGCGGGATTGCCGACACGGACACTTACCTGAAAGCAGGTGTCAACGTGAGCATAGGTACTGACGGTACGGCAAGCAACAATACCCTTGATATGGTGGAGGAGATGCGCTTTGCCGCCCTCTTGCCCAAAGGAACAGGTTATAACCCGGAGGCGGTTGATGCCCGCACGGCATTACGCATGACCACCATCAACGGAGCAAAGGCACTCGGCATTCAACACCTCACGGGTTCCCTTGAGGTCGGGAAACGAGCCGATCTGATCGTTATCCATGCCGATGCCAGCAACATGATTCCCATATATGACGAATATTCCGCTCTCGTTTACGCCTCCAACAGCAAAAACATCCGCTTCAGCATGGTGAACGGGAAATGGATTATGCGCAACCGGGAACTTGTGTATATCAATAAAACGGAGACCATGGAGTTCATGAAACACATCGTTAACAGCCAGACTGACAACCAAAAATGATAACATGAAAATGAGTTTTTCATTTTCAAATTTCCATTTTCAATTCTCAATTATATTCGTTAGTTTTGCAAACCTTTTTACAAAGAAAGGAGTTTATAAATACTATAAACCCAATTAGATATGGAAAATAAAAATTATGGAGGACTCGACAGCGAGTTTACGGCATACGAAACTGCCGAGATTGTAGTATTACCTGTACCTTATGACGGGACAAGCACGTGGTTGAAAGGGGCAGATAAAGGTCCCGATGCTATTCTTGAAGCATCGGCTAACATGGAACTCTACGATATTGAAACGGATTCCGAAGTGTATACTCATGGTATTGCAACCTTGGAACCAGTGACAGAGGCCTCATCTCCGGAAGCCATGTCTCAGGAAGTTGAAAAACAAGTTGACAAGATATTAACCGACAAAAAGTTCCCGGTGATCCTGGGAGGAGAGCATTCCGTTAGTATCGGTGCTTTCCGGGCTTTTGCCAAACACTATGACAAATTCTCTGTTTTACAACTGGATGCACATTCCGATATGCGTAGCGAATACGAAGGTTCCACTCATAACCACGCCTGCGTGATGGCCCGGGCCAAAGAGGTGGCCACCGTGGCTCAAGTAGGAATCAGAAGTTCAGCCATCGAAGAAAAAGAGAACATCATGCCGGATCGTATTTTCTATGCTCATGACCTACATGATGCCAAAGAAGGTAATAACTGGATGTACATGGTGTCCCAAAAATTACACGACAACGTGTATATCACGATCGATTTGGACGTTTTCGACCCGGCTATTCTTCCGGCAACGGGAACCCCGGAACCCGACGGACTTTATTACAGAGAGGTGTTGAACTTCCTTAAATTGATTAATGAACGTCACAATATTGTCGGTTTGGACGTGGTTGAACTTTGCCCCAATGAAGTTAATAAATCATCAGACTTCTTGGCCAGCAAATTAATCTACCAGATATTAAGCATCAAATATCAAAACCAATCCAACAATTGATGATTTATGATTGAAGATTAAAGCATTAGCCTTGTGCGGCTGGAATCTAAAATTAAGAAATTGAGTCAATAAGGTCCTCATAATTGTACCTTATATTTTTAAGATAAATAAAATGGAAAAGAAAGATTTATTAAAAGACACTATCAAACACATCGACATCAAGTCGTATGACTCAACCCAATTGATCGACGCGATGCGCGATATGTCATTCACCTCTCGCGACACGGCCAGAGCAACCGATATTCTGATGATGATGGTCGGAGAGAAAGAGTGTACTAATATTCTTACCATTGCCGGAAGCACCAGTGCAGCCGGATGTATGCAGGTTTACGTGGATATGGTTCGTAACAAAATGGTTGACGTGGTTGTTTCCACCGGTGCGTCTATCATCGACATGGACTTGTTCGAGGCTCTTGGCTACAAACACTACAAGGGACACCAGGACGTACCTGACATGCAATTAAGAGAACTTTACATTGACCGTATTTACGATACGTTCATCGACGAAGAGGAATTACAAGCTTGTGACCACACGACTTTCGAGATCGCTAATAGCTTGGAACCTCGTCCTTATTCTTCACGTGAATTTATCTGGGAAATCGGTAAATGGTTACACGAAGGACACGCTGTTAAGAAAGACAGCTTGATCCAAACTTGTTATGAATGCGGAGTGCCTATCTTCTGCCCGGCTTTCTCCGATTGTAGCGCAGGATTCGGTATCGGTAAACACCAATGGGAACACCCCGACAAACACGTATCTATCGACTCTGTAAAAGATTTTATCGAATTGACCCAAATCAAGATCAAAGCAGGCACGACCGGTTTGTTTATGGTAGGTGGTGGAACACCGAAGAACTTCGCTCAAGACACTGTTGTTTGTGCTGAGATTCTCGGATTCGACGTGCCGATGCACAAATACGCTATCCAAATCACCGTGGCCGACGTTCGTGACGGGGCTTGCTCTTCTTCTACCTTGAAAGAGGCTTGCTCTTGGGGTAAAGTTGACGTTACCTACGAACAAATGGTTTACGCTGAAGGAACCACCGTTATTCCCGCTATCGCAAGCTACGTTTACCACAACGGACCTTGGAAAGAGAGAGAATACAAAAACTGGAACAAATTATTCCAAAAATAATTACACAAGAGGGAAGCGAAAGTTTCCCTCTTTCTTTTACCCGATCGAGGAATATCTCCACGTTTAAGCTGAGGAAAATTTCCCCACCTCTTCTACATTAATCGCCCGACATATACAATCAAAATTCAAGAGAAAGCTGTATATTTACTCATCGAAACGGGAGATGGAAAACAGAAAAATTATTCATATCGACATGGATGCGTTCTACGCCTCTATAGAACAACGGGATCACCCGGAATACAGGGGAAAACCGCTTGTCGTGGGGCGTCCGGAGAAACGCGGGGTCGTGGCTGCCGCCAGCTACGAGGCACGCCGTTATGGCATACGCTCTGCCATGTCGTCCCTGAAAGCCAAACAGCTTTGTCCCGACCTCATTTTCGTTGGTTCTCACATGGAATACTATAAATCGGTATCTATGCAGATTCACGAAATATTCCACGAATACACGGACATGATCGAACCCCTGGCACTCGATGAGGCTTTCCTAGACGTGACCGAGAACAAAAAAAACATCCCGTTAGCCGTCGATGTCGCCAGAGAAATCAAGAAAGAGATTAAAGAAAAACTAGGGCTCGTGGCCTCCGCCGGGATCTCTTACAATAAATTCCTCGCCAAGATTGCATCTGATTACAAGAAACCCGACGGGCTTTACACCATACACCCAAACCGGGCCCCCGCTTTTATCTCCAAACTCCCGATCGAGGCATTCTGGGGTATCGGCAAAGTCACGGCTCGTAAAATGCACTCACTAGGCATACACACGGGGGCTGACCTCAAGAAATGTACACAGACATTCCTTACCCGCAATTTCGGGAAAGCCGGTACCCTATATCACGATTTTGCCAATGGCATCGATCCCAGAATGGTTACCCCCGAAAGAACCCGTAAATCCGTAGGCTGTGAAAGTACTTTCGAGAATGACTTGACGAACTATATCGCTGTCATCATAGAACTGTACCACGTGACAACAGAATTAATTCTCCGGCTAGAAAAGTCTGATTTCAAAGGACATACCCTAACCTTGAAAATCAAATTCCACGATTTTACCCAAAAGACACGTAGTATCACTATGGCACACGAGTTACGAACAAAACAGGATATTCTTCCCCTAGCCAAAAAATTACTCAAAGATTTAGAACTTACGCAATTTAGAATACGCCTTCTAGGTCTCTCTGTGTCAAATCCTTTCGAAGAATTAATCACCGATGGCCCTTTACAATTAAGAATTAATTTTGATTAATTATGAAACCTTTACGTTCATGTGCCGTATATAGGCATATATTTTGAATGTAATCATAGTGTAACCGAAACTTAATACATAAGTGACAAGGTTACGATGAAAAACCGATACCTTTGTATCGTAATTCAAAAGAGACTTCGATTTTTTTTCATAAATTTGTTATTGGTATTTTGGGTCCCCGCTGAGACAGCGCGGACCATTTTTATTTTAGCATAAATCCTAACTTTTGTCTCCCTGTATTCGTATATAAACGTGTGTATCGAAAATTAATCGATATAACAGAAATTTAACTACTAATTTTTTTGTATATAAAGAAAAGCCGATACCTTTGTATCGGATTTCAAGAAAAGACTTCAATTTTTTTTCATAAATTTGTTATTGGTTGCCTCCTGCTGTGACAGCACGAGGCCTTTTTTCTTTCACCGATGCTAAACTAGCAAATCTTTTTTTACTCGCAAACATTTGCGTAAAATTTAATAGTGTTAAAAATTAGGTTTTTATTAACATGTTGATTATCTGATTGAGTGAAATTCACGTTAACACTTGTATGACAGAAAATTTACAAAAAAAGATCGTACCTGATTCATTTTAACAAATTCGGCACGACCTCTTTATTTTATTATTATCTATCAAATTATTCCAAATAGGTATACCCGTACAATCCGGAACGGTAATTGGACAAAAACTCCCGTCCTTCTTCTGCCGAGATAATTCCCTTTTTCACGGAAGAAGTTACCCACACCTCTACCGTACGAGCCATTCTTTTCGGCATAAATTGAACGTACTCCAACACGTCAGCCACCGTCTCCCCTTCAATCACCTTGTCGATCACGTAATCATCACCTTTCACTTTGATGTGGACGGCATTCGTGTCTCCGAACAGGTTATGCAGGTCACCAAGAATCTCTTGGTAGGCTCCCACGAGGAATACTCCTAAATAATACGGTTCCTTATTATTCAACTCGTGTACCGGAAGATGGTACGAGAAATTACGCGTCGAGATAAAATTATCAATCTTCCCGTCAGAATCACAGGTAATATCCTGAATTGTTGCCGATTTAGTCGGCTGCTCGTTCAAACGAGAAATCGGTATAATCGGGAATATCTGGTCGATTGCCCATGAATCAGGCAAAGACTGGAATAACGAGAAATTACAGAAATATTTATCCGGCAACATCTTGGAGATTTTCTTCAACTCGTCCGGGGCATGTTTCGTGGCCACTGCCATGTCATACACGTCCCTAGCCACGGACCAGAACAACCGTTCCACTTGCGCACGGGTGAACAAATCGATCAAGCCAAGATTAAACAAACCGAGAGCATCTTCCCGAATCTGCATGGCATCATGCCATGTCTCGATCAACCGGGGCTGATTCAGGTTCTCCCATAAATCATACAACTCTTTCACTAGCTCGTGAGCATTCCCGTCGATTTCCTCGTTTTCATCGAAAGCGGGCAGACTTGTACTGGCAAGCGCCTCGAAAATCAACACGGAGTGATGTGCAGTCAGAGAACGTCCCGACTCGGTGATAATATTCGGTTGCTCCAGATTATTCTTTTCACATGCATCTACCAACGCGGACACGGCATCATTCACGTACTCCTGAATCGAGTAGTTCATGCTGTTTCCGCTCGTTGCCGAGCGTGTTCCATCGTAGTCTACTCCTAATCCCCCACCAATATCCACAAAATGTATATTGTATCCTAAATTCTTCAATTGCACGTAAAACTGAGAGGCTTCCTTCAATGCCGTCTTAATACGCCGTATATTGGTCACCTGGCTACCAATATGGAAATGGATTAACTTCAAGCAATCCGTCATCTTGTTCTTTTCCAGAATATCCATGGCTTCCAGTAACTCGCTCGAATTTACTCCGAATTTACTGACATCTCCTCCGGACTCTTCCCACTTGCCACTCCCAGAACTAGCCAGTTTTATACGAATTCCTATATTCGGGCGAATTTTCAAGCGTTTGGAGATTGTCGCAATATTTCTCAATTCGTTCAATTTCTCGACAACCAAGTATATATTTCGTCCCATTTTTTGGGCCAAAAGAGCCAACTCGATATAATTCTCGTCCTTGTAACCGTTACAAATGATCATCGCATCGTCGTCAATATCAATCGACAACACCGCATGTAATTCCGGTTTCGAGCCTGCCTCAAGACCAATGTTATACTTGGTCCCGTGGCTGACAATCTCTTCCACCACCGGGCGCATTTGGTTCACTTTAATAGGATAAATGATAAAATTTTTCCCCGTGTAACCATATTCCGTTGCCGCAGCTTGAAAACAACTAGAGATTTTCTCGATCCGGTTATCAAGGATGTCCGGGAACCTTAACAACACGGGAGCCGATACATCCCGCACCTGAAGTTCCTCCATCAATTCCTTGATGTCAATTTTCGGTCCTCCGACTTTCGGCGTTACTGTAACGTGTCCCTTCTCGTTAATCGAAAAATAGTTCAGCCCCCAACCGTTAATATTGTACAGTTCTGCTGAATCGTCAATACTCCATTTTCTCATTTCTATTCTATAAGCTCATTAAGATTGATTGTCCGGCAAAGCTACAATATATTTTCAATATTATATGCTTAATCGCCTAGGATTTCACGATTTTAGCCATTAGATTTCATACTCCCCGGCATCATGCCAAACAGATGTGCAATCCACGTTCCGCCAAAGCCGCCGTGGCAGAAGCAGGCGATGCGCAGATCATTCGGCCGTATCATGCGGTAAAGTCCGCCCTCGCGCCGGTAGCCATGCCGCTCTAAGAAAGCGTCCGATGAGGCGACAAGCTCCGCTATCAGGGATTCGCGTCCGGCCTCCGGACAGAAATCCCGCATGTTCTCCACGCCGTTTTGGAGAGAAAACGAATATCCCGCATCCCGCGCCTCCTGCTTTGAAAAATCGGGACTGTACATATATTCGTTTCGCTCCGTCATCCAGTTTTCGATGCTTCCGGTCAGACCGGTTTTTTGGCACGTCGGTTTTGCTGTGGCAATCGCGCGTCCGCGCGGCGACATATAAATAAGATCCGGCGCTTCCTTTTTCATTCGCTCGCCGAGCGCTTCCGCCTCCTTTTCTCCAAGCGGCGTAAGCGTATCGTGCTCGTAGTCCGGATTTCCATGCCGTATGATGTATAAAACCATGTTGCTTTCGTCCCCTCTGCATTTGATGCAAAATCTTTATATTTATTGTAACACATTTTAAACAAAAGAAAAGCCGTATATGCATGCGCATCATACGGCTTTTATCCGTCGGACAAAAGAAGATTGCCGCTTCGATGTTGGCGTTCAGTTCGGACGGGTCTGATCTTTTGTCTGCGCGGCGTTCTCCTTGTCCATCTTTCCGGTAGTCAGCACCGGGTTCTCCGAAACGGTTTCCACCGGCAGCGGAATGTC